>UOFR01000067.1_pt1 | contig 39318 bp, 35 predicted proteins | sample 1988501 | NCBI WGS metagenome assembly UOFR01 (sample SAMEA4712194, study PRJEB27164) | hydrothermal vent metagenome | biome: marine basaltic hydrothermal vent biome; feature: marine hydrothermal vent; material: mineral | place: Pacific Ocean | collected 2011-06-14/2011-07-23 | depth 1689 m | reverse complement strand
GGCACCGATACAACCAACGGCAGGCGCGCAAAAACCAAAACAACAGGCGGCACCGATACAACCAACGGCAGGCGCGCAAAAACCAAAACAACAGGCGGCACCGATACAACCAACGGCAGGCGCGCAAAAACCAAAACAACAGGCGGCACCGATACAACCAACGGCAGGCGTGCAAAAACCAGAACAACAGGCAGCACCGATACAACCAACGGTAGCCGCGCCAAAACCAGAACAACAGGCACCGGTACAATCTGCGACAGCTGTGCCGAATCCACAAGCTCCCGTTAATTCTGGGCAACAAAAACAGGAGCCTGCTGCAGGGGCGTCGAAAAAATCTCAGCCCCTCAATGTTTATAATGCGCCACCAGGTAATCCATTTTTAACGCCTGATGAACCTGAGCCGTCGTCAGAACAAGTGAATGATTTAGATTCAAAATTGAATCAGAAAAAAGCCAAAGCTGAAGAAAAATTGTCACTCACCCCTGAGGATCTGGAGAACGATCTGGTTAATATTATGCAACGTGATACTAAGGCAAAACCTGACGTTAAACCTGCGCATAATTCAGAGGGGAAAGTTGAACCGGAAGTGGCTGTTAGCCCTGAATCCAAACTTGAACTTGTTTTGGAGCACGAACCTGCGAGAGAATTAGAGTCAGAAGTTAAAGTTGAGCAGAGGCCCGATCCTGTTATTGAACCAGAATCTGAATCAAATCCACCTCTAGCGTCAGAAGATCCTGATATTGATCTATCTGCATCTTCCAGTCCGACTAAAAAAGAAACGGATTCTGATGTCCCTTTAACGTCCTTGTTTCCTTCTCCGAATAAAAAAACTGAAAAATAATCCTCTGCGAATCTTAATTGGTATCGACCGGCAAAAACGCCTATTATTCTTCACCTACTTCACTTGAACTAAAACAGGAAAGTTATGACACGCATAGCGATAACCGGTGCCGCCGGACGCATGGGCCACGCACTTATTGAGGCTATTCAACAATCAGATTCAGCCGAGCTGACCGCCGCACTCGAGCGTCCGGGCAGTAGTGTCATTGGTATTGATGCAGGGGAATCAGCGGGGCTTGGAAAAGCCGGCATTATCATTACGGATGATATCCACAAGGCCGTTGATGATTTTGACGTGTTGATTGATTTCACTCGTCCTGACGTGACCGAAGCCAATATGGTGGTATGTAAGGCTGCCAAGAAAAAAATCGTTATTGGTACGACTGGCTTTAGCGATGAACAAAAGCAGATTATCCAGAAGTTTGGTGAAGATATTGGCATTGTGTTTGCGCCGAATATGAGTGTTGGCGTGAATTTGTGTTTCAAGCTGCTGGATATTGCGGCCAAAGTGATGGGCGAATACACCGACATCGAAATTATCGAAGCCCACCACCGTCATAAAGTCGATGCTCCTTCTGGAACCGCATTACGTATGGGTGAAGTGGTGGCCGAGGCGCTGGGACGTGATTTAAAAGACTGTGCGGTTTATGGACGGGAGGGCATCACCGAGGAACGTGATCGCAAGACCATTGGTTTTGAAACCATCCGTGCCGGCGATATCGTCGGTGAACATACCGTCATGTTTGCTGATATTGGTGAGCGGGTGGAAATTACTCACAAGGCCTCTAGCCGCATGACCTTTGCCAACGGCGCGGTGCGTGCCGCCAACTGGATAATGCAGCATGACCGGGGTGTGTATGATATGCAGGATATCCTCGGCTTGCGTGATTAACCCGCTTCCATCCGTCAATAGGATGGTTCCGATATATTAAGGATATGTAAAATCCTGATAGACACTCAAAGCGCTCCTACGTTATAATGACTCTGGTCAGCAACAAGAATTGCGGCCAAATCCAGAATTTTATATAAACGGGATGTTCCATTTGGAGCTTCCCGTTTTTTACAGCCTGAATTTAGGAGGTCGTTTGAGCACACCGGCGCTGTTGGCATTAGAAGACGGCACTGTTTTTCACGGTGAATCGATTGGTATTGATGGTGAAACAGTCGGCGAGGTGGTATTCAATACGGCGATGACCGGGTATCAGGAAATTCTGACCGATCCATCCTATGCAAAACAAATCGTAACTCTCACTTATCCTCATATTGGCAATGTCGGCACTACCCCTGAAGACGAAGAATCCACCGCGGTCTTTTTGGCGGGTTTGATCATCCGAGATTTGCCTGCGGTTGCCAGTAACTGGCGAAGTCAGGAATCCCTGGGACATTATTTACGGCGTAACAAAGTTGTTGCGATATCTGAAATCGATACCCGTAAGCTCACCCGTATTTTGCGTGAGAAAGGCGCACAAAATGGTTGCGTCGTTGCAGGCAATATTGATGAAGCTAAAGCGGTTTCTCAGGCCAAAGCCTTTGCTGGATTGAAGGGTATGGATCTGGCCAAAGAAGTGACGACGGATAAAGTTTATCACTGGGATGAAGGCACCTGGGATCTGGAATTCGGATATCAAAAAGTTTTATCGACTCAATTTAAAGTGGTTGCCTACGATTTTGGTGTAAAGCGAAATATATTACGTTTGTTAGCTGAACGCGGATGCGATGTTACGGTTGTGCCTGCTACCACTCCCGCCAAAGACGTACTGGCGATGAATCCTGATGGCGTGTTTTTATCAAACGGTCCTGGTGATCCTGAACCCTGTGATTATGCCATCGAGGCAATCAAAGAGATTATCGCAAAAAAAATTCCAACCTTTGGAATTTGTTTAGGCCATCAATTGTTATCGCTCGCCAGCGGTGCAAAGACGTCGAAGATGAAGTTTGGGCATCATGGTGCCAATCATCCGGTACAAGATCTAAATAATAAACAGGTTCACATTACCAGTCAGAACCATGGGTTTGCGGTGGATGAAAATTCATTACCGAAAACACTAACGGCTACGCACCGATCTTTGTTTGATGGATCATTACAAGGTGTGCATCGTACAGATGTACCGGCGTTTAGTTTTCAGGGACATCCAGAAGCGAGTCCGGGGCCACATGATATTGTTGACCTGTTTGATCATTTTATCGAGTTAATGCAAAAGAATTAAAATTAATCGGGGTCAGAGACGTATTTTTTAAATGCATATGGTAAAAAAACACGTCTCTGACCCCGATTAATTTTAGTCGCGGGAAAAAATATGCCAAAAAGAACCGACATCAAGAGTATTTTAATCATTGGCGCAGGCCCTATTGTAATTGGTCAGGCCTGTGAGTTTGATTATTCCGGTGCGCAGGCCTGTAAGGCATTAAAAGAAGAAGGTTACCGGGTTATTCTGGTGAACTCGAATCCGGCAACGATTATGACTGATCCGGAAATGGCGGATGCTACCTACATCGAGCCGATCACCTGGCAAACGGTTGCGCAAATTATTGAAAAAGAAAAACCTGACGTGTTATTGCCGACTATGGGCGGGCAAACAGCACTGAATTGTGCGTTAGACCTGGATCGTGAAGGCGTACTGGAAAAATTTGGCGTAGAAATGATCGGTGCAAAAAAAGAGGCGATCGATAAAGCCGAAGATCGTGATTTGTTTCGTCAGGCAATGAAAAAGATCGGTCTGGATATGCCCACTTCCGCCATTGCGCATAGTATGAAAGAGGCATTACAGGTACAGGTAGAAATAGGTTTTCCAACTATTATACGCCCCTCATTCACTATGGGGGGGAGTGGTGGAGGTATTGCCTATAACAAAGAAGAGTTCATAGAAATCTGTGAACGGGGTCTGGATTTATCACCAACTAATGAGTTGTTGATCGAAGAGTCTGCTTTAGGCTGGAAAGAATTTGAAATGGAAGTGGTGCGTGATAGCAAAGACAACTGCATCATTATCTGCTCGATTGAGAACCTTGATCCGATGGGCATTCATACTGGTGACTCAATCACCGTGGCCCCGGCACAGACCTTAACGGATAAAGAATATCAAATTATGCGTAACGCCTCATTAGCGGTGTTGCGTGAGATCGGTGTTGATACCGGTGGCTCGAATGTACAGTTTGCGATCAACCCTGAAAATGGTCGCATGATCATTATAGAAATGAATCCCCGCGTATCACGTTCCTCGGCCTTAGCTTCCAAGGCAACCGGGTTCCCGATTGCAAAAATCGCGGCTAAACTGGCTATTGGATATACCCTTGATGAGTTACAAAATGATATTACCGGTGGTGCCACCCCTGCATCGTTTGAGCCGACGATTGATTATGTAGTAACAAAAATTCCACGATTTACATTTGAGAAATTTCCTCAGGCTGATGCACGGTTAACGACCCAGATGAAGTCGGTTGGTGAAGTGATGGCGATGGGGCGTACTCAGCAGGAATCCTTACAGAAAGCCTTACGTGGTCTGGAAATTGGCACCGACGGTTTTAATGAAATGGTCGATCTTGATGATCCTGGTATAAAGAAAATCATTCGCGCTGAATTAAAATCAGCGGGACCCCACCGAATTTGGTATGTCGGTGATGCCTTCCGTGCAGGATATACCCTGGAAGAGGTGTTTGAATTTACCGCCATCGATCCCTGGTTCCTGACTCAGATTAAAGAACTTATCGAGATTGAGGCTGAAGTGCGAGATGAAGGCATGAATGCGATGGATGAACAACGTATTCGTAAATTAAAACGCAAAGGCTTCTCAGACTCACGTCTTGCTACCTTGTTAGCTATTGATGAAAAAGTTTTTCGAGCCCATCGAATTAAACATGGTGTGCGTCCGGTGTATAAGCGGGTAGATACCTGTGCCGCAGAATTTTTGACGGATACGGCCTACATGTATTCTACTTATGAAGAAGAATGTGAAGCGAAGCCGACAAATAAAGATAAAATTATGGTGTTGGGTGGCGGGCCAAACCGAATAGGTCAGGGGATTGAATTTGATTATTGCTGCGTGCATGCTGCAATGGCCTGCCGCGATGAAGGTTATGAAACCATTATGGTTAACTGTAACCCGGAAACCGTTTCAACCGATTACGATACCTCTGATCGATTGTATTTTGAGCCATTAACCTTTGAAGATGTGATGGAGCTGATCGATCTTGAAAAACCTAAAGGCGTGATTGTTCAGTACGGTGGCCAAACACCATTAAAGCTTGCACGTGATCTGGAGGCAGCGGGTGCTCCCATTATTGGCACGTCACCGGATTCGATCGACCTGGCTGAAGATCGTGAACGCTTTCAGAAACTAATTACCGATTTAGGCCTGTTACAACCGCCTAACCGTACTGCACGTGCAGAAGAAGAAGCGGTTATACTTGCTGAAGAAATCGGTTATCCGCTCGTGGTGCGTCCATCGTATGTATTGGGTGGCCGAGCGATGGAGATTGTATTTAACGAAGATGAACTTCGTCGCTATATGAATGAAGCGGTCAAGGTTTCCAATGAATCACCGGTGTTACTCGATAGATTCCTCGATGATGCGGTTGAGGTCGATGTCGATGCGGTTTGTGATGGTGAAAATGTTTTAATTGGCGGCATAATGCAACATATCGAACAAGCGGGTATTCATTCAGGGGACTCGGCCTGTTCACTACCACCCTATAATCTCGATAAAAAATTGCAGGATGAGATGCGCGACCAGGTTAAAAAAATGGCAAAGGGTTTAAAGGTCATCGGTTTGATGAATACTCAGTTTGCCATTAAAGATGACACGGTTTATGTATTAGAGGTCAATCCTCGTGCCTCTCGTACCGTACCCTTTATATCAAAAGCAGCGGGGATGGCTTTAGCGAAAATATCAGCACGATGCATGGTCGGTAAGAGCCTGGTTGAGCAAAATGCGACGGAAGAACGTATTCCCAGGTACTATAATGTTAAAGAGGCGGTGTTCCCTTTTATCAAGTTCCCTGGTGTTGATACGATATTGGGTCCAGAGATGAAATCAACCGGAGAAGTAATGGGCGTGGGAGCAACCTTTGGCGAGGCTTTTTTAAAAGCCCAGTTGGGTGCGGGAGAGACGTTGCCGACGGAAGGTAAGGCTTTCCTTAGCGTGCGTGACGCGGATCAGAATAATTTAATTGATGTAGCTCGTAAGCTGGTTATGCTTGGTTTTGAGCTGGTTGCAACGCGAGGTACTGCCCGCGAAGTTAAAGCCGCCGGTATTGATTGTGGAATTGTAAATAAGGTGGACGAAGGTCGTCCTCATATTGTTGACATGATTAAAAACCAGGAAATAGATTTAATTATTAATACTACTGAAGGGCGCCAGGCTGTTGCGGATTCATATGAGATTCGTCGCGCAGCATTGCAAAATAAAGTTGTTTATACCACCACTTTGGCAGGCGGTGATGCTATCTGTATTGCGATTAAGGATAATGAAAATACAGGTGTGTTGAGTTTGCAGGAAATACACAAAGATCTAAACAGGGAGAAGGGATTATGAGCCGTGCACCGATTACAACCAGTGGCGCAGATAGATTACGCGCTGAACTGGATGAGTTAAAAAAAGTAAAACGTCCGACCATCATTCAGGCGATTGCCGAGGCTCGTGAGCACGGCGACTTAAAAGAAAATGCCGAATATCACGCGGCTCGTGAGCAACAAAGTTTTACCGAAGGTCGTATCCAGCAAATCGAAGGCACCTTATCAAACGCTGATATTATTGATGTTATAACCGTAGGTAAAAATGCAGGTAGCAAAATTGTTTTTGGTGCGACAGTTGAATTATTCGATGTCAACGAAGAAAAAGACGTTTCCTATCAGATTGTTGGTGAACTTGAAGCCGATATAAAATTAAATCTTATCTCCATTACATCTCCTATTGCCCGCGCCCTAATTGGTAAAAGCCCGGATGATGTCGCTGTGGTGCAAGCCCCCAGTGGTGATCGTGAATATGAGGTTATATCTGTTCGTTATAAATAATGTGTAACGGGCACATTCGAAACGAATTCATATTACAGGATGTTTTTAACGCTCGTTTCGCAGTTTTTGTGCTCCTATAATTGAACGTATTAATATCGACTCGCGTTTGTAAATCTTGACTAAGTCAGTGCTCTAACCAGTACCAGGTATAAACTAACCGCTTGGCTTGAATTCGTTAATTTTTATTAAAATCTGTTTAGGTTTGTCAGCCATACCAGACTGTTTATACTCAAGTTCTGTAAAATATAAATTACGATTTTATGTCTTCTATGATATTTCAATTCAATTTCGATAATCATATCGGTGATCTTTACCTTCAGCCTTATATAAACAATTGTGAGGCGAAGCATCAACCTGATCCTACAGAAAATTCTTGTTGTGGAACAACTCAGCGCATTTTTCTGAGCTGGATTATAACAATGAAGTTTTTATGTTCATCGTTCCATAAGGACAGGCTGTGTACGGGAACGTGGCTAACCAGTCGTCAATTTTCTCATGCTGATTATGAAAGGAGGTAGTGCCTGGATCGTTATGATTGGACAGACTGAGTTTGTGTATCATTAACCTGGTTGTTATTCATAACAATCAAATCTTATTTTTTCCTTACTATCAATATTGAACATAATCAACCATGGTCTTATTTTTCTGGAACGTTGTGTTCTATATTCTCGTTGTTATCTTTTAGCTTTCACATAAAGTAATTCATATATCTTACTGATCAGTTTGATGTATTTTATTTTCATACGAAATGGCATGCCTTGTGCAGACACATCAACAAGCAACAGGCAAAGTGTCTCACCTGTTAAAGATACTGGAATGTTTTCATATCAGGAGATCCGATCTGCTTAAGTGACTTAGGTGGTTGAAATTATTGATTTAGGATATCTCCATAAGTTGACAACGGTGAAGAGAATAAAATTATGCAAAATAAATTTGACTATCCTGTTTTACAACAACGCAAGAGGGCGCGACGGTTAGTTGCCGGCATTGTGCTAATCGCTATTGGTGTGGGAACAATCTATTCTCCCTATGCCGAAGCGATTCCGGCCTTTGCGCGAAAATATGATGTTAGCTGCAATGTTTGCCATACGCGTCAACCACGGCTGAACCCGTATGGGCAGCGTTTTATGGAAAATGGTTTTCAGTTGCCAGGAACTCGTGATGGCGGCGTAACCGAAAAACGATTATTTGGTGGACCACTTGATGGTGCCACGTTGGACGCGATCGGTAATTACATGGCGGTGCGGTTTCGTGCAGACATTCAAAAACCAGACTTCCGTGATAGTGGTGCTACCGAGACAGCTGACGATCTGGATATCGTGTTTCCAAATGTTGTGAATATCTTCTTTGCCGGCACAGCGACAAAAGATATCAGCTTTTTTCTGGAAACGGAATATGCCACCCGTGGCGCTGAAGAACCCGCGCTGCGGTTTGAACGTGCCTATCTGGTGTTTGATAATCTTGGCGGGCAACAGATTGCGAACCTGAAGATCGGTGTGTTCGATCCGGCATCGTTCTTTGCCTTTCCGACCCATCGTCAACAATTGAACCCGGTACCTGCAGAAGCTAAGACAGATTCGTTTCCACCTACCATCAATCGTATTCCTCTTTTACCACTCGCGTTTGCCAGCAAAATGTATGGCATGTCTCGAGGCAAGAGTTACGCAGGTGAAGCCGATCCGTCCGATCCGGATGCCCTGCAAGAGGATTTCTCCATCCTGCCATTTCAGCCATTTTTGTATAACGCGCCTGCAATGACGGGCCTCTCGGTACACGGTCGACCCTTTGGGCCCAATTTTCTTTATCAGATAGGGGTTGCCCAGAACAAGACGGCTGAGACCACAGCAAAAACGCGTTGGGATCAGTACATTACGCTGCGCTATGATCTCCCCTTTGGTGAGTATTCAGCTTTTCAGGTTTCGGGTTTTTATTACACCGCACCCAAGGCGGCGATGCCGACTTTAAACATGGCAGGAACGCTGGCGTATGCAGATCAGGCAGTAGATTGGAACCGTTATGGTATCGGGGCTCGTTGGACCAGCCATTGGTGGGATATTTACGGCAGCGTGGTGTGGGATGAGATCGATCAACCTTCATTCACTGGCGTGGGATCAACATCCACCTGGGATACCAGTGCGATGGGAGTCAGTGTCGAAGTGGATTACCTGCTTAATGCCAGGTGGCTGCTGGGTACGCGTTATGACTCTATGAGTGCGGGTGGCCTGATCAGAGGTATGCCTGGCTGGAATCAGCCAATGAAGCAGGATGCGTCATTTATCGGTCTGTTAGCCAAGTACTATCCCACACCGAATATTGGTCTTTATGTACGCTACCACTATAACCTGGAGAGTTCGGCTACGCTGCCGACCGCGCTGGGTGGTGGTGAGCATCCCGCCACCAACCTCAGATCGATGGCCTTTACTGGCATCGACATGGCGTTTTGAGCAAACAGGAGAATCCCACGATGTACATTAAGAAAAATACCGTATGGGTTTTGATGGCAGGTGTTTTATCTCTATTTTTTTCCATCCAGAGTCAGGCTGTTCAAGACGACAAGCAAGCAAAAGTTAAACGCAAACCCATGCCGATCGATGTCACGCAATATACAAAGCGTCCACCAGAAAATAAGGCAACGGTAGCCGAGGGTCGGCGGCTTTACGAGAATGCATGTATTTTTTGTCACGGTGCTAAAGCCAGTGGCAAGGGCCCCGTGGCCTATTTTCTGAGCCGGGATACGGCGCCGCTGCCACGCGACTTTACGTTGGGACCGTACAAGTTCCGTTCCACCGAAAGTGGCGAGCCGCCGTTGGACGAGGATCTGTTTCGTACTATAACCAAAGGGATAAAGGGCTATATGCCAGGTTTTACCGCCCTTAGTGTAGCTGATCGCTGGAAGCTTGTTTATTACATCAAGAGTTTGATCCCGGAAGATTTTATAGATGTCGAACCGGTGCCCATCAAGGTGGTGGGTAAACCGGTTCCGATGACGGCCATGAGCGTGCAACGTGGATATCTTTTGTATCAGAAGGCCAAGTGTTGGGAATGTCATGGTGGTGGTGGTGAAGGTAACGGTGAGAAGGCGCCGAAATTAAAGGATGACTGGGATATACCTGCACCGCCCGCGAATTTGACCATGCCTAGTTCGTTCAAGGCTGGAAATCGGCCCGAGGATTTGTACCGCACCATCCTCAGTGGCCTTGATGGTGGCCCTATGCCGTCTTTTCAGGATCAGTTTGAGGGCCATGAGCAGGATATATGGGATCTAATCAATTACATCCGTTCCCTCTCAACGTTATAAGCGTGAAGGACATATAAACAAATAGTTTGAGGCAAACCATCATGACAGTAAATGCGAACGATGAAGAGAAACACCAGGGTTCCGGTGAATTAAATTTGGGTAAATCTAATTCAGCCGAATCAAATTGGGGACCCAAGCTTTTTCTTGCCACGACGGCCCTGGTGTTGTTTTTTTTCTGGTGGTTGCTCATTTTTTCCGGTGGGGTGGGTGGCCACCATGGTTTCAAAATGACTGAGTTTGTTGACGAAGCCGAAAAAACAGAACCTGAAGTAGCAGATTAACAATAGATAGAAAATAACGAGGGCAACCCTGCTCATGAACTTTGGCGATAAGGAATACATGCATGAACACAAAAAAGAATAGCGCTACGGACAACATGCTGACCTGGGTGGCCGCGCTGGTGATTGCCGCAGCCATATTTTACGGGCTTGACCATTTTGTGATGAGTATTCAGGGCTTGCCCCTGAACTGGGATTTAACTCCGGCAAACTGATGCGCTAAATGCGGTTACATACAATTGAATATGAATAAAGAGAGGACAAAATGGGCACAGGTTTGAGTTTTTCAGCTAAGCTGTTTCGATTTGCAATAGCATTTAATCTGCTGATTCTGTTTGCCGCTGTATTCATGTGGTCAACGAGCAACGGGCAGTTCGAATTTATAACCACCGCTAATGCAACCGATGCGGTGGCGGTTTCAGTTGAATCTGGTGGGGTTGATGCTGAGAAGGCTGGTGCGAAATCGGTTCCTGCGCCGAAATTAACGCGTGCGGATTATCCCAACATCGGAACCAGTAGTCGGTCTATCGTGTGGATCATTGCTCAGCTGCATCTGTTTTTCGGTGCCCTGGTTCTAGCGGTACCGATTTTTGTTTTGCTCATCGAATATATCGGCTTCAAGACCGGTGATGATCGCTATGATGACATGGCGCACGAGTTCATGAAAATCAGCCTAACCGCCTATGCCATTACCGCCTTGTTTGGCGGCACCCTGGCACTTGCTCTGTTCCTGCTCTACCCCGGTTTTATGAACTATATGATGCAGGCCTTTGGGGCGCAGATGCTGGTATATGCCCTGTTATTTTTTCTTGAGAGCGCGCTGCTCTATATGTACTACTACGGCTGGGATGCGTTGCGCTACGGTAACAAAAAATGGGTGCATTTGACTTTAGGTCTGTTGCTCAATGCAGTCGGTACCACCTTGCTGGTAGTAGCCAATTCCTGGGCGACGTTCATGATGGCCCCCTCCGGGGTTGATGCCACGACCGGTGCGGTGGTCGGTAATATCTGGGAAGTGATGAAGGGACCGTTGTGGAATCCGCTGAACCTGCATCGCGTTATTGCGAACGTTGCTTTTGGCGGTGCGATAGTCGGGGCCTATGCCGCCTACAGCTTTCTTAAATCCACTACCGCCGAATCAAGAGCTCATTACGACTGGATGGGTTATACCTCTAATTTTATCGCGATTCTCGCTTTTTTACCGTTGCCCTTTGCCGGTTACTGGTTGATGGCAGAAATTTATGCTTACTCTCAACAGATGGGCATCCTGGCCATGGGAGGGATTCTGGCGTGGTTGTTTGTGGTTCAGGCGGTACTTATTTCTACGATTCTGTTTGCGGGAAATTACTACCTGTGGTGTGGTATGTCTCGCTCCGAGGGTTCCGTGCGCTACACGTGGTTGATCAAATATATCGCTATCATATTAACGTTGGGCTTTCTGGTCTGGGCAACACCCCACAATCTAATTCTCAACTCTAAAGAGATCGCTGCACTGGGTGGCAGCTTTCATCCCATCCTGGGGCCATTAGGTATTATGCCGGCCAAGAATATCGCAGTATTTCTGATGCTGATTGTTACTTTCCTGTCTTTCCAGATCTACCGACGTTCTAATCGGGAAATTACCGTTTCCTGGGCAGGCAAGGGTAATGCCCTGTTAGTTATGATCTATGTCGTTGCGATTGCGAACGTGATTTTCGCCGGTGTCTATTATGGTTATTTTACCAATACGGTGTACAAGGTGGGCTCCAGTGTGATTCAGGTCAGTTCCACCCTGGTGGTCATCGTCGCCGGTGTGGTGATTGATTCCCTCATGTTCAGGGGATCCAAAGTACTCCCATCCACCTGGGGCAAAGTTACCAACGCTTCACAATATGCACTGTTTGCTTTACCGATCACGTTTACCTGGCTAATGGGACTGATGGGTTATGTGCGTTCCTCGGTACGTTCCCATTGGCATGTGTATACAGTGGTAAAAGATAACTCAGTGGATAATTTTATTCCCGCGGTTGGCCACGTCGGCATGATGGTTACTCTGGTTACACTGTTGTTTTTAGCGATTCTTCTGTTTATTTTCTGGATTGCTAACCTGAGTGGTGTCAAACAGCCACGCCCAGAGGCGATGGGAGTGGTGGGGGGAAGCACCGCATGAATGTACTCGTAAAGACGCTTGGTTTCAGTGTCACGTTGTTATTCGTGTTTATGGGTATTACGTACCTGCTTCCGCAAACGGAGGGTGAAGCACCGAAGGAAACGACCATCGACCTGGGATCATTGACCATGGATACGTTTGTCAAACTGGGCGATGATCTATTTCATGGCAAAGGGGCCTGTACCTTGTGCCACAATTCTCTCGGGCGTGCTCCCGACCTGTTGGCTCTGAACGCAGTGGATGCCGCAGGGAAACACCTGGCCGACAGCCGTTATAAGGGCAAGGCCAAAGATGCGGAGAGCTATCTACGTGAATCCATGCTGGATCCAAGCATTTATGTTGTAGCGGGATTTGGTAAAAAGGGCAGCAATGACACCGAGTCACCCATGCCGACTGCCGATAAACCTCCGACTTTGCTTTCCACAACCGAAATCGACGCCATCATTGCCTTCCTGCAATCCAAGGATGGTAACCCGGTCACCGTTGCTCTACCAACAGAAGCACCCGTGCAAAAAGAAGTGCCCGCAGCGCCCGTACTTGCCCAAAGTCCTGAGGAGGCACTCAATAAATTTGGTTGTACGGCCTGTCATGCCATTCTGGAAAGTCAGGCCCCGGTCGGACCAGATCTGAATAATGTAGGTTCGCGTTTGAGCGTAGAAAATATACGACAAAGCATTATCGACCCCAATGCCGTTATCACAAAAGGATACACACCGATGATGCCCGATCTTTCTGAAAAGATGTCGGTAAAGGAACTGGAGATGATGGTGAAGTTTCTGGCGGATAAAAAGGGTTAGTTCGCAGTATGAATTACTTTGGATAACAGGATCTAATAGTATGAACATAAGAAATCTAAAAGTCTCAGCGTTTTGGCAAGCCGTTCTGGTCGTGGTGGCCGCCTATTTTATTTTCGACAATGCCTTCCCACCGATAACACCCAAATCGATGATGATCGCGTACATGAGCATTACCCTTATTGGCGTGTTGCTTTATTACTCCTGTGAGCAACAACGTTGGGACGAGTTTAAGGGGCCAATTCTGTCGGCGTTGCGTGATGATAATAAAAAGTATGTCCGCGGTGGTTTTCTGGTTTTTGTTCCCTTGCTCCTGGCCTACACAGTTTATGATGCAGTCAAACCCTCCAATGAACCCCCCATGGAACTGCGTCAGGTTCATCCGGCACCGCCCGCCAGCGTCCGTGTCTATGACAAAAAATACGATTTAGCCACGCTCGAAAATCCGTTGCGCATGCGCGTTTTGGAACAACTTAAGACCAACGAAACAATGGCCATGGAAACATACAATGCCATCGTGCGTGATGGTGACGAGATCTATATAAATAACTGTTTCTATTGTCATGGTGATCTGCTGGGCGGTAAGGGCCCTTATGCCAAAGGTTTCAGTCCTCTTCCGGCCAACTTCATGGATGTAGGCACCATCGCTCAGTTACAGGAATCTTATGTATTCTGGCGGATCACGACCGGTGGACCTGGCCTGCCCAAAGGCGGTACCCCATGGAATTCGTCGATGCCGGTCTGGCATGAGATGCTGAGTGAAGAAGACGTATGGAAAGTAATTACGTTTCTCTATGATCGCGTCGGGCAAGTGCCCCGCATGTGGGATCAGGATATCTCCAGGGCGGTAACCGGTTTTAAGGATAAGATACAGGCTGATCGTGCGAACATGCATAGCCACCAGATATATGAACTTTATTGTGCTGCCTGTCATGGTGCAAAAGGTGCGGCCGATGTGCCCGTGGCCGAAAAGATTTATCCGAAGCCACGCGACTTTACTACCGGACTTTTCAAATACAAGACTTCGCCTGGTGTGTTGCCGCCACGCGATGAAGATATTTTCAATGTTATCAAGTATGGCTTGACCGGTACCAGTATGCCGGGCTGGCAACAGCTACTCACGGACAAACAGATACAGAGCCTGATTCCGGTTATCAAGAGTTTTGATACCGCCGCCGCCTGGGCGCCGGAAGAGGCGGAAGATGAGCATTTTGACGACGATGGGCGTTATCTGAAAAATGACTACACGGTTATTACCGAACAAGAACCCGTCAACGGCCAAATTCCTTATTCTGCCGAGTCCATTGCTCACGGTGAAAAGGTGTTTGAAGACAGCTGCAAGGAATGCCATGGCGCTGAGGGACGTGGCAATATCACTTCAGGAAAACGCCTGAAGGATGATTGGGAAAATAGAATCTGGCCACGTGATTTGACTAGCCCCTGGACATGGCGCTTGACCGAGGTTGCTGGCACTGACGAAAAGAGCCGTGATCAAACCATTCGCAATATTTATACTCGGGCTACGATTGGCTTACCCGGTACTCCTATGCCCGGTTTGCGGGCGGAGAACGAGGAAGAAAAAGATCCTGTAAGTCTTGAGGATCGCTGGCACGTAGCTAATTATGTGTATTCCTTGCGCGAAAAAACAGTTCCGCAGACTGAGCAAAAAGTCATTGCGGCAAAAAAGGTTAAGGGGAAACTACCCCACAGTGTCAGTGATGAAGCCTGGAATAAAGCCACAGCGACCACCGTGACGTTGGTGCCGAATATGATCAAGGAAAAACGCCTGTTCACGCCGCTCAATAATGTGCTTACGATCAGGACACTCTATAATAATAAAGAAATTGCCTTCCTGTTGGAGGTTAACGATCGTACCGACAGTCGTCCTGGTGAACCGGTATCGACAGAGATTCAAGATGAATCCCTGACCATGTATTCCGATGCATTTGCAATCCAGTTTCCGAAAGAAGAAGCCTACATATCGAGCCCGACGGTTGAGAAACCGTTGTTCCGGCATGGCGAAGCCTCGCGCCACACGACCATCTGGTACTGGAACGCAGGCAGTGTAGAGCCGGCAGCCGTGCCATGGGCGATGCTACTGGATGCCAGCGGTCCGGATAAAAAACTGGTTGCACGCGAGAGCGATCCCAACTTTGAGGCCAGCGGCAATTGGCGTGATGGGCGTTGGCAAGTCATGATGAAACGTCCGTTAGACGGTGCTTTTGATGATCTAAAATTCTCTGAAGGTCAATTTATACCAATATCATTCGCAAACTGGGATGGTAGTAACGGTGAAAAGGGTTCCAAACATACCTTAACGACATGGTTCTGGTTGTTGCTGCCGACCGAAACAAATTATACGAAGGTCTATGGTGCGCCATTCGGAACGGCACTAGGTGTATTTTTGTTGGGTGTTGTACTGATACGTAGTCAGCGACGTAAAACGACATGAGATTTAAAAAATACTTTGAACAATGAACATAATATTGGAGATTATCCTATGAAAGATACAATTTTCGTTTTTACATTGGTCGCTTTGTTCGGCCTCTCTGCCACGGCTAGCGCGGCGGGTTATAAGGTTGAAGCGGTTACTAACGGCGGATCGGTTTCCGGTAAAGTAACCTTCACTGGAAAAGATCCAGCACCCGAGGTGTATACCATTAGCAAGAACACCGATGTATGTGGCAAGAAACGGGAGATCGATTTCGTTAAAGTTAATAACGGTGCACTTACCGATGTGGTGGTCTATCTGGACAAGGTGAAATCGGGTAAGCCGTTTAAAGTGGCAGAAGGAAACGTCGATCAGAAAAAATGTAGATTCGAGCCTTTTTTCAGTGTGATGGCCAATAAGAAAAATCTTCTGGTAAAAAATTCTGATTCGGTTGCACATAATATTCATGGCTATGAACTTATGGGTGCCAAGAAAAGAACCGCATTCAATGTGAATCAACCGGATAAAGATAGTGTGCTAAAGAAAAAGGTCAAACTGCGCCGTGGCACGGCGATGAAGATTGAATGTGACCAGCATGATTTCATGCACGGTTTTGTGTTCGCAGCCAAGAGTCCGTACTACGCAGTAGTTGGAGCCGATGGAAGTTTTACTATCGATAATATCCCTCCCGGCAAGTACACCATCAAGTCCTGGCACGGCACTCTGGGTGAACAGAAGAGTTCAGTAGAAGTCACCGCCGGTGGTAAAGCATCGGTTGATTTTTCATACAAATAAGGTATGACCGAGATGCTAACAAGCAAACAGAACTGGAGGAAGCAATTCAACAGTTTCGACTGGTTAGTTCTGTCGGGGCTTGCGGTTAACTTGATAGTGATTGGTTATCTGGTGGGTTACTGGATTTTTCACTAAGTTTACAGACGTTTTGCACGTTTCGTTTAAGAAAGCAGGAAGCAGGTTGATAACAACCTGCTAGCCTGGGCCAGATAGTTAACCCTGAATAGAGGCGCATGATGATGAACATACAGATACAGGCCACACAAACACAATCAGGGGATGACGCTCAAGAACCTTTGCAACTATACAAATCTATGCTGGTGGCACTGGATTCATCCGACCATGCTAATACAGGCATGGACATCACTATCGGGCTGGCCGGTTTAACAGAAGGTGCACAAATTACCGGTGTTCATGCCTATGCCGCCAAACTCCATGATGTACGTTTTCGTCAGATGGAAGGCGGTCTGCCAGAACAATTTCGTGAAGAACAGGAGCTCGAACGTCAACGCGATGTGCATGATGATCTGATTACCCGTGGCCTGTCGATCATTACCGATTCCTATCTTGAACAGGCCGACAATAACTGCCAGCAAGCCGGTATTGATTTTGCTCGGCGCTCATTGGAAGGTAAAAATTATCATGCCCTGACCAGGGAAACCAATAGCGGCAACTATGATTTACTGGTGATGGGCTCACTCGGGTTGGGTGCGGTTGAGGGCAGTCGGCTGGGCACGGTGTGCCAACGGGTAACACGTCGCAGCGATATCGATACCCTGGTGATTAAACAACCCAAACGTGCATTGAGCGATGGACCGATTGTCGTCGCTATCGATGGTTCGGCTATGGCCTATGGCGGACTGATAACGGCGATGCAACTGGCACAACAGTGGCAGGTTCCACTTAAAGTCGTTGCGGTGTTCGATCCCTATTTCCATTATGTCGCCTTCAACAGAATAGCCGATGTGTTGTCCGAAGAAGCCGGTAAAGTATTTCGTTTTAAAGAACAGGAGCAACTACACGAAGATATTATCGACTCGGGCCTGGCTAAAATCTATCAGGGCCATCTGGACGTTGCCCAGTCTATTGCCGATGAACACAATGTCACCATTGAAACCAGATTACTGGACGGTAAACCCCATGATGCGATTACAAAGTATATATATAGTATAAATTCAACTCTGCTGGTTATTGGCAAGCTCGGTATCCATGCCGACGAGGATCTGGACATCGGCGGTAATGCTGAAAATCTGTTGCACGATGTCGACTGCGCGGTACTCCTTAGTCAACGTGAACACCAACCTCGCCTGGATGTCGTGGCCGATGTAACTACCTCGTGGACGGTTGAGGCCGAAAAAGCGATGGACAATGTTCCCGGTTTTGTGCGCAATATGGCACGTATGGCGATCCTTCGACATGCTCAGGAACGCGGCCATACGGTGATCACCGAGAAAATAGTGGAAGAGGCCACCGCCACGCTTTGCCCAAGCCATGTTAAACAGGCGATGACCGAAATGGTGGCCGTCCATGACGCAGAAGAACTTAAAGCTGAACAACAAAGCAAAGGTTTCGAAAAACTGCCCTGGTCGGATGATGCCGAAGCCTTGTTAAAACAAACTGAAGACAGTTCTGTGCGCAATAATCTGCGCAAACGTGCCGAGAAAAAAGCCCGCACGGAAGGTTCTGCACAGGTAGAAACAAAACACCTTGAAAGTTTTGTTGCAGGAAATTTGGGGTCAGAGTCGACTAACTTACGAAAAGATGTAACAGACCATTTATCCACAAACTCAGTTATCGACTCTGACCCCAATTTTCCGATGCATTGGCAAACTGCTGCGTTGGCTCGCCTTATGCGGGTACCGGAAGGCTTTATGCGCGATACCTGCAAACAACAAGTTGAAGATTATGCCAAAGAACAGGATGCCACCGAGATCAGTCTGGAAGTAGCCGAAGCCGGGCTAAAAAAATCCCGCGAGATAATGGAAGCATCCATGAATAGCGGGATAATGCCAGCAGGTATGCCAACGAATACCCCGCCAGGAAAGTGCCCCTTCGCGACATCGGATGAACCGACTAAGTTAACGCAAGATATCAAGGGCGATTCCCAGGCAAGTGTAGTTACCGATTCTGCCCTGGATTTTTCCTGGACTGTCGAAGCGGAACAACGCATGCAGAAAATTCCAGAAGGCTTTATGCGTGACCTTACTCGGCAAAGAGTCGAAACCTTTGCCAAACGTAATGCGGTGACAACCATCACACCCGAATTGATCGAACAAAAATATGCCGACTGGAACGAAGGATCACAACATCACCACATGCAAATGTCCTGGACGGATGATGCCGTAGCCCGTACGCAAAAAATTCCTGACTTTGTACGAGGCATGGTAATAAAAGAGGTGGAACGCTGTGCAACAAAAATGGATAGCAAGCAAGTTACGGTAGAAGTGTTAGAAAAAGCCATTGGCAGTTGGGCCGGGATGGGTGCGTTCCATTCTGAAAAAAATCCCGATTTGTACCTCAATGAGAACGAAGAGTCTTAGGCCCGCACTCATGAACGATCTCTATCTCATCGCAGTTAACCTGACCCGCCGCTGTAACCTGCGTTGTGAGCATTGTTATCTGGATGCGGACACCCTGAAAAATGGCAACGCTGAAGAACTGAGTAGCGAGGACGTGTGTCATTTGCTGGATGAGATAGCTCAACGTAGTACCGAAACCATGGTTGTTCTGACCGGGGGCGAACCGTTATTACGCCGTGACCTCGAAGCATTACTTGAACACGGCAGCAAGCTGGGCCTGTTTATGGTGGTCGGTAGCAACGGTGTCTTACTCAAAGATAAACGCGTGCAATCACTCAAGGCGGCCGGTGCGATGGGCATTGGCATCAGTCTGGATTCACTCGATCCCGAACAACATAACCAGTTTCGTGGCAGCCCTAAAGCCTGGCAAAAAACCCTGGCCGGCATGGAATCCTGTCGCCATCATGGGCTGGCCTTTCAGATCCACTTTTCAGTAACCGAAGCCAATGCGCATGAAGTGCAGGCCATGATCGATTTTGCCCGCGCCAGTGGTGCCTGGGTATTGAACTTCTTTTTTCTGGTCTGCACCGGACGCGGTGAGTCCATGACCGATATCAGCCCGGCTCGCTATGAGCAAGTGTTAAACCAGATTCTGCAGGCTCAGGAACAAAGTCAGGATTTGATTATTCGTGCCCGTTGCGCACCGCATTTTCAGCGTATTGCCTACCAGCGCAATCCTGACTCCTTTCTCACCCGAGCCGAAGGCTATGACGGCAGCAGTTGTATTGCAGGCACACACTATTGTCGTATTACCCCGGAGGGTGGCGTTACGGCATGTCCGTATATAGAAGAGGAAGTGGGCAACCTGCGTGAAGATTCGTTTAACCATATCTGGGACGCCAGTCCTGCCTTACGACGATTGCGTGCACCCGCACTACAGGGTAAGTGCGGCCAATGTGAATATCAGGCGCTATGCGGTGGTTGCCGTGCTCGCGCGCTGGCAATCGAAGGCGATCTAATGAGTGCCGATCCGTGGTGTAGCTATCTTCCACAAAATGGAACCGTGATTGCGCCATGGCGAGAACAATCTAATGAAATGCAATGGTCCTCGGAGGCTCTACAACGTCTATCGCATGTGCCCGGATTTTTACGCAAAATGATCAAAAAGCGCGCTGAAACGTATGTCCGCGAACAACATGAATCACTCGTCACCCAGAAGCATCTGGATATTCTGGTCAAGCGCCGCTTTGGCACAGCCGGACCTCCCGGTAAGCCTGCAACGACCAACGTCACCTACCTGGATAGTCGTACAAAGATCTCGGATGGTCAGTCATGAGTCAGACCGATGTCCTGATTGTTGGCGCTGGTATTTCTGGTTTATCATTAGCATGGTGGTTAAGCCAACAAGGGGTGAGTGTTGAAATATGGGAGGCCGACGAACGGATCGGAGGCAAGATCAAATCCACCCGACAAGATGGTTACCTGACAGAACGCGCCGCCTCCATGGTTATGAACTTTCGTCCCGAAGTCACAGAATTACTTTATGAAACGGGTCTGGATGCAGTTAAAACATCTCGCCTTCCGGAATCCGAGGTTAGACGTTATCTGCTGCACAATAAACAGTTAACGGCCCTGCCAATGCGAATGGGGAGCATGATTACGTCACCATTGTGGAGCCTGCGTGGTAAATTGCGCCTGCTAGCGGAACCCTTTATCCCGCCTTGTTACCGACAAGATGAAACCGTAAGCCAGTTTGTAACCCGCCGCTTCGGTAAGGAAATGCTGGAAAAAGCGATGGAACCCTTCGTAGCAGGCACTTTGGCCGCAGATTCTGATCTCGCATCCGCAGCTGCCTGTTTACCTCGACTAACCGCACTGGAACGTAAATATGGCAGTATTACGGCTGGTGTTCTAATTAATCGACTTTTGCGCCGCCGCACTGCCTGTGGTACCGAGACTTTTTCTTTTTATGGTGGTATCGAGACACTGGTAGAAACGTTGGCACGCACACCGGGTGTTCAGATTGCCACGCGTTTTCAGGTGACGGGATTAGAACGGAAAACCAGGGATTGGCAGATTACCGCCAACACTCCCGATGGAGAGCGGGTGCTGCGAGCATCTCAGGTTGTGGTGACGACGCCTGCTGCCAAAACGGCGGAGCTGGTGGCACCGTTCAATAAAAAATTAGCCCATTTATTGCGTGATATTCACTACGCGCCAGTGAATGTCGTTCACATGGGTTTTGACCGAACGGCCATTGATCATGCTCTGGATGGTACTGGATTTTTAGTACCGCGAAATGCGTTGAACAAAGAAAATCAAGGGCTTACTGGTAATCTGTGGATGAGCAGCCTGTTTCCTAACCGAGCACCAAATGGTAAGGTGTTATTGAGTTCTTATATAGGTGGCGCACGAATGCCGGAAGTTCAGGATTGGGATACAGAGCATTGTTTGCATAAAACATTATCCTGTTTGAGTCACTTGCTAGGGATTAAAGGCGAACCTGAGATGGTGAAGATTGATCGACATGTGCAAGCTTTACCGTTATATCATGGTGCTCATCAGGCACGTTTGCAGTCGATTGCGTCTCATTTGCAACAGATTCCAGGCTTACATCTGGAAGCTAATTATCGTGGCGGTGTGTCGGTGCGAGATCGTATTGCGCGCAGTCGCGTCATGGCAACAAAAATAATGGCAAGCCTGCCAAAGCCGGGTCGGGCCGATGCTCTATTTGCACCGGTGTTAGGACCAAACTAATAAGCACATGAGCAACGCTCTATACTCGCGCGATATCCTTAAACAGTATTTTCAAATCCTTGTCCCGCTGTTGGGGCTGTTGTTGCTGATAGCAACAACACATTACTACACTCACGAAGAACTGACTGATACAGATCACAAAGCGGATGCGGTCTTAAGTGTTGATCTGGCGCGTGAAACTATTACCGCTGAGTTAAACAATGTGGTATCTGATCTAATATTCCTTTCTAACATAAACGAACTTCGGGCTGTGCTTGCAAATCCTTCTAGTCCATACCTAAAAAATCTGGAAAGAGAGCTGTTAATCTTCAGTAGAATCAAAAAACGTTATGATCAAATTCGCTATATTGCACAAGATGGACAGGAAATTGTCCGAATTAATTATCACAACGGTGAAGCGGTAAAAGTGGCAAAAACAACATTAATGAATAAGGCTAATGATGATTTTTTTAAACAGGCTCTAGCAATAAAACCAGAACAAATTCATTTGTCCTCTTTAGATCGTAATGTAAAACAAGAAGCTATAGAAACACCACATAAACCGGTTATTCGCTTTGCAACACCGTTGATCAATGCGCAAGGACAAAAGCGCGGTATCCTGGTATTTAACATTCTAGGGAATTCCTTATTACCAAACTTCACACCACAAGCAACAACTAATACAGATCGCATCCATTTGCTTAACCAGGAGGGTTATTGGTTGCGTAGTCCATATAGCGATGCGCCAGGATTGAAGTTTGACCGCAAACGTTCATTTGCTATAAGTTATCCACTAGCCTGGCAGCAAATCAGCGCCAACCTGTCAGGCAGTTTTGAGAATTCAGCAGGTTTGTTCAGCTACAGCACAATCTATCCGGTCTGGCCGACAGCTAAACCCAGTAAAGAAATTCAGTCATGGAAAATCGTTTCACTGGCACCTATGGCGTTAATTAAAGAATATACCATCAGCTCCCTGTTTTTTAACAATATTCTGTTTGGTGCTTTTGCTTTACTCATCATAATATGGTCTTTTGTTACGGCAAAAATACGTGTTAGCCATAAAAAAATAAAGGCTCAGAATGAATACGAACAACGTTTTCGCAAGACACTGGAGTCTATCCAGCTAGCCGCTATTTCTTTAGACGATAAAGGCAAAGTCCAGTTTTGTAATAATTACTTACTTAAGAAAATTGGTTTTAAACATGAGGATGTGATTAATAAAGAGTGGATAGATAACTTTATTGAAGAAGCTGAAAAAGAAAAAATGAAAGAGATATTGGCGAATGCGATGGCGGGTTCCCTATGTTCCATTCACGAAACAAAGATCAAAACTCGCGGCGGCGATACACGCCTGTTCTCATGGAATAATACACTCTCATATGATGCCAACGACCGTGTTTGTGGCTTGACCTGTATTGGTGAAGATATTACCGAACAACACCACAGAGAAGAACAATTACGAATCCTGTCACGTGCGGTAGAACAAAGTCCTGCCCCCGTCATCCTGACCAACACCGACGGTGTCATTGAATATGTTAATTCCAAATTTACTGAGCTAACTGGTTATACGGCCGCAGAAGCCATTGGTAACAATCCTTCAATTTTAAAATCGGGTGAAACGAATTCGGAGGAATATCGGGATTTATGGGAAACCATAGATAGTGGTAAAGAATGGCATGGTCTGTTTCATAATCGCAGAAAAAATGGTGAACTGTACTGGGAATATACAACGATATCGCCGATTCGTAATCCTGATGGCGAAATTACCCATTTTCTTGCCATTAAGGAAGATATAACTGAAAAAAGACGTTTGGAAAACGAAGTTAAACAACGCAACCGGGAACTGGCTCAGGCACAGGCTTTGGCCGTGGTAGGGCGTATGTCGAGTATGATTGCCCACGATCTACGTAATCCTCTATCGTCTATAAAAATGGGCCTGCAAATTTTTGGTAAGCGAGTTGATAAGCAGCATGAGCAGAGCTGGAATGAAGAAGCCAAAGAACTGCGGCAAATTGCTCTGGAACAAGTCCGTTATATGGAAAATATTCTGGCTGACCTGTTGCAGTTTTCACGCCCGGATGCATTAAACTCAGAGTGGTTAAGCATCAATAAACTGCTGGATTTAACGGTTTCGACCACGGAGAAAAATATTAAGGAACATAAAGCAAAAGTAACAACCGACTATCAAGCAAAATTACCGATGGTTTATGGCGATGCCACCAAATTACGCCAGGTTTTTAGTAATTTGATTTTGAATGCCCTACAGGCTACCGAGAATATAGAACGTAAACCCGAGATCCGAATCAAGACCAGCATGGAATTACTCAATTCTAAAATGAAGGTTAAAGTTGAATTTAGTGATAATGGTCTGGGTCTTGACTCTGAGCAGGCAGATATATTATTTGAACCCTTTTATACGACTAAGGCAAAGGGAACGGGGCTGGGTCTGGCAATTGTAAAGCGTATACTGGATCAACATTACGGTGAAATATCGTTGGCGAGTAGCCCTAATGGTGGCGCCTGTGTCGTCGTGATTTTACCAACAGGACCATTTCACTAATAAAATTATTATGATAACAATTATACCAGGATTTGAATAAATGGCTTTACCCTCTCATAAAGGTCAACGCATTTTGATTGTCGACGATGATGAAGCCAGTTGTCGTACCATTGAGCTACATTTGCGCAGTCAGGGTTATGAGGTGGCGTTGGCTAACAGCGTAGACGAGGGACTTCAAGTAGCAATAAAACATGTCCCGGATCTGATTATTCTTGATATCCGTATGCCGGGAAAATCCGGTATCGAAGGTTTACCCGAATTCAAGGCAACCATTCCCGATGTCCATATCATTATGATTACCGCCTTTCACGATATGGACAGCACGATTCAGGCCATGCAACGAGGTGCTGAAGATTATATTCACAAACCTATTGATATTGATGAACTGGACAAGGCTGTAAAACATCTGCTAAATACGCCCGATAAAAACGACATTATTCAACCTGGCCGAGATCATGATGGTTATAACACCATGGTCGGGCACAGTTATGCCATGAAAGAAGTCTTCAAAACCATTGGCCTGGTTGCTGCCAATCCAGTCACCGTCCTGGTGAGTGGAGAAAGCGGTACAGGTAAAGAACTGGTAGCCAGGGCCATTCATCGTGCGGGCAACCCTGATGGGCCATTTGTGGCCGTAAACTGTGCCGCGCTAGTCGAAACATTGCTGGAATCTGATATGTTTGGTCACGAAAAAGGATCATTCACCGGCGCGGTTAAACGGCAGCAGGGAAAATTTGAACTGGCCAACAACGGTACTATTTTTCTCGATGAGGTAAGCGAATTGTCTCTGGTAATGCAGGCTAAATTATTGCGCGTGCTACAGGAAAAAGAATACACACCGATCGGAGCCAAAGAATCACAACACACCAATGCTCGGATTATTGTAGCGGCCAATGTGAGTTTGGCAAAACTGGTGCAGGAAGGAAGCTTCCGCGAAGATTTGTTTTATCGTCTGCAAGTCATCAATATTCACCTGCCACCCTTGCGCGAACGCAAAGAAGAAATAACTGAACTGGTACATGCACTGCTTGCACGTATCAATCATGAAATGCACAGCACTGTCACCCAGGTATCAAAAGATGTCATCGATTGCTTAGAGAATTATGACTGGCCGGGTAATGTGCGCGAGCTGGAAAATGTCCTGGCAAAAGCCGTCGCCCTGTGTCCCGGCAATACTATTACCGTCGATCTTGTTGCTTCCTCCTGTATCAATCCGCAATCGGCAACGGCCCCTCAGAAATCTCCCCTTATTGAACAAAGTCTGGAATGTGTGCAAAAAATACATATCCTGCAAATACTGGATTCAACTCACTGGCATAAAGGTCGCGCTTGTGAAATTTTAGGTATTTCGCGTCCACGACTAAGGCGTATGATTACACAATTTGGTATCAAAGAACCGGATGACATTTCGACCGATGACAACGAACCTACAATTGGTGACGGTGAAGAATAAATAATATACGGCTGAATGATTAAGAAGAAATTCCTGAGTAAGTCATCAAGCGGATGGTGGCAAGATATTTTCCAACGGGCAAGGGATATAGTGCGCTGAGAAGGAACGAGGAAACAGAGCTTAAGCCGTGATGGTATCTACCACTTAGGAATACTTGTTTGATCTATATCAATTCGTTTTGTGATGAAATAGCGAATGATAGGATTGGGTTCACCGTGGGAGGAGACTCAAATGTTTTTTGGTCGTAATCGAAACAGGCTCATTCAACGTAATGAGCACTGGTATGTTCAGATGCAAATGGGATTTGAAGGACCATTTGAGTCAAAAAAGGATGCCTGTGAGTTTTTGTCACTGTCAAACAAGGCAGATTCAGCTAGAATAGAGTTTATGGGAATCGAGGATGATTTAGTCAGGCCTGAGCTAGATCGGATCTGAATTGGAGCCCGATCTGAGCACGGAGATTTGTTTTGAACAGACAGAATACTATCTATGAGCGCATGCTTCATTTCGTTAAAGACGTGGCACATGAAGCAGAAGATGGGCTATCAATTAAACTTCAGTATTTAACCGATAAGGTCAGGCAACAAGCCGATGAGCTTGGCGAATATACCCGTGAGGAAATTGACCAGGTTGCTGACTATCTACAGCGCGACATTCAGGACGCAGCAGAATATCTATCAAAAGAAGGTAAAGAACTTAAAGACTGGTTAAAATTTGATGTTGAACTGGTTGAGGATAAAGTTCTTGAATTACTCAGCGGTGCTATTAATACCACTAATATAGAGCTCGACGAATTAAGTCGTAAAGCACGGCATGAAAATCTCTGGTATAAAAATGAAACCACCGGCCCGGGTAGTTTTGTATGCGATCAATGTGGAAATCAAATTCAAATTTTGAAAATTCAGGCATTACCTATTTGCGAAAATTGTGGTGGAGAAATATTTAAACGTATTTCCGCCTAGAGTATGACGGACAAATAGCTATCTGCCTGGATGCGGTTTTTCCATCTTTTTTCGAAAGGTTGTCGGTAACAACTCCATACATCACAGTTTTTTATGCTGTGTACTCTCTGGTTTTTATTTAATTTTTACCGTAGGCTATCATCATACTCACAATGTGATCTGAATCAGGATAAATAAAATTATCCGCTATTTATATGGACCAGATAGTTTATGTGGAAAAAACTTAGAATTGGGATATTGTTGTTTATATTTTTTCTGGTTGCAGCGGATACCTATATGACCAAGTATCGTGCAGTGAGCTGGGACGATACGCTTTGGGTCGCGATTTACCCGATTAATGTTGATAACGATCCACAAATAGAAAAATACATATCAGGCCTTTCTAATCGAAGTTTCGCTAAAATAGAGTCTTTTTTTGCTGAAGAGGCCGAAGAATTTAAGCTGGCATTAAAAAAACCATTTCAGTTAATGATCGCGCACACAGTGAATGAATTGCCTCCTGCTCCCCCCGGCAGTATCGAGGGTGAGAGCAGCAATATGCTCCAGATCGCATGGTGGAGTCTTAAGCTGCGTTACTGGGCGTTTAAGCATGATGAATCAGACTTTTCCCCCCACATTAAAATTTTTGTGATTTATCACTCCTATGAGAAAGAGGAGCAGCTGGCACACTCACTCGGTATGGAGAAGGGCATGATCGGTGTTGTGCATGGCTATGCGCATCGCGAGATGGAAGGCAAAAATAACCTGGTGATTGCACATGAAATATTACATACGATTGGTGCGACCGATAAGTATGATCCCATGACAGGTGAACCGATATTCCCGGATGGTTATGCCGAACCCGATAAAAATCCTCGTTACCCTCAACTCTATACAGAGCTCATGGGCGGACGAACACCTTTGAGTGCGGATGTATCAGTGATGCCGAGACGTCTCAATAGTGTGCTCATTGGTGAACGAACAGCCACTGAAATTAACTGGTAAACAATCGTTCAGTGGGCTGATTGACACAATTGTTTATATTTTGTTCGCCATTTAGAATGAGAAATATCCGCCAAGTCATTGTTTATATAAATAAATTAAGATTCCCTGTTTTTTCTACACAAATTGTGTTCCCTCTCAGGCTTTATTAGAATGTTTGCTCAAATACTATTCATGAATAAAACCCTATGACTCTTGCGCTCAACACTACTGAATCTAACCGCCGTAGACCCGAACGAACGGATCGACGCCAGACGACTCTGCGTAGTATTTTTTATTCAATGTTCAGGAAACGACGTTATGGTGAACGTCGCTCAGGTTATGGCAACGATAATACTTATGTTGATATTCATGGTTCGCAAGTCATGACCGTGGTCATTGCGATCATGGTGTTATGTATTATGGATGCCTTTTTTACCCTGCTGCTGATCGAACGTGGCTCATCTGAGCTCAATCCGTTTATGGCCTGGATGCTGGAGATTAATACGACGTGGTTCTATGTCTCTAAATATTTGATTACTTCTGTGTGCGTTCTATGGGTTGTCATGCATAGGCATTTTAATTTTTTTGGTTTTAAAGGCCGGCATATTCTGGTAGCGGCTATTAGTGGCTATGGCATATTGGTTACCTATCAAGTATCGATGTTGGTTTATATCATTTAAACTCTTCTGCTCGTATCTGATTAAGCAGGGAATTTTATGCAAACTATTTCTGAGCGCCTTCTGATTACATTGTGGATTGGTGGTATGTGGATGGTGGGTTTTGTCGTTACCCCGACCTTGTTTCAACTTATTGATGATCGAGCTCTTGCTGGTACCGTTGCCGGGCAGTTATTTAGTATTACTGCGTATATTGGATTAGTTTCTGGTGTCCTGCTTTTGCTCAATGTTCTGGTTTACTCCTCGCTACGTTTTTATAAAAACTGGCGGGTATGGATTCTGATGAGCATGTTAATATTAATTGGCGTGGGTCAATTTGTTATAACCCCAATGATGACGGAAATACGTACGGCTGGCATGCTGGCGGTGGATAAAGCTCAGTTTGACCTGTTACATCGCAGCGCCTCCACATTATTTATGATTACAAGTGGTGGCGGGCTCGTGCTGGTTATCTTTGGTTTACGTGATAAATCGGAATATTCGGTTTCAGGGTAAGCAAGCTTTACGGGTCAGGTTGAAAATTTATTGTTTTCGCCCTGACGGTAAAAAACCGCAATATGACCTATCCGTTGTACGATCTCACTCTGGGTTTGCTGGGCAATGTTATCAATAACCTGGTTTCGGTCTGTTTTGTCACCCGCACTGATACGCACTTTTAATAACTCATGTATCTCCAGTGCGTTATCAATCTCGAACATGACTGAGTCAGTTAAGCCATGCTGGCCAACAATGACGATCACTTTTTGGTGATGGGCGAGTTTGCGAAGGTTTTTGAGTTGTTTTTGTAATAAAGGCATTAGGGTATTATACCGGATTAATCGAGATAGAATGACATTATGTCCAGATCCAAAAGTTCGAAAAACTGGCTCAAAGAGCATTTTGATGATCCCTATGTGAAACAGGCACAGGAGGCAGGTTACCGCTCGCGTGCAGTGTTCAAATTGCAGGAAATAAACGACAAGGATCGCATCTTGAAGCCGGATCATAATATCGTTGATTTAGGTGCGGCACCGGGTGGCTGGAGCGAATTTGTGCGAAACCTGCTCCCCGAATCGACATCCATTTATGCCCTGGATATCCTCGAAATGGAGCCGATTGAGGGGGTTTCCTTCATACAGGGTGATTTCACCGAGGAGACCGTGCTTAATGAGCTAATACAGGCTCTGCAAGGACGTAAAATTAACCTTGTTTTATCGGATATGGCCCCCAACATCAGTGGTATGAAGGCCATCGATCAGCCTAAAGCGATGTATCTGGCCGAACTGGCTCTGGATTTTTGTCAGAAAAGCCTGATATCAAATGGGGATTTTTTAGTCAAAGTCTTTCAGGGTGAGGGATTTGATACATATTTACAGTCGCTGCGAAGTCATTTTCGCAAGGTCGTAGTGAGGAAACCGAAGGCCTCTCGACCACGGTCGCGTGAGGTATATTTACTTGCCAGAGAATACCGGGTCTAGTGGATACAGTGGGTACAGGATTTAGGCACTATACCGTATAAGCACTATACTGTATGGTACTTAATAGTAGTTTGATAACAATTTAAATCGTCTTTTCAGTTAGAGGCACGCTCGTGAACGATATCGCAAAAAATATAATTCTCTGGGTCATTATTGCGTTTGTACTAATGATCATCTTCAAGCAACTCAGTGGTGGTGCTTCGAGCCAGGAAATGGATTACAGCACTTTCTTGCAACAGGTACATGATCAGAATGTTGCATCAGTAACTTTTCGTGGCAAAACAATTTCAGGTGTGCTCAGAGACAGTAATCAAAAGTTTATTACTTACAGTGCTGAAACCGACAACACCTCTTTACTGAGTGAGCTCAGAGAAAACAGCGTAGCCTTTAAAGCGGAAGCGCCCGATCAGGGATTGTTAACTCAGATATTTATTTCCTGGTTCCCTATTTTATTAATCGTCGGTTTCATGATTTTTCTTATGCGCCAGATGCAAGGTGGCGGTGGTGGTCGTGGCGCGCTGTCGTTTGGTAAAAGTCGCGCCCGCATGCTCGGCGAAGATCAGGTTAAAGTCTCGTTTAGCGATGTTGCCGGTGTTGATGAGGCCAAAGAAGAAGTTGGTGAGCTGGTTGAGTTTTTACGTGACCCTGGCAAGTTTCAGAAACTCGGCGGCAAGATTCCACGTGGCGTGTTGATGGTGGGCTTACCGGGTACTGGTAAAACATTATTAGCACGAGCCATTGCAGGTGAAGCCAAGGTTCCATTTTTTACCATTTCGGGTTCTGATTTTGTTGAGATGTTTGTCGGTGTTGGTGCCTCGAGAGTTCGTGACATGTTTGAACAGGCCAAAAAACATGCGCCCTGTATCATCTTTATTGATGAGATCGATGCCGTAGGTCGACATCGTGGTGCTGGTTTAGGTGGTGGACATGACGAGCGTGAACAAACCTTGAATCAGTTACTGGTTGAAATGGATGGATTTGAAGGTAACGAAGGTGTGATTGTGATTGCTGCAACCAACCGTCCGGATGTACTGGATCCCGCGTTATTACGTCCTGGCCGTTTTGATCGCCAGGTGGTAGTGCCATTACCTGACCTGCGTGGTCGTGAACAAATTCTTAAAGTCCATATGCGTAAGGTTCCTATCTCGGATGATGTAAAAGCGAAAATTATTGCCCGTGGCACCCCTGGTTTTTCTGGTGCCGATCTGGCTAACCTGATTAACGAAGCGGCCCTGTTTGCTGCGCGCGCCAACAAACGTCTTGTGGATATGGAAGAGTTCGAAAAAGCCCAGGATAAAATTATGATGGGTGCTGAACGTAAATCCATGGTGATGAGCGAATCTGAGAAAAAACTCACGGCTTATCACGAAGCCGGTCATGCGATAGTAGGCTGGCATGTGCCGGATCATGATCCGGTTTATAAAGTCACGATTATCCCTCGTGGGCGAGCACTTGGTGTGACTCTGTTTTTACCAGAGGAAGATCGTTACAGTCACAGCAAACAAATGCTGGAGAGTAGTATCTCCACTCTGTTTGGTGGTCGTATTGCCGAGGAAATTATTTTTGGCGCTGAAAGTGTTACCACTGGGGCATCAAACGATATCCAGCGTGCAACTGAGATTGCTCACAATATGGTGACCAAATGGGGTTTATCCGAAAAGTTAGGTCCATTGACTTATGGTGAAGATGAAGGCGAAGTTTTTCTTGGCCACTCGGTGACTCAACATAAAAATGTATCTGATGATACGGCTAACCTGATTGATGAAGAAGTACGTTATATTATTGATAGAAATTATAAACGTGCTGAATCAATACTGAATGATGATATGGATAAACTGCATGCGATGTCGGATGCCTTGATAAAATATGAAACAATCGATAGCGAACAGATCGACGATATTATGAATGGACGTAAGGTTCGCCCACCTTCGGACTGGGACGATCATGAGAATACGGGTAAGGATGATGGTACCTCTTCAAGTAAGAAAGATGAAAAAAAGGATGGTAAGATAGGTGGTCCTGCCTCAACGCACTAAAGTTTAGATTGTAATTATAACAACGCCACTGGTGTGTCGGGTATGGATGTATCTGATATGAAGTGGCGTTGTTGTTTATACCCTTTGCCAAGAATCAGCTGTACTTTAAAACCTGGAGTCTATGTATTTCAAAGATAAATACCTTGATTTAAATCGACCGCACGTCATGGGCATCTTAAATGTTACGCCAGATTCTTTTTCCGACGGTGGCCAGTATATCTCGCCTGATAAGGCTGTTAGCCAGGCAAGAAATTTGGTGGCAGAAGGTGCTTCGATTATTGATGTGGGTGGTGAGTCAACTCGCCCAGGTGCTACGGAAGTCAATGAACAGCAGGAACTGGATAGAGTTATCCCGGTCATTGAGAAAATAAGCGTCGAGCTCGATACGATTATCTCTATCGATACCTCTAAAGCCAGTGTTATGTCGCATGCTGTTTCTGCGGGCGCCCATATGATAAACGATGTTACGGCACTACAGATGGAACACGCATTATCAACGGCGGCAAGCCTTAGTGTTCCGGTCTGTGTCATGCATATGCAAGGTGCACCTCGTAGTATGCAACATTCACCACAATATCAGGATGTGGTTAAAGAAATTACTGAGTTTTTAACGGCACGTTGTACGGCTTGTATTGAGGCCGGGATAGCGGCTGATCAAATTATTATCGACCCTGGTTTTGGGTTTGGTAAAACGGTTCAACATAATATCGAGCTCATGCAAAAACTCGGTAGTTTTGTTTCAGGAAAATATCCCGTAATGCTCGGTATCTCGCGAAAATCAACGATTGGTGCCATACTTGATAGACCGATAGAAGAACGCCTGGCGGGTAGTCTGGCACTTACAGCTTTAGCCGTGAATGCGGGTGTTACGATTATTCGAGCCCATGATGTGAAGGCTACCATGGACACAATCAATATTACATTTGCGATTAAAAATAATGCTTAGCTGCATCATCAGGATTAAACATTAAAGGTTAGAATTAGCTTATGTCGAAAAAATATTTTGGTACCGATGGAATTCGCGGGCGCGTAGGGCAGAGTCCAATTACGCCAGATTTTATGATGCGCCTTGGTTGGGCCGCGGGCAAGGTTTTTTCCGGGATCAAGGGTGGCAAAGTTGTTATCGGTAAAGATACTCGTATTTCTGGCTACATGTTTGAGTCGGCACTAGAGGCGGGACTGTCTGCAGCGGGTGTCGATAGCTTATTATTGGGCCCGATGCCAACCCCTGCAATAGCACACCTGACGCGTACCTTGCATGCCGATGCGGGCATTGTTATCAGCGCATCGCATAATCCATATTTCGATAACGGCATTAAGTTTTTTTCTTCCCAGGGTACGAAGTTACCGGATGAGGTTGAACATCAAATTGAAGCAATGCTGGATCAGCCCATGCGAACAAATGATTCTTCTGAATTAGGTAAGGCGGTACGGATTCATGATGCCGAAGGACGTTACATCGAGTTTTGTAAAAGTGCGGTTACGTATTCGACCACGCTTAAAGATCTTCGCATCGTGGTTGATTGCGCTAATGGCGCTACCTATAAAGTAGCTCCGAGTGTGTTTCACGAACTGGGTGCGGAAGTAATCCCGTTGGGTGTTGATCCCGACGGATTGAATATTAATGAAGACTGTGGATCTACAAGTCCGAATTCTCTTCGCAATGCGGTGTTAGATACACGCGCAGATCTGGGTATTGCATTAGATGGCGATGGCGATAGATTAATCATGGTCGACCACCTGGGAAATGTTCTGGACGGGGATGAGCTGCTGTATATTATTACCCATGATCGAGTACGGCGTTCAGTTATGCAAGGTGGCGTGGTTGGCACCTTAATGACCAATCTGGGCTTTGAACACGCACTGGAACGATTAAATGTGCCCTTTGTGCGTGCCAAAGTAGGTGATCGCTATGTGATGGAACAACTGGTCGCCAATGACTGGTTCATCGGTGGTGAATCCTCAGGTCATATTATTTGCCTGGATCGAACCACAACGGGTGACGGTATCGTTTCCGCATTGCAGGTGCTTGCCGCCGTGGTGGATACGGGTCGGACATTAAATGATCTGGCCAGTGGGACCGGAATGACCAAATATCCGCAAATCCTGCTCAATGTTGAGATAAGTGAGCAGATCGATGTCGACCAGTCTGAAACCATTCAGTCGGCCGTTCGCGACGCTGAATCTAACCTCGCTGATTCGGGGCGCGTGTTGCTCAGACCATCGGGTACCGAGCCGGTGATACGGGTGATGGTTGAAGGTCAGGATAGCGGTCAGGTACAGCAAGTTGCCGAGGAACTGGCTGATGTAGTGCGAAGCGCAGTAAATGAATGAAATCAGTACTAAATAAGGCCAGATAGCGTCTAAATATTACAATATTGGCTCGACGCCATCTGGGTACATATTGAGCCATAGTTAACCAATATATTCCGTTCGGCCGATCAGCCAGCAGAAGCTCCTGGAATAGTAGCCAATTCGGCTATATCCATACTCAAACCGGGTTCAGATTGATTTCTAGGCCAGCTAACGGTAAGCTTGCGCGCTCTTTTTAACCGCAAATAACGAGAATATCGGGGAAGAATATGCGTAACATCTTGATTGCCGGAAACTGGAAAATGAATGGTTCACGAGCCAGTATTAAAGAATTGCTCGACGGGCTAAAAGCCGGCATCGATAAGGTGACCAACGCTCAAATGGCGGTCTGTGCGCCGAGCATTTATCTTGCTGATGTGGCTGACCAACTAGCAGGATCAGCGATTAGCTGGGGAGCACAGGACGTCAGTCTGCATGCCAGTGGTGCCTATACCGGTGAAATTTCTGCCTCGATGATTAATGATTTTGCCTGTAAATACATCATTATCGGCCATTCGGAACGTCGCTCCTATCATGGCGAAACAGACGAACAGGTCGCCAAAAAGTTTGGCGTGGTTCTGGAAGCTGGCATGACCCCGATTTTTTGCATCGGTGAGACCCTGGAAGAACGTGAAAAAGGCATTACTGAAGAGGTAGTGGCTCGCCAGGTTCAGGCCGTTATTGATATGCATGGCGCCGCCGTTTTAGGCAAAGGCGTAATAGCTTATGAACCCGTTTGGGCTATCGGGACCGGTAAAACGGCAAGCCCAGAGCAGGCACAGGAAGTACATGCCTTTATTCGTAGCGTTATCGCCAAAGCCGATGCCGGTGTGGCGGAAAATATTATCATTCAATACGGCGGCAGTATGAATGCCAGTAATGCCAAAGATTTATTGTCACAAGCAGACATTGATGGCGGCCTGATTGGTGGCGCGTCACTTAAAGCGGCTGATTTCCTTGCTATTGGAACATCAGCTTAACTAACAAGGCTTTCAAACATGTTAAATAATATTCTATTAGTGGTTCATGTCATTATTTCAGTCTCGATCGTGGCATTGATTCTATTACAACAAGGCAAAGGCGCTGATGCGGGCGCCGCCTTTGGTGGTGGATCGTCAGGTACGGTATTTGGTTCACAGGGTTCAGGTACGTTTCTTTCACGTGCAACGGCTGTATTAGCCGCACTATTTTTTGTTACCAGCTTATGGTTAGCTTATCTCGCGAAAACGGATCAAGGCGAAGGCGATGCCTTTGATGAGAAATTTAAGATCGAAAAAACTATTCCTGCTGCCGATAAGACTACTGAGAATGTAGAATCTAAAACATCCTTACCAACCGAATCTGATGCCGCAAAGACAGATGTGTCTCCTGAAAAATCAGATACCAGCTTACCGGTAAGCGAATAGCCATAAAGTTTTTATTGCCGATGTGGTGGAATTGGTAGACACGCTATCTTGAGGGGGTAGTGGCGTAAGCTGTGCCGGTTCGACTCCGGCCATCGGCACCATTTTCAATTGGCCATTTCTGGCTTTATCTTGCTATTTCATATTATTCAATGAGTTAGTCTTGTTCTGTGGACGTTGTGAATTACTATATATACCTATAATTATCCATATTCGCCTTATTTTACGAATAAATTATGAACGAAATACGATCAGGAGGCTGTATTGTAGCTACGACACGGCTGCTCAAACAAGAAACTTCTTGCCAATCAAAAGGGGTAATATATACTACCAAGTAGGCAATTATCTCCCTATTTGCTAGTTGGAGGACAAAACATGTCAATGGTAAAAAAAAGTATTTCGGTAACGGAGCGTCAAAACGACTGGATCAAAGCTCAACTTAAAACGGGGCATTTTGGCAATGAAAGCGAGATTGTCAGGGAATTAATCCGCGAACGTCAAATTCAAGATGAAGAAACCCCTGCACGTATTGAACATATCCGTGCCAAGCTCATAGAGGCTGAACAAAGTGGCTTTAGCAATCAATCTGCTGAAGAAATACTAAAAGAAATCAAGGACGAGCTAAGGTGCAATGGCAAATTATAGAATAAGCGAAAGCGCAAAAGCCGATCTTAAACGTATTTATGGACGAGGACTTCTTGAATATGGCGAAGCACAGGCAGACAAATATTACACTGCCTTTTTTGATCGCTTTGAACAAATAACCGAAAGATACTGATATTGTCTAAGCTACTACAATTTAACCCATACCGGCATGGGCATTGTTCCATCCGAATCCGACCATAACTGCAGCGAAGCGTAAGGAATGACTGTAGCGAAGCGTAAGGAATCCTGCATGAAACGCGAAGCGGTTCAGAGCATGGGCCTGCATGAAACGCGAAGCGGTTCAAAGCATGGGCCTGCACGAAACACGTAGTGGTTCAGGCATGGGGCTGTATGAGCGCGTAGCGTTCAAAGCAGTGCGGCACTAGTTACTGAGTTTTATCTTCCTGCTCTTCGGAGTCTATTTCTTGATTTTTTATCATACTGATTACCACCGCGCATGCGGTTAAAACCATAGCAATGAAACTGATTGCTATCCCCGTTCCGCTACCAATGCCGAGGGCGGCCATTAGCATTATCATGGCCGTGATTACCAGCGAATGACTAATCTGATTCTTTTGTAGTCCGGACATTGCTTATTCTCCTTGTGTATAGGCGGAAATTTTATTCGCCATTTCTATCCGGTAAGCGTCAATTTTTCCTGAATGGCCTCAGCGTATTTGAAAATTTTCAGCCGCGTTTATTCTGTTATATCGAATTGAGATATTTATGAGGTGATCCATCCTTATTTGACGCCTTCAAGGGTAGAGCGACCAGACAGGTTGCGAATTAATGCTTGATAGGAGAAGTCAGATGATAAATGTAAACGTGAGTCGACAGATTAAGATTAAGCACATTGGGCTGATTGCTTTGCTCATTGCTCTTGAGGGGCTGTGGCGGCGAAGGCAAACGGCGCAAATCAAGCGTATTTAATTAACATGGACATCAATGTTTGGCTATACTCAGCATATAATAAATTAATTACATAAATACTATGCAAAAACAGTCAGATGTGACCAGCTTATTACTGGATTGGCGTGCTGGACAGAAAAATGCGTTAAATGATTTGTTGCCACTGGTGCAGGATAATCTGCGCCAACTGGCCGCCAGTTATATGCGTGGCGAAAATGCCGGCCATACCTTGCAGGCGACGGCGTTAGTCAATGAAGCGTTTATAAAGTTAGTCGATGTCGATATCACATGGCAAAATCGTGCTCATTTCATCGCCATTGCGGCGAATACCATGCGACGTATTCTGGTGGATCATGCTCGGGCTAAGCGCCGTGAAAAACGTGGCGGCGATAATATTCAGGTAACCTTGCATGAGACCCGTATCGGCAAAGACGAGCAGGCCGATATTCTTGAGCTGGAAGACGTATTAACTAAACTGGAGGCGTTTGATCAACGCAAATCCCAGGTTATTGAGCTTAGTTTTTACGGTGGACTGACTTATGACGAAATCGCAGAAGTACTGGGTATCTCTGCAGCTACCGTTGATCGTGAATTACGATTTGCCAAGGCCTGGTTGTATCGCGAACTCAATGACGATAATAACTCTTAAGTTTTGTTGCTACATATGAATCTGTTCTGTAAATTAATTAATGCTATAAATGAATACCATATGGCAACCGTTATTTAGTCATCAATTAATTTCATTGCATTGACAAGGCTACGACGCATACGGTTAAAAGAGCGCGACAGTGAAGCGACTTCATCCTTACCCTTGAGTTCATATTCCGGCATATCCATTTTACCCATGCTGACATCATGAGCAATCGATGACATTTTTTTAACCGGGCGTACCACGATTCGATACAATAATATATTTAATAGAATGATCATCCCCAGTAACACGCTGCCGGTAGCAATCAAAAAGGTTGTCAGCGTTTTTTTAGCACGAGACAGGGCAACCTCCATCGGTACGCTTACGATTTGACTGCCGACAACTTCATTCATTGTCCAGCCAAAGCCATTGGATTCGCCATAGAGTGCGAGCATGGACTCGGGCGCATCGCTTATTTTTCCGTGGCAGGTTAAGCAGCCTTCTTTTTTTATTCGAATTGGGCGAGCGATGTACAGGCTTTTTCCGGTAGGCGATTCACGTTCCCCAACCAGCTCAGATTTTTGTTCGTTATTGCGAAAGTGTTCGACTATTGCGGTTTCCCATTCGGTGGCACGTGAGGCTGGGTTGGTTGGGTTTAAGGTCGCCTCTTTATATGAATAGTCAGGATACTGTTTTCTTAAGCGGGCGATATTATTGGTGGCGGCATAGGCCGGTACGGTTTGCGGCAAGAAATCACGTTTAAGCTGAACCGATAATAAGGGGCGGATCTCATCAATCGTATAGCTTCGAATCGACATCGCTCCCTGCATAATGATGCCCGCGGTATGCAGAACCTCTTCTCGAGCATTACGTTGTAAAACTTCATAAGAGACCATGCCAATTGCGGTTAAGCCAACGGCAAAGGCGGCCAGAAAAACCAGGTTAAACTTGAGCCAGAGTTTCATTATTTTTACCTGTTAGAAAAAAATTAAAAAGGAAGAGGAAATTACCATCAGGCTTAGTTGCCATTTCGTTGGCACTTTTTCAACTTACTATATGCCTTAGTATAACCGATTAAACTAAAGTCAATGGTTCGGGTATGGGTTTGCGGCCAGGTAGGCCAGAAACCGAGTGCCAAACGTGCCTGATGGCCATCAATAAATTGCTGATGGATTGCCTGGTTGACATCTGTAAATACGGCGATACTATTTTTGTGTAACCTGGAGATACTATGCTTAACATGAGTATCAATCTGCAGGCCAATTTCCGGATAACTCATATCGATATCGGATTTGGTTTTTGCAATTATTTCTTTGCCATTATAAATTAGCTGCACCGGAGTCGTTGTTTGACCATCGTCAATAGTATAAATCCTGGAGACGAGTAAGCAAACGTTAGATTTGCTGATCGGATCCTCTTC
>UOFR01000019.1_pt1 | contig 40051 bp, 34 predicted proteins | sample 1988501 | NCBI WGS metagenome assembly UOFR01 (sample SAMEA4712194, study PRJEB27164) | hydrothermal vent metagenome | biome: marine basaltic hydrothermal vent biome; feature: marine hydrothermal vent; material: mineral | place: Pacific Ocean | collected 2011-06-14/2011-07-23 | depth 1689 m | reverse complement strand
TCCGCCTGGCGCCAAAAATGATAGTCGTTGGTTTCATGGTTCGTGTTCTCCTTATATATAGAATGTTTTTTAGTAATGCCAATAATACTTTTCTGTATTTTTCTATATCATGGTCGTTTGACGCATGACCTGGATAAAAGTCAGATTTATATAGTAATTAATTTAGCTCGCACCGAGTGACCGCCTTATGGCGACTGTTTCACTTTCAGCCGGTAAGGTGGGTAACCTTCCAGGGTGATACCTTTATCCATAAATATTTTTTTAATCGCCGATAAATCTGCGGTACTGGGTACATCGACACGCATCGTTAAATCATCTGCATTTATTTTCACAATAAGCACCTGAGCTCCGACCTCTCGCAGCTGCATTGCCAGTTCCTCAGAAATTTTAGATGGATCAGATGTTATTATCTCGGGCGTGGCCCCCCCACGAACTATTAAATCGGGATCTGAATCTGGTGGCAGTCCAACCTGAACCCCTATCGCAATCACAAACAACATACTCAAAGCCAAAGCAAACGGCCGTTCCCAGCCTGTACCAAAAATGAGCTGCTGCAAGCGCTGAATCCAGTTCCTCTTATCTTTTGAGATTGAGACTTCACCTGCGGTACGGGCAACACCGATCAAACCCTGCTCGAGTAACTGGTGTTTGATCACATCCATTTGCGCTTTTTCTTTCGCGCTTAACTCGTCACGGCTCGCCTGCTCGGCGGCGTGCACCGTATCAATCTGAGCCCGTATTGCCTCACGTAACACCTCGGCACCTGGATTTTGTTCAGTCTGATTTCGAGGAGCTTTCCCAGCTAATCTGTCGAACAGAGCATCGGTTTTTTCTTCGTCGCGACTCATATCGACTCACCACTGAGTTGTAATGAACAATCATCATTCCCACAAAAACGACGACACAATTCTTCCATACGTTTGCGTATTTCATATTTACGTTGTTTGGCGGCCTGCACGGAGGTATTTAAAAACCTGGCGAGCTCTTCGCTTGTCGGTGTATGCTCGACCCAGTAGATTAATACCTCAATCATGCGACGACTGTTTTTACGTGCTGGCCCCTGTGTTTCCAGTTCGGCCAGAACCTGTTGCACACACAACATTAATTCGAGTTTAGGATCATGGCTTTCGTTCAGGGAATGGGTGTCATTAGTATTGTCGTCGGCATCATCACTCGGCTTACGATTATCACCACGAACCACGCGTTTGCGCAGTTCATCAAGGCAACGATTACGAGCGATTGAATAGATCCAGGTTGATAGAGCACTTTTCGCGGCATAGGATTGCCAATGGGTAAATACACGCATGGCCACATCCTGCACGATATCTTCTTTGAGCTCATCCAGCACACCCAGATCGCGGCATGCACCCAGCGCAAGACGACGCAACATTGGCATCAGTTCGTCCCACACCGTCGCATCACCTGCGTGCATTTTGTGCAGGAACTCTCTCCCGTCCATATGCCTGTCTGCTGCTCCATTAATGGTGTTCGCATTAAGCGATTTTGCTTATTACCGTTTCCCATACCCATTTGACGTCTATGACCGCCAATGGTGAGGTAAGCATTTTGGCTTTCTGCACCAAAAGACTGCTGTCTCGGCTGAAAATCCCCTTCGTAAAAGGGTTATCCATAGTGCCAGTTCTGGTCGGGGTTGTCGATACGCAGTACCGTAGGCGTTCTTCTGAATAAAGGATGTCGGGATGAAATCTAAACCCCCCTTACATATAATTTTATAGCTATCGGCAAGTCTATTTTGCTGGCAAACCACAGCCATTCCTGCACGGAAATGAAACGCACGATTAGCGTCTGTAAGAATTAAAAAGACATTCTGGAAAAAATATACCAGCCCGATTGAGCCGGTATTTCAGTTGCGACATCAAACACACGAAAGAAAAAGAATCAGGTTATATTTTTTAATACATGCCTTACCGCCTGACGACGAATCGCTTCACGGTCACCATCAAAAATAACGGACTCAGAGCTGACGGTCGAGTTTTTCCTCTCGGCCCAGGCAAACCACACCAGCCCAACCGGTTTCGCTTCCGTACCTCCAGCAGGGCCGGCAATACCGGTAATCGCTACGGAGTGATCTGCCAGACTGTTTTCTAATGCACCTTGCGCCATTGCCCTCACCGACTCTTCACTGACCGCGCCAAATTTGACCAGTAATTCACTGTCGACCCCTAGCAAATCATGTTTGGCCTGGTTGGTATAGGTGATGAATCCGCGATCGTACCAGGCCGAACTGCCGGCCACATCCGTCAATACTTTACCCAGCCAGCCACCGGTGCATGACTCCGCAGTACATAACCATTTATGGTCTTTGAGAAGTACGTTGCCGGCTCGTTGGGCAAGTTCATATAATTCTGGATCAGTGGGGACAATCATGTTTGATTCCATTTTATTCAGGCAAGCACATCATTAAAATACCATCATAGACTAAATAGACTTCAAATTTTTCTCGTCAGGTCGATACCCTGAGTAGGATTTTTATGCCTATGAATATTTCCTCTAACAACAACCTGCTTATTTCTACGGGATTTTCTCGCCCTCGTGACTCGCGTGGCACTTCAGCCGACCCGCAACAAAAACAGGCATCTAGCCCATCACAGGCAAACCTGACATTAAATACCGCGGCTAATATTGCCAGCAGTCAACGCGTCAGACCAACCGTACATGCCCAACCCATGTTAGATCAGAACCTGACCCATCGCGGGGCCCAGGCTAAAGACGTCTATCAGGAAGTAGAACTTTCAAGTGAGGCGGAGTTGATGCCGAGGTTGAATATACTGGCTTAAACGCTTGTGCAATAACGAGGATAGCGATTTATTTAACCGTTTCAAGCAATATGTCAGAAAGCATTAATCAAGGGTTTCACGAATGACCGCCCCAATCTCATAGCCCTGACCACGTCGTTGTTTTTCCATCCGCACCACCTGTACCCGCGCATGCAGAGGCGGCGTAAGATCGTTTCCGGGTTCCACCCGAATTTCAAGCTCAGAACTCATGGGTACACCGATGTCCGAAATAAACATCATGCCACGACCACTGATATTCTCTAATTGCCCCACTTCTTCTTCTTCAAGCTCGGTGTCCAGCATTTTATAATAAATCGCACACTCGACTTTGACGCGTCGATAATCGCGCTTTTCCGTGTAATCTGCCATTATTTCCTCCGTCATGTATATATAATTAGCCAAGCATTTAACTTTACGCAAGTTTTTTTGTTTTTTATTTCAAATGGTTAGATTCTAGGCACCCTTTTTCGTTACACTATGGGCCAATGACCAAGGTAGCCGAGCCCACACAACATACCCCGATGATGCAGCAATATTTGGGCATCAAGGCCGATTACCCCTCGACATTATTGTTCTATCGCATGGGCGATTTCTACGAGCTGTTTTTTGACGATGCCAAACGGGCAGCAAAGCTACTCGATATCACCCTGACTCACCGCGGCAAAGCAGCAGGCGAGCCCATTCCCATGGCAGGCGTGCCCTATCATGCCGTCGATAATTACCTGGCACGCCTGTTAAACCTTGGTGAATCGATTGCGATATGCGAACAGATAGGCGATCCCGCGACCTCAAAGGGACCGGTCGAGCGTAAAGTGAAACGCATCATTACTCCCGGCACGGTCACCGACGAAGCGTTATTACAAAACCAGCATGAGAATCTGTTGCTCTGCATCCTGCCTCACGACACTCAATATGGCATTGCCGTACTGGACATGGCCAGTGGTCGTTTTAGTGTCAGCGAGGCAATCGATGATGAAGCTCTGTTCAGTGAGCTTGAACGTCAGCGTCCGGCCGAGGTAATTTATCCAGAGTCTGAAATAATCGCCGACGATCTAAAACACTACGGCCGCTGGACCAGCATCACTGAAAATGCGTTTAAGATTCGAGCCTCGACACATGCGATCTGCACGCAATTTAATCTTGAACAGATCGATGATCTGAATATTGATGCCCTGCAACACGGCAAACAGGCCGCTGGTGCGTTATTACACTATATAAATGAAACTCAACAAGGCCATGTTCCTCATATTCAATTATTACAAACTGAACATCAAAGCAACTACCTGGTACTGGATGCCGCGACCCAACGTAATCTTGAACTCGAAAGTACGAACCGGGTAAATGACCGTCATAGCTTATGCGGCGTAATGGATCGCACCGTGACTCCGATGGGCAGCCGTTTGATACGCCGCTGGCTCAAACGTCCGTTACGAAACATCGAAGCAGTCGAACAACGTCAGCAAAATATTCATCTGTTCTTAAAAGATTACCGATATGAGCAAATACAAACCTTATTGACTGACATCAGCGATGTTGAACGCATTCTGACTCGGGTAGCTCTACGCAGTGCACGACCACGTGACTTAACTCGCTTATGTTTTGCCTTGCTGAAACTGCCTGATATAAATTCTTTACTAGATGAATGTACACATACATCGTTACAAAGTTTGCAACACCAACTGCAACCCTTTCCAGAAATAGCCAACTTGCTTGATACCGCCATTATTGACGAACCCCCGCTTTTAATTCGCGATGGTGGCGTGATCGCAAGCGGATACAACAACGAACTTGATGAGCTGCGCAGCATTCGCGACAACGTCAACGACGTGCTCAGCGAAATGGAAAGCAAAGAACGCAAACGTTCGAACATCGCCACGCTGAAAATTGGCTATAACAAGGTGCATGGCTTTTTTATTGAAGTCTCACGCGCGCAGGCGAAAAACGTACCGGATAATTATCAACGTCGGCAAACCTTAAAGGCGACCGAACGTTACATCACCCCGGAATTAAAAGAACTGGAAGATAAAGTGTTGAGTGCAGGTGAACGCGCGCTGGCAAAAGAAAAATCCCTTTATACCGATTTGTTAGAACAATTAAACCAACACCTGCACCCACTGCAACAATGTTCACTGGCCATCGCCGAACTTGATGTCTTGTGTAATCTTGCTGAACGGGCCGACTCGTTAAACCTGCGTCCCGCCAAACTGATTAACGACGACATCATCGAGATCAGTGAAGGTCGCCATATCGTCATTGAACAAAACCTGGAGCAGGCCTTTACCCCTAACGATATTCAACTGGACGAAAAACAGCGTGTACTGATCATCACCGGCCCGAACATGGGCGGCAAATCAACCTATATGCGGCAAACGGCATTAATTGTTCTGCTCGCCTACACCGGCAGCTTTGTCCCGGCGGCCTCGGCAAGTATAGGGCCAATTGATCGCATATTTACTCGCATCGGTGCCGCCGATGATATTAGTCGTGGCCGTTCCACATTTATGGTGGAGATGACCGAAACCGCGAATATCTTACAAAATGCCACCCGCAACAGCCTGATCCTGCTCGATGAGATTGGCCGCGGCACCAGCACCTTCGATGGACTCTCGCTGGCCTGGGCCTGTGCGATGGAACTGGCCGATAAAATACAGGCCTATACCCTGTTTGCCACCCACTATTTTGAACTCACCCAAATGGCCGATCAGCAGGCCAATGTCGAGAATGTTCATTTTGATGCGATTGAAACGGATGCCAAACACGGTGCAAAGATCCTGTTCCAGCATCAGGTCAAACCAGGTGCGGTCAATGACAGCTATGGCCTGCAGGTCGCCGCGCTGGCCGGAGTACCGGAGCAGGTCATTCAACGGGCACAGGCCAAACTCAAACAACTTGAGGCTAAACAAGGGTTTGCGCCGGTTAAAACGACTGAACACACCCCACCGATGGCGGATAAACAGGCACAACTGGCCCCGTCCACCATCCTCACCACTCTGGCCGAGCAGGATCTCGATGAAATAACCCCGCAACAGGCTCAGGCACTGCTGTATAAATTAAAATCACAGCTCGATTAAGTAATTTGGCTCGAAAAATAGCGGCTAAGTGTTTAACATAGGCGCCGAAATAATGAAGTAGATAAACTAAGGTAAGGAGCGCTACATGACGTTCGTCGTCACCGACAATTGCATCAAATGTAAATACACCGACTGTGTTGAAGTCTGCCCGGTAGACTGTTTTCACGAAGGTCCGAATTTCCTGGTCATCGACCCGGAAGAATGCATCGACTGCACCCTGTGCGAACCGGAGTGCCCAATCAATGCCATCTACGCCGAGGATGAAGTGCCGGATGATATGCAACACTTCACCGCCTTAAATGAAGAATTAACCAAACTTTGGCCAGTGATCACTGAAATGAAACCCGCACCGGACGACGCCAAAGAGTGGGAAGGCGTCGCAAACAAGTTAGAGTATCTCGAACGCTAAGCCACCACCATACTCCTATCGCCTGATCCTACGATCAAACCTGCTGCGCTAGATCTTTTTAGCGCATCGGGGCTCTAATCAGGAAATCTGCTTTTCGTTGACTGGATACTATATATAATAGGTTCACCATGGCGAGCGCAAAACACACCCACGATAATATTCACTTTCTGGCTGATCCCAAAACAGCCCTGAGTGACATGGCTCATTTTATTCTGGACAACAGCACAAACCTGCCCAACCTGAGTCAGACCCAGATCATATTAAACGAGTCACGTTTGGCCAGTCCGTTTCGCAACACCTTACTTCAAGTCGCCACTGAAATTAATCACACCGCCCTGCTCGGCCCTTATTTCTTTAGCCTCGATCAATGGTTAGAACAATATCGGCCAAACGATGTTACCGTTTGCGATGAACAGGTGCGCCTGTTGATTCTGGTTGAGGCCCTGATTGATTCCCCCGATCTGTTAAAGCAGGCCAACCCATGGACCTTAGCCGATAGCCTGTTGCTCCTGTTTGACGAGTTGACCCTGAACAAAATTGATATTGCTATCAACCTCGAACAGTTTAGCGAACAGCTCGCCAACTGGTACGCGAGCGATAAACAAAAGACTCAGCATTACAGTGGACTGCAACATGAGGCCCAGCTGGTCTATCAACTCTGGCATGGCTGGCATGAGCAATTAGCCGCTCAGGGATTATCTGACACGGGTTCGGCACACATACGCTCGTTAAATAAATCTCTACAACTGGAGCGCCCTGATCAACAGCTGCATCTGATCGGCATTGAGCCGACCTATACCACCCAACAACACTGGCTGATTAAATTACTCGAAAATGATCGTGTTCATCTATGGATACTCGGTCAACCGTCCCTGCCGCGTGATATCAGTCGCATCGATGATCGCGTATACAAGGTGGCGGATACATTTTCATACCCGCTATCTGCAAACCAATCGGCAACGCCCTTTAACCAAACCCTGGCCGCTATTTTTTCACGCACACCACAGTTACAGGAACGTGCACTCACGTTTACCAAACAACACCCACACAGTGCCCTGGCCGGTAAATTATCAATCTATCGCTCAAACAGTGCCGAACAACAAACCCATGCCATTGATACCCAGATCCGAAAATGGATCATCGAAGGTAAACAACGCATCGCCGTGATAAGCGAAAACCGTTTAATGGCACGGCGACTTCGCGCCTTACTCGAGCGCGCCGACGTGCCCCTCTATGATGCCGCTGGCTGGACCCTGTCCACCACCCGCGCCGCCGCCAACATCGAATCATTATTATTATGCATCGAAGAAGACTTTGAAAAAGATGCCCTGCTTGATTTACTTAAATCAGGTTTTATGAAAACCAAAGACGACAGCAAATCGTTTAAACATCTCATTTATCGCCTCGAACACGACATCATTCAACACGAACAGATCACCAATAACCTGGATCGATACCAACAAGCCATCCTCAACCGACAGGACCGGCTAAAAGACATCTGGACTTTTTCGCCGAGCCATCTGCTTGAGTTACTGGAAGATATGAAGACCGCGACAACAAAGTTACAGGGTTATTTCAATCAGGAGGTTGTTCAGGAAGAATTAATTGGAACATTGATTGAAACACTCGATGCCCTCGGTTTAACGGAAAGCTTTGCACAAGACCCGGCCGGTAACCTGATTTTGAATGTATTACAGGACATGCTCAGCGCAGCCAAAAAACAACCGTTTCGCACCAGCTGGTATCAGTTCCGGGCCTGGCTGGCGCGCAATCTTGAAAATCGATATTTCCAGCTCAGCTCTTCCACCAGTGGCGTGCAATTATTTAACCTCGCACAGGCCGAGTTTCAACACTTTGACGCGGTGATCGTCGCCGGACTTGAATATGAAAGTTTCCCCGGCTCGCCACCGGTATTAACCTTTTTCAACAACCACGTGCGCGCGCAATTACAGCTCCCCGAGATCGATGAATTTTATCAACAACGCCTGCGACAATTTACGAATGTCCTAAACAGCGCCGACACGATACTGTTGACCTATCGCAAAGAACAAAATGGCGAGTCCATTCACATTAGCCCTTGGGTGAGTGCCATCGAGCAATTTCATACCCTTGCTTATAACGACGACCTTTCAGCCGACAAATTAAACGCAATCTTGAGTGCGCAAAACACCCAGGTCATTCGCTGTGACACCAAGGCCTTACCTGACATTCAGCAGCAACCGACGCCGGTTATTCCAGCGACACTGGTACCGAAGTCCATCTCAGCCAGCAGCTACCAGCAACTCATAAACTGCCCTTACCAGTTTTTTTCTTCTTACTGTTTAAAGCTGCGCCCCCCCGAAGAAATACAACAGGCCTTATCCAAACGTGAATACGGCGAACGCGTACACCTGTGCCTGGAGGCCTTTCATTCCGACAAGCCACAACTGCCCGGCCCGTTCACAAAAAAAATAACCGAACAGACCCGCCAACAAGCCGAAGCATTAATGTTCCAGATCGCCGAAGCCGTCTTTGAGTATGATATAGAAGAAAACTACATCCATAAGGGCTGGTATCACCAGTGGCTGAATGTGATTCCAGTCTATATTAACTGGTTCATCAAAAAGAAAACAAATACTGTCATAAAAGAAACCGAACAAAAACTCAAACGCGTGATCAACGACGAACTCACTCTCAACGGACGCATCGATCGCATCGACCAGGAAGACGGAAAATTCGAAGTCATCGATTATAAAACCGGGACCTTGCCCAATAAAAAAGACGTGTTAAACGGCGAACAGGTGCAACTGCCCTTCTACGCCCTGCTCGCCGATTCCATGCTGGCATCCGTTGAATCGGTCGGCTACCTGGCCGTGGGCAAAGACAAAAACTTCAGAGAAATGTTTCCACTCAAAGGCGATGAGCTAAACGAGCTGGCCGAACTCACCTTACAACGCCTGACCGGCATCATCGAAGAAATAAAACAGGGGCAAGGTCTACCCGCATGGGAGAATACCAGGGTCTGCCAGTATTGCGATATGACTACGTTATGCCGCGAGGGAACATGGCAATCTTAGAGATAGAGAAAATACACTCCCATTAAATCACGAAAACTCGATTCTCCAGTGCAAATACGCCAACTGAAGAAATGGAATTTTTTAGCCAGAACGAGCTAGCGGATTTTTTTACTGGGTCGGACCTAAGAAAATAACTGTAAGCAGTTGAACTTCATAATAAAAGATAATGAAAAAAAGCTAAATTAGCTCTTAGAAAGGTTTTTCTGATAGCAAAATGAGGCGTTTAAGAAGATAAGGGTAACCGGTCTTTCAATGCCACATTTTCTGTAGCAAAGAAAAACCTGGTACCGGTAGCTCAATACACTCGTTTACTGACACCCGCCTTTCACTATTTTAACAGCACAAACTTCGCCTTCGAGGGTACACCGTTGTTATCAAGAATAAACAACATGTACATGCCGCGCGGAGCGATGGCATGAGTGTGGGTGTTACTGCTATAAGGATACACACGACCGTCCGGCACCAGGATCTCCAGGTCGTCCCCACCACGGTAGGTAAAACACAGTGGCAGGACGCGTTGTTCCGTATCCATCTGATGAGTAACGGACATGGGCCGCACCAGCACCACGCGTCCGATGTCTGCGGCTTGAGGTGAATGCACTGAGAATGTCTGACCATGATGGATATGATGATCGGTATCGGGATTAGGCCAATCCGTGATCTCAGGACGATCCGCAAGTTGACACTGTGCATTGTACAGATAGGGTGGCGTGAAGATCTCGATTTCGCGATTGGTACCGAAGGTCACTATCCTGGCATCGGGCAGAAGCATGACCTGGTTATGGGTAGCATTACGAGACACGCTCATATCAGCCACTTTAGTGAAAGGATTACTACCGGTCTGGGCTGGGTCAAACAGGTAACATTCTTTTCCTGTACCAACACCTTCCGCACCTCCGGCAATGAGCACAGTGCCGTCTGGCAATAACACCAGATTGGCGCGTCGTCGTTGATACCCATCGGGAAACGGATAAATCTGCCAGGGGGTGGACGATGTCGGAGGCACTTCGATCACACGCACCGCATTCGATGTGGGACCACCTTTCGTCCCACCCACATGAATAACTCGATCAGGTTCGCCTGCATCACCAAGGATCAGTGCCGAACTGGAACCGGGACTGGAAGTCGTAACCGGTGGGCCAGTGAGCACCGACCATCGACCCGTATCATGGGTATCGAAACTGAACAGGGCCGGCGCAGCATCCTCAGAATTTCGCAAGGCACGACTATAAAAGATCTGGCCATTCCGTAACAGGTGCAAATTAGGGTAGTCCCAGGTAATGGGCGATTCAGAGGGATCGGGATCCTCTCCGGGCGGACCGGAGATGAGGGAAAACAAACCACTGTGCTCGTTATAAACTTCCATTTGCTCTTCCCCATCTCCTCTTCCTCCGACGATCAATACCCGCCCAGAGTCGTCACCCAGCGAAATGGCCGTAGGGTACCAGCGACCGAAGTTCATTGTCTCGAAGCTGCCGTGGCCTGCAGACTTGTCGTAGGTAGGATGCCACTCTTTTAGCTTTGGATCGAAGATCCAGGCCATATTGGCAATCGCCGGTGGCGGACCAAGTTCCCCGCCACCACCTACCGCCAGCAGGCTACCATCAGAGAGAAATGCATGGTCACTACAATAGACGTTGCCCACGCTGGGTAAGAAGGTATTGTGTGCCACGGCCGGGCTTAGTCCGGGTGGATGGGGTGAATTTTCCTCAAAGGCATTAGCTTCCGTTGTACCTTCTGGTTTCCATAAGGGAGTACGACTGTAGTCTGCTTCGTGGCTAGTGTTACCGAACACCTGTTCGATGAGCAACACACGGCCCTTGTGATCATCGTCCGGAGTGTGCATCAGTGCCGCCTGCGCCACTTTCACTGTCGATTGATAGTCTAGTTTCTGCCAGGAGCCATTACGAGAGAAACCAAGCAAGATACAAATCCAGTTGAACCACCAATCGTTGAAATTGAAATCGATGATCTCAAACATCTGCTCGATATTGAGAAATCCATACACCGGGCTGCATTCATTACGTGCATCGATGATCTTCCTTGCCATCTTTTCATCCATCGCCAGTTTGACGTCTTCGTCCTTGCCTTCCTGATTAATATTTAGGTTATCTTCACGCGGCCGACGCACGCGTAAGACATTTTTCTCCAGCGCCTTGATCGGTATAGCAAGATCACGTGGATGCTGTGCGTCATTAATAAATTTGAGAAATCTTCGTTGTGTTTCTAGATCGAGCTGTTTGGGTTGTTTTTTTGACATAATTAACCACTCCTTGTTGTCTAACATTAGTCTCATTGCGTAGACGCGATGATCGAATCGGAAACCATTCTTTATCTGTCATCACATCATGTAGCTGTAATTCACAAGACGTTGGATACAATCTGCTCCTATTCACCCTAGTTCCTGCTCGGGTACCAATAGCTTCCTTTCCCGCCACCTGTTATTGTTAACTGTTCATTATAATTACGAAGATATGCATATTTAAAATATAGAACATTAAATCGTATTCTCCTGTTGATATGCTTAAAAACGCCATACAATAAATTAATTAATCTTTATAACTTTACCCTTCTATCCACATACGCTATGCGGCTCAATACCGCATGCAAACGAAATTATTTTAATTATCAGAACCGATAAATCACAAAAATAGTGGTATATGATCAAGTAATACCGAATGAGGTGTTACAATGAATGTTTCTGACACCGATATAATACGGCAGGTTTTAAATAATGAGTGGATGTTGTGATCATGATTGTTCTTTAGACAAGCTACGCGAACGGCAGCGAGGAACATTACTGCTGGTTCTCGGCATCAATGCGGTTATGTTTTTTGTTATTGGCGCAGCCGCACTTTATGGTAATACCACGGCCCTGCTGGCGGACAGTCTTGACAATCTCGGTGATGCTTTAACGTATGCGCTTAGTCTTTACGCCGTTTCAAAGGGGGCAACCATCAAGGCCAAAGTTGCCCTGTTTAAAGGCTGGTTAATACTACTAGCGGCCTTTGTGGTGGCGGCCCAGATAATTTACAAGTTTTTTGTTCCCAGCATGCCGGTCTTTGAGATAATGGGTATATTTAGCATGCTCGGTCTTATTGCTAACTCGGTTACTCTTTTTGCGCTGTGGCGACACCGCAAGGAAGATGTGAATATGAGTTCGGTGTGGGAATGTTCGCGCAATGACATTGCAACTAATATATCTGTTTTCATTGCCGCAGGTGCCGTCTGGCTAACGGACTCAGGCTGGCCTGATGTGGTGGTCGCTATCGGCCTGATATGGTTGTTAATCCGTTCGGCCATGCGGGTCATTGCATCGGCGAAGGCTGAGCTTCGTACCGAGAGCTAATACACGACGTGCACAATCAGGAGCCTGGTGTGAAAATTAAAATACTAGTAACACTTTTCTTCGTAGTTAATATTATCGCCTGCTCTGCAGAGACAGACTGTTTTATTGCTGACTCCCTCACTGCGCTTAAGACGGTAAAAATTGAGGGCACAGATTATTTTATTTATCTTAGAATTTCCGGTTTCCAGGAAAAAATTGCCTACTATGAGTTATATAAAGACAAACCTGTATTCGACGTCTGTGGGCAATCAAGTATTGAAGCTATTTATGGCGATTCGGTCGACCCCGCATTGGGCGCAGTTTCTAAACTAATGGTTATGAATGATAAATTGATCATTATTTATTCTAAAGATCGTTCCAGCATAATCGAATTGAAAAATGTACCTGTTGAGATTAACTGAAAACAATTGAGCTATAATATAGAATATATTGCAGGTTAAATCTAATTATATAAAAATATATATTATTATGAGATGAACATGAAAATAATAATTCTGCTATTGGCGTTTAGTCTTTATTCGATGCCCAGCCTTGCCGCAACATCACAGAAACACACCGTTAATTCGGTAACGGGTGCCGAGACCTGGCAAACTCAGGCCCATGGGGTGCATTTTTCCTTAACCCAGATATTGCCCGAACAGTTGCAGGCCTTTTATGTCAACCGGGGGTTTACCTTAAAACAAATCGAACCTTATACCGCGTCGTGTGTTTATATGGCTGTGATGCGGAATGATAAGGCGCCGGGTACGATTCATTTTATTAGTAATAACTGGCAAGTGTTAGTGGATGGAAAGGCACACCCTCTGGTTTCTGTTGCAACCTGGATGCAACGTTGGGAAAAAAACAGCATAATCAAATCCGCGCAGATCGCATTTCGCTGGGCCCAGTTTCCTCCCGAACAGGAGTATGAACCTGGCGGGGACTGGAACCAGGGGATGCTCTCGATTGGTTTACCTGCCGGTAATCGCTTTGATATAGTTGCCCGTTGGGATATTGATGGCAAGGCCTATGAAACTAAACTACAAGGGGTACAGTGTGCGCAATAATTTATTAACGATACCGTTAACGGCTATTATTCTATTTGCCTCCAGTTTTAGTTTCTCCAGCGAACTTCCGCCTTTAACTCACACCCTTACCGCGGTCACCAAAACCTTCAAGGCTCCGGCGCTACGTCTGAAAAATTTGGACGAGGAATTCGTCGATATTAAAGATCTAAAAGGCAAGGTCGTGGTTGTTAATTTCTGGGCAACCTGGTGTCCCCCCTGCCGTCGTGAAATGGGCTCACTTGAACGTTTGCACCTTGCTACCAAAGATAAAAATGTGGTGGTTCTTACGGTTAATATTGGTGAAGATAGTGAAACGGTATTTTCTTTCCTCGGCACGGTTGAGCCCTCGCCCAGCTTCCCAATATTATTCGATCCCGATGTAGAGTCTTTAGGACGCTGGAAGGTTATGGCCTTGCCAACAACCTATATTGTTGGTCCCGATGGTAATGTCGCCTTTCGTGCGGTGGGCGGCCGGGAATTTGATCACCCGAATATTCTGGAGGCCATTGCCAGCTTAAACCGCTAAGCCCAGCAAAGCCCTACGTCTGGTCTAACTATGCAGCGTACCCCCTCACTACATTCCTTTAAGGAATATTAGAAAACAATTATTCACTAATTATTAGTATGGTTTAATGCCATAATGTCATTCCTGTCAGGAAATCACCTGATCAGGATTGCCACTACGTTTGCCTTGCTCACTTTAGCAATGACTCTGGGTTCATCATGCCCGGCATGTCATGCATCGTTTTAGCCGAAGACTATAATTTTACCAGCCATTGATTGTCCCTCAGCGTGCCTGGGTCAGATTGAAACCGAGGTTTTACACATGATTAAATTTTTTACCACGTACTCCAGCCTGCTTTTAGTTCGTCTTATGCCCTTTTTGCGCTGGTGGCCGCTGGTTAATCGCCATACATTACGAGCCGATGCGATAGCGGGAATAACCGGGGCCGTGATTGTCCTGCCGCAAGGCGTGGCCTTTGCCACCATCGCTGGCCTGCCTCCGCAGTATGGTTTATATACCGCAATGGTGACGCCGGTTATTGCTGCCCTGTTCGGCTCGTCTTATCATTTGATCTCAGGCCCAACCACCGCCATTTCGATCGTGGTGTTTGCAGCCATTAGTCAGTATGCCGAACCCACCAGCAGCGAGTTTATTTCTCTAACCCTGACGCTAACCTTTCTCGCTGGTGTATATCAGCTTGCCTTTGGTCTGGCCCGACTGGGCGCACTGGTTAATTTTGTCTCGCATACCGTTGTAATTGGCTTTACGGCCGGAGCCGCCATCTTGATTGCCACCAGTCAAATCAAGCACGTATTAGGCATCGCGATTCCCAAAGGGGAATCGTTTATAGACGTCTGGATCGATGTATTTAGTATGGTCGGAAATATTAATGGATATGTGTTACTGATTGCCGTCGTCACGCTCTTGACCGCCATTCTGACAAAAGTATTTTTCCCCCGCTTGCCCAACTTATTATTAGGTATGATTGTCGGCAGCCTGGTCGCCTTGTTTTTTAGTGAAAGTTCCTATGCCATTGAGCTGGTCGGCAAAATCCCGGCGCATTTGCCACCCTTGTCATCACCGGATTTTTCCCTGACCACGATTAAAATGCTCGCGCCTCAGGCCTTCGCCATTGCATTACTGGGCTTGATTGAGGCTGTGTCCATCAGCCAGTCGATTGCGACTAAATCAAACCAGCGTATAAATGCCAACCAGGAGTTTACTGGTCAGGGCCTGTCCAATATTGCCGGTAGTTTTTTCTCCAGTTACGCCGGCTCAGGATCGTTTACCCGCTCCGGAATTAACTACAGCTCCGGCGCGCAAACACCGATGTCCGCTATTTTTGCTGCCATTTTTTTAATGCTGATAATATTGTTGGTCGCACCATTAACGGCATACCTGCCAATTGCGGCGATGGGCGGCATCATTTTAATCGTTGCCTATAACCTGGTTGATTTCCATCATATTAAACACATTACTCGTTACAGTCGTTCTGAAACCGCTATTCTTATAACCACGTTTCTGTCGACTCTGTTTCTTGAACTGGAATTTGCTATCTACCTGGGCGTGTTGCTGTCACTGGTGTTTTTCCTGGCACGCACTTCATCACCCGAAATCCCATCCCTGACGCTGGATACCGATAAAAGAAATGGCAAACGTAAATTTATTAACACCAGTAAAAAACCCCTCGCCGAATGTCCGCAACTAAAAATAATTCGTATCGATATGTCGATTTATTTTGGTTCACTCAATCATATTCGCGACCGGATTCAGCGCATTACCGATAACGAGGGCATAAAACATATCCTCATTGTCGCGTCACGGATTAATTTTATTGATTTGAGTGGCGCTGAAATGCTGGTGAATGAAAATAATCGTTTAAAAAAAATGGATGGGGGGCTTTATTTTACTGGAATGAAGGCCTCTGTTTACGAATTTGCGGCCAGGGCCTGTTTTATTAAAAAAATTGGTAGCGATAAATTCTTCGACCATAAATCAGAAGCCATCATAGCGATCACTAAACGACTTGATCTGGATCGTTGCGCTACCTGTGACTCAAGAATTTTTGTAGAATGTCCGAAGAAAAAAAGCGACTAGACAAATTTTTTCCTGAAGATATTTAAATACTATATAAAAGCAGGAACGGTTACGGGCATAAAACGACAAACTAAAGATTCTGCGACCATTTCAGAAATAGTCGAATAGAATTACTCTTAAATACTCAGGTTAGACATACTTTGCACCTGGACTTCGTTTAATTATTATTAAACAAAAAAAAGGCGACCTTAACGGTCGCCATTTGAAACACCTTTCGGGCCATCCTGCCCGCCATCATTATTCCGCAGTGATACTCATTGCTGAGTTTTCCATATCGGCATCCTGCCGCTGCTTGCAATCCATGAATCTTCCCTAAAAGGCTATCCTGCCAGGTCACAAATCCGTGTGAATACATCCTGTTGTTTGTCGTAAAAACAAACTAAATAACTAAAATTTATTTCCCCATTTAGAACGCAGCCATCATAACAAGACTGGACAAAAATTTGGGTTACAGAATGTTTCAATATATAACAATATTTAGGCAATATAATTCCAGCAATTAGACACGTCCCAGGCTTTACCCTGTCACGTAGGCTGTTTAAGCTAGCGTGTATGTCCGCTACTACCCGTAATGTATCCACTTCGAGCAACACCGCCGATTTCAGTACCGTTCATGCCTCGGCGGGCAGCGGTAAGACGTTCCATCTGGTCAGTCATATTGTTCGACTCCTCATCCAGGGTGCCTCGCCCGCTTCAATTTTAGCCATTACCTTTACTCGTAAGGCCGCCGCCGAAATGCAGCAGCGTCTGCTGGAACGAATTTATGAGTTGGCCACCTGCACAAAAACGGAACTGAATCACACTTTATCCGAACAACTCGGGCTGACGGCCTCCCCGGCTCACAGAGAAAATGCACAATGTCTCTATGAAAACCTGCTACACAGCTCGCAAACTGTTCGCACCACCACCTTTCACGCTTTTTGCCAGGACTTGTTGCGTCGCTTTCCGATGGAAGCCAATCTTCCCCCCGGATTTGAGCTGGTCGAACGAACCGGTTATTTGATCGACGACGCCTGGAATAGCCTGACCAACAAACTTACACGCAGTGATAACCAGAACACTAGTGAAACCATCAAAAAACACATGGAGGTGTTGTTACACAAGTTCGGCACCGATCGCACCAAAACCATCCTGAATAAATTTATTGGTGCGCGAAGTGAATGGTGGGCACTGATTGATACTCAGGATGATGTTCATGATTTTAACCTGGATCGATATCTTGCCAATTTAGCTCAACAATTAGGTACTACGGCTGAGACTTCAGCCGAGTCTTTGATCCTGGAATATTTTTCGGATAAGACCTGTCAGCAACAACTTGTCAATTTTCTTGAGCTTTTGCATAAGCACCCAATAAAATCCAATCTTGAATGCGCAACCAGTATCGAACAGGCGCTGGCCATGCCCGATGATAATTCCAGTGCATTGAAAAAGTTAGACTCACTGTGGAGTGCCTTTTTCACGAGTACAGAAAATAAACCACGCTCCCGAAAACCAAATAAAACCATGATCACTAAAATGGGCGAACAAGGCTGCGATCAATTTATTGAAATTCATCATGCCCAATGCGAGCGCTTAATTGAATTACAACAGGCATTGCATGCAATCGAAACCTTAACGATTACTCGCGCCTGGATCGGTGCGGGTCAGGCCTATATAGATGAATATCAGCAGATCAAACGTTTCCATCGTTATCTGGATTTTTCTGATCTGGAGTGGCAATGTTATTGTTTATTAAACAGCTCAGATCATGCCGACTGGGTACAATATAAACTGGATCAGCGGGTAGAACATTTGTTGATCGATGAATTTCAGGATACCAACCCAACTCAATGGCAACTGGTGTTACCCCTGTTATCAGAAATTGCCGCCAGCGAACAGGAACGGTTTCGCAGTGTGCTACTGGTCGGCGATGCCAAGCAATCTATATATCGTTTTCGGCGTGCCGAACCAAAATTATTTTCCACCGCCAGCAACTGGCTTGAAACGAATTTAAACGCAAAGAAACATTTTTTGAATCAATCGTATCGCTCATCCCCGGCGATTATTGATTTTGTCAATCGGTTTTTTGATAACAACCCTGATTTCGAGTTACCCGACTTTCAGATACATCAAACCCACAAAACCAAGTTAGCTGGTTCGGTCACCGTCTTGCCCATCATTACTCCGCTCGAAACAGAACCGCAACCCATATCGGCAACCGAGTTACGTAATCCCTTGCACACACCAAGAGCGAACAGCCTGACTTTTCACTATTATGAGGCACAGGAAATTGCCCGTACCATAAATAAATTGATTGATGATAAGACCATCATTGGTTCAGCTGAACAAAGTAAATATCTTCGCCATACGGATATAATAATTTTATTACGCAATCGTACCCACGCAATCGACTATGAACGTGCATTGCGCGAGGCACATATTCCCTATTTAGGCACTGAACGTGGGACCTTACTCGAAAGCCTGGAGATTAAGGACATGGTTAACTTGCTACAGTGGTTGATTACGCCTTTTGATAACCATGCGCTGGCAGGTGTATTACGCTCACCTCTGTTTTCTGCTCGTAATGAAGACCTCTACCCGTTAGCAGGACAAGCACACTGGTTTGAATACATAACCGAACATTTGGAGGAATATACTCCTGAGCACCCAATGCACCGAGCCGTTAAACTGCTCACACGTTGGATACAATTAACCGACACATTACCTGTGCACGATTTACTGGATCGAATTTATAGCGAGGCCAATGTTCTCGCACGTTACACGGCTAATTATCCAGAGCACCTGCAGGCACGCGCGCAATCTAACCTGACAAAATTTATTGAGCTGGCACTTGAAAATGACAGCGGTCGTTACCCAAGCCTGACGCGATTTCTTGCCTGGTTAAAGTTACTTAAACAGCAGGATAAAGAGGCACCGGATCAAGCGGCAAATGACGCAGAGCAAAATCGAGTCAGAATTTTAACTATTCATGAATCAAAAGGTCTTGAGGCCCCGGTGATTTTTTTAGTCGACAGCACCACCACTAAGAAAAATACCGGCGGAGAATCCGTTTTCATCGACTGGCCGAGTGAAGCGAAACATCCGCAATCGATATTTTTATCACCCTCTACACAGTACCCAGCACCATTCTGTCAACAGGCCATCGAACAACAACAAGTAAAGGACCGTCAGGAAGACATCAACTTGTTATATGTCGCGGTAACGCGAGCGAAACAATTCTTATATATTTCCGGAAACAAAAAACCAGACGGATGGTTTAAACTGATCTGTGATCGATTTGAAATCATTCTCGATGAGCATCAACAAGCCACTGTAATCGAGCATCACGAGGGCAATTCAACTACGCCTGCAACCCTTAACAAAACAAAGACCGAATCAATGAACATTGATGTGCGGTTACAACAACCGGTTAAGTTTGAAATACCCTTCGTAGAAATTTCCCCAAGTCGCCTTGAGACAAAAGATACTAAAACGGAATTTTACCCGAAAAATTCTATGACTAGTAATTCCACACAAGCCGAGGCCATACAGCGTGGCAATATGATTCATGACATGTTATTCAACCTGTCCATTTTCCCTCAGCTGAGTATCAATGAATACGTAAAAAACAATCAACTTGAACTACCTGATAATGGCGTAGAAGAAAACTGGCTTCAGGCCCAGCAAACCATAAGTCACTTCCCTGAATACTTTTCAGAAGATCGATATCAACATGCCTACGGTGAAGTACCTATTTATTATAAACAGGATAATAGACTCATACATGGCATCATCGATCGACTGGTCGTCACTGACACGGATGCCATAATTATCGACTATAAAACTCACGCCTTTGATTCTGATGAAAATCAAATTCAGAATCAGCTAACCATGTTGGCAGATCAATATCGATCACAATTAATATTATATCAACAAGGGGTGAAATCACTCTATCCGAAATTAAATACTCGGGCTTTGATCATCTTTACCAGTGTGCCAACGAGCCTTGAAATCAGTTAGATTCACCCCTATTAACGGCCTGTTCAAGCCATTACGATTAACTGACAGGAATAATTATGTACTCAATTGATGTTAGCCGCGATACCTTTGCTCGCGACGTTATTCACGCCTCAACTCAACAGCTTGTACTGGTTGATTTTTGGGCTCCCTGGTGTGGCCCCTGTAAATCGTTGATGCCGGTACTTGAATCACTTGCAACGAGCTATCAGGGTGGATTCATCCTGGCCAAAGTGAACATAGACGAACAACAGGCCCTCGCGCAAGAATATGCGGTACGCAGTGTGCCGACGGTCAAGCTTATTAAAAATGGTCAGGTCGTTGATGAGTTCCTGGGCGTACTATCGGAACCCGAAATTCGTACCTTAATTGATAAACACATCAGTCGTGATTCCGATAAGCTGATGCAAACCGCCATCGAAAAATATAAACAGGGTGATCGAGATTGTATTCAGGACATGATCGAGATTGTAAATAACGATCCTGATAATACCGAAAATCGAATTCTCTACGTCAATGTACTGATGAATGAAAAACAATACGCAGATGCTAAATCAATACTGGAAAGTCTACCTGCTGATATCAAAGGCAGCCCTGAGGTCTCAGCCCTGTTTGGGCAACTTGAATTTTTAGCGACTGCGAATGAAAGTGGTGCTGACGTCGATACTTTACTGAAACAGTTAGCAGATGAACCGGATAACAACGAACTTCGCTATCAATTAAGTTCATTATATATCACTCAATCTAATTTTGAGCAGGCACTGGAACTATTCCTGGACATCATGCGCCGTGATAGAAAATTTAACGATGACGCCGGTCGAAAAGGCATGATAAAGGTATTTGAAATGTTAGGTGGTAGCGGAGAACTGGTCTCTCGCTACCGACAAAAGATGGCAAGCATGTTAAATTAATTTAAACCTGTTTATTTAGAATCACTCTTTACACTATCCAGCAATATTATTAATTTATCGGCCGGCATATAACCTGGATATAACTGACCATTTTCTAAAATCAGGGCGGGCGTTCCCGTCACACCAAACTTCTCTCCCAACGCCATTTGCTCCTGTACCGGGTTATCGCAGGTCTTTTCTTCAATCTCTGCGCCATTTTTCGCCAGGGTCAGCGCCTTCTTTCTATCGTCCGCACACCAGACGGAAACCGCTTTTTTATACGAACCCGAGCCTACACCGGCGCGTGGGTAAGCAAGATAACGAATCTTGATACCGAGTGCGTTGTATTTGGACATTTCTTTATGTAGCTTCCGGCAGTAACCACAATCGATATCGGTAAACACAGAGATAGTATGTTTGACCTTCCCTTTCGGCGCAAAGACAATCATTTTTGCCTCGCCCATTTTGTTTAATGCTTCGACATTTTCAGGCTTGGGCGTTCTTAATGCCACCATCTGCGCCTCATAACGAGCGGCCTGGGTTAGATTAAGCCCTTTTTGCATATCAAACAGGTCGCCGGAAATAACATAGCGACCATCTTTATAGAAATAAAATATTTGCGAGCCTACCGCGACCTCATATAAACCCGGGATAGGAGACTCTTTTATATACCCTGGCGCGCTTTTTAGCTCTTTCAACACCTGAGCGGTAATGATCTTAATTTCGTCATCTTTATTATCGGCACTGACCACCGTTGAAAATCCCATAGGGAAACCCAATACAACACCTAACATCATCACCTTTAACAACTTCATTGATACTTCCCATCCATAAATTCTAAAATTCGAGCGTATTATAAGGCGTTCGACTCACAATGCACGCTGATAGTTCACCGGTTTTGAAATATTGTGATAAATCAGCCCCGTGGGTGATGTTTGCTATGCAGAGCCTTCAATCTCGCCTTGGCGACGTGTGTGTATATCTGGGTGGTGGACACACTGCTATGCCCAAGCAGCATCTGTACCGCACGTAAATCTGCACCGTGGTTCAATAAATGAGTGGCAAAGGCATGCCGCAGGGTATGCGGCGATAAATGAGAGCGAATATCTTCCTGCTTCGCATAGCGTTTGATTAAATACCAGAAGGCCTGCCGGGTCATGCCCGATTTCCGGTTAGTCAAAAACAGGGCGCCGGATTGACTTTGCTGGGCCAGTTCAGGCCGAGCGACTTGAATATACTTCTCCAGCCAGTTAACCGCCTCTTCGCCAATCGGCACCAGCCGTTCCTTGTCGCCTTTACCCGTTACTCGTAGCACGCCCTGGCGCAGACTAACCTGGGTATCACTTAAATTGACAAGTTCAGACACGCGAAGTCCCGTTGCATACAATAGTTCCAGCATCGCTCGATCTCTAAGCCCAAGGTTGGTATTCAAGTCAGGCGCAGTCAGTAATCGTTCGACCTCATCTTCTGATATCGAATTGGGTAAGGGCCGACCTAATTTTGGTGAATCAAGTAACCGAGTTGGATTGTCCTTGATTAAATTCTTGCGTAGACAGTATGCATAAAATCGACGCAGACTTGACAACATCCTCGCACTGCTGCGCGGACTGTGTTGTTCTTCACTTCGGTAAGCAAGGTAATCCAGTAAATCACTACGCTGCACCTCGACCAGAGTCGGTCGGCTTGATTTTTGTAACCATTCACTGATTTTCTTAAGATCGGTACGATAAGCATTAAGCGTATTTTGACTTAAGCCCTGCTCCATCCAGATTGTGTCAATGAATTGATCGATTAAGGTATCCAATAAAATCTCTGGCTTATCTCAAATTGACAGGCATATTTTACCTCGAAAAAAATACATGCAAATTCTGTAATTAGCTTTTATAAACTAACACCTTCATGGGCTAATAACCAACGCTTGCGATCAATACTGGCACCGTTTGTTTTCCCGGAAAAACCACCGATGCCGGTTTTTGCAATCACTCGATGACAGGGAACAATCAGCGGAATCGGATTCGCACGACAGGCATTGCCCACCGCCCGAGCGCTACTATTCAACTGTTTTGCTACTTCGCCGTATGTTTTAACTTTGCCAGCAGGTATTTTCTGTAATACCGCCCACACTCTTTTTTGAAACGTTGTTCCTGTTAATTCAAGGTTGAGATCCATTTTGAATTTTTCTTTAGATTTCTCTTTAGATTTCCCTATAGCAAAGTAATCCATGATATGTTTTTTAATTTTAGCCTGCTGTTTACTCAACAGTTTCTTGCCAGGACGTTTACGCGTATTGTATTCAAGCCCAACCACTGTATCACCACTGGTTTGTAAATATAAATAACCTACCGGACTGGACATTACGAAATCATCTATCATCTCAGACTCCTTCACCTTTAGTGAAATCTTCCTGGCCGCTGCGCCATAACATATAAACCGTATAAGTAAGCATAACAATGCCAAAGATACTAATCCATAGCGCATCCCGGTCCGTGGTTAAATAAAAGGTCGAAGTATCCTGCATCAGGGCAAAGGGGATAGCCAGCAGGATACCTATTAATGCCTCTCCCGCAATCAGGCCGGCGGCAAACAAGGTTGCATCCTGTTGTTTTTCAGCAGAACTTTTACGAATCAGGTGTGCAATTAAACCACCAATAAAAATAGGCACCGATAGCGTAACGGGTAGATACATACCCACTGCAACCGCCATTACCGGAAGACGTAAACTTTTATTAGCCCAACGCAAAATCAAATCAATTAAAATTATAACGACCGCTATCGCCATACCTAGATAGATTAGCCCCCATTTCAAACCACCACTAAACACACCCAGTGCAACTGATTTCATTAAACTTGCCTGTGGCGCAGCCAGTGCCTGGCTGGCATCCATACCTTCTCGTGGATAAAAGCCGACGAAACCATACGCCTCAAATAAAAGCGTTAGTATTGGCAACAAAATAAGACCCGCAGCAAGTACACCGATAATCTGCATCCAGGTTTGTAGCTTTGGGCTCGCACCCACGATCTGACCTGCTTTTAGATCCTGCATGGTGTCACCAGAAATCGCCGCAGCAGAACAGACTATGGCTGCGATTAAAATCGTCAGGCCCGCTGCATGCAATTGGCTACTGTCGCTTAATTCTCCATTACCCGAAAGACGCAACAGGAAATAAATTATTAACGCCGCAATAAAAATTGTCGCGATGGTAACCCCTGAGATCGGATTATTTGACGAACCGACCAGTCCGGCCATATAAGCGGCTACCGTTGAAAATAAAAAACTGGCTACTAACGCATACAACAAAGCAAAAATTAAAATTGATTGATAGTCGATCATCGTCGCTAGCAAGTAGTAAATAGGGATAATCATCAGGCCGATCCCAATCAGAATATGTCTAATTGAAAATTCTTTTTCACTTTGTATCGTCGAAGCACCGAGCGATGACTTCAGCGAATGCCAGACTGGTTTAATTGCCAGTAATAAAACCCAGAAGCCTGCAACCAACATCGCACCAACACCAATAAAGCGTAAATCAGTCGACCACATCGTAAACGCCCTGTCCATGGCCGGCTGGTTTTCATTAAGCCCCGCTGAATTGACTTGCCACAAAGAATAAACCGGCATAATGACAAGCCAGACCAGAACACCACCCATCATCATTAAACTGGCAATACGCATGCGCACGATAAAACCTACGGCTACTAATGCCGCCGATAAGTCAGCACCAAAACCAAATAGTATTTTCGAGTTCTGATACGCGCCACTAATTGAGTTGCTCGCAATACCCAAACCACTTTGAAATAATTTAAATACTGCCGCAATCATACCACCGCTGATCAAAAATTTAATCGCTGTTTGTCGAGCATACCCCGCCTTCAATACCTCAGCGGTAGCAACACCTTCGGGAAAGGTTAATTCAGGATGATCCAGTAACGCGCGACGTAATGGCACCGCCATTAACACACCCAGAGTGCCACCAAGAATAATTAACAGGGTACCCTGTATATAGCTAAATTCCTGCCATGCACCCAACATAATTAACGCCGGTAAGGTAAAGATCATGCCCGCAGCCAGGGACTCGCCTGCCGAGGCCGCGGTCTGGACTAAATTGTTTTCAAGAATATTCGCCTGACGAAACCAGCGTAACACCGCAAAGGAAATAACCGCGGCAGGAATCGAAGCTGACACCGTCATGCCAACCTTCAAGCCAAGATAGGCATTCGCCGCACCCAGTACCACCGACAAAGCAATACCAAGTAAAATAGCGCGTACAGTTAACTCCATATATATTGAATCACTGCATTGCCCAAAGTCGATGTAACTCGCGTTTCAACGCGGCACGACGTGCAGGCTCTTCTGTGACTTTAAGTAAATGCTCAAATAAAATTTCGGCATCTTTGTACAGACCCGCACGTGCCAGCGATTCAGCTGCCTGGTAATGTGCTGTTTGCGCCCATGGGTCCATATTTTTCGGATCGGGATATAATGCAGATTTCAGATAAAGTTGTGCGGCATCAGCATATCGTTCCTGCGCCTTGCGCGAATCAGCCATCCAGTAAAATATCTCGCGTTTAATTTGATCATCCTTAATTTTGGGTAACGATTTCTCAAAACTTAAGTAGGCCAGCTCATGTTGGCCGGCAGTTTGTAAATCAAAGACCACCTGTAGTAATTTATCGATTTGTTCCTGGCTTATAGATTTATTTTCCTCGAGTATGGACAACACCGCCTTGCCCCCCACTTCGGCCTGTGTACCTAATATCAATATACGTGCGCGGCGTAATTTCCACATGAATTGATCGGCACCTTCCGGAGGGGCCTCTATAGTTGCCATCAATTCAGAAGCACGGTCTATATCTGAGCTACTTAATGCCACATCGACCAGGGAACGGCGAACGGCGACAGGTATATCACTGGTTTTTTTAAAGTGACGAGAATTTTGAAATAACTCAACTAATAATCGATTTCCATGTTTACGCTTGCCAAGCAATTCTACGAACCGTTCTGATGCCAGGTAACGTGATTCAGCGGTCTGCCCCCGCAGCATGACAAAGACGTACATGGCACGTCCACCAACGGGGCGTTTAGTTGATATCTTTTTGGCCGCTTCGATCCATTCTTTGTCCTGCCCAATCAAAAGTTGTTCCTGATTACTTAACATCAAAGCATAATCAATATAAGCATTCCAGAGTGCGTCACTATTGATAGTGTATATCGATGTTGCCAACGTCAGGTTTTGCTTATCGGCAAGAACATGTTCGCTGGCATTGGCAACCACTTTACGATTACCTATTTGTTTTGCCGCCTCGGCGGCCACCGCCCACAGATTGATTTTTAGTTCGGGTTTTATATTTTGATCACGTAAATATCGATGCGCGGCCTGTAGTACACTTTTTACAGCTCGATGCTGGCCTCGCAATTGCGCAATCAACATCAGGGCTGACACCTCAATTTTTTCAGCATGCGGCTTTAACAGGGCTATCGCTTCTTTAGTCTGATTATTTAATATCGCAATCCGCGCACGCTGCATAACCGTTTCGATATTGCTTCCTTTATTAAGCTGCTGCAATCGCATACTGGCAATTTGTGCGTCATTGGCTTGTCCATCCACTAAATAAGATTCAATAATCAGTTCACGCCAGAAGGTCATTTGTTTTTCGGAGATCTTACTGGGTTCAATCTGCCAGATCAGAGTACGTAACTCATGGCGCGCCATCGTGCCTTGATTTAATCGTATTAATGCCTTTGCGCGTTGTCCTTTGGCCCACAACATGAACGATACATTGACCAGTTTGGGCAAGCTGGCCAGACGATCAGCTGATTTTTGCCATTGATTGGTCGTTTCATAAAGTTCGATTCGTTTACGTTCCCACTCAATCCACTGCTTTGGTTTATCCAGCAATGATTCCTGTTTCTGTTCTAACATTCGAATCGCTAAACCCGATGCACCGGTCTCGGCCACCTGTTCAATTTCATTCAATGTCGTCGCGGAGCTTAAACTGGACAACATCAACGCCATGACCAGGCTTAAACCGGAAATCTGATATTTTAATATTTGGATTGAAGAAAGCATTTTTATTAGAAATCAATTTTTGATTAAATTAGAGTGTACACCAATCGTCGTCCATAACGCGGCTAGACAAGTGGCCAAATTTTCCCGTATTTTCCTTCCGCTGAAATACATATACAAGTCTTATCTCCATACTATAAAACGGTCAGGCATAAAAAAACGGGCCGTAGCCCGTTTTGATATTCTAAAATTCACCCGACTGAATAGTTAGTGTCAGGTAAATCAATCTGGCCCTTAACTTCTGGCAGACAATTTTTCTTTGATTCGAGCCGATTTGCCCTGACGCTCACGCAAATAGTACAGCTTGGCACGACGCACATCACCACGGCGTTTAACCGTAATAGACTCAATGATGGGACTATAGGTCTGAAATACACGTTCCACACCTTCGCCATGAGATACTTTTCGAACCGTAAAGGCTGAATTCAGACCACGATTTTTTCTGGCAATGACCACACCTTCAAAGGCCTGCAAACGCTCACGCTCACCTTCTTTTACTTTTACCTGAACGATGACAGTATCGCCCGCACCAAAATCCGGTATTTCCCGGCTCATTTGTTCAGCATTTATTTGATCGATAATATTGCTCACGTTGCTATCCTCATTAAATAACCGCCGTTGTGGGCAATTATCTGTTAAATCCGATTTATCTGTTAAATCTTTAAGGCCACAGCCGAATTGACCGGCTTGAAGGCGCGAAATTATACATGGCTCGCCCCATTCTAGCCATAGAAAATAACGGGATCCGGGGCAAAAATGCCGCTAAAAAGACCTGTTTAGAGTCCCTCGACCTCATATTCGCGAATAAACTCATCCAGCAGTTGTTGCTGTAGAGCATTTAAATTCAGCTTTTCGAGCAGATCTGGACGGCGCAACCAGGTACGGCCTAATGATTGTTTTTGCCGCCAGCGATCAATGGCCTGGTGATCCCCGCTGAGCAGCACCCTGGGCACCGGCAGACCATCGATTTCTTCCGGGCGTGTGTAATGCGGGTGGTCCAGCAGACCGGAGACAAAGGAGTCCTGCAGCGCAGAATCTTCGTGCCCCAGCACATCGGGCAACAGACGAGCCATACCATCAATGCAGACCATCGCCGCCAGCTCACCGCCACTTAGCACATAATCGCCAATCGACCATTCTTCATCCACTTCCGCGCTGATCAGGCGTTCGTCGATGCCTTCATAACGTCCACAGACCAGCACCACACGTTCGTGATGAGACAATTTTTTTAAGGCCTTCTGGTCCAGTTTGCGGCCCTGTGGAGACAGGTAGATCACTCGGGCCGGGGTCTCCAAATCCGTGCGTGCACGCCGAATGGCCTCACGCAGCGGCTTCATCATCAACACCATGCCGGGGCCACCGCCATAAGGGCGGTCGTCCACGGTATGATGATTATCATCGCTATAGTCGCGGGGATTCCAGAATACCGTCTCGACAAGACCACGCGTCATGGCACGGCCGGTGACACCATAGTCCGACAGAACCTTGAACATCTCGGGAAACAATGTGACTACATCAATGCGCATATCTATTCGTACCTAATCTTCTTTATTCTGTTCAGAATCGTCGTCTTCCTGCCAGGACCAGTCCACCAGCATGGTTTTTTGCTCCAGATCGATCTCGAGCACATAATAATCCCGCACATAGGGGATCAGGATCTGCGGCCCCGCCCCTTCAATCACCAGGACATCATTGGCTCCGGTGGGCAGCATGTTGGTGATTATACCCAGCGTGCGTCCTTGCTGATTCCGTACCGCCAGGCCAATCAAATCCGACCAGTAATATTCATTTTCAGCTAATTTTGGTAACTGCTCAGAATCAACCGCAATCTCGGCCCGCACTAATTCCTCGGCCCGATTCCTGTCTGTGCATCCTTTGAGCTGTGCGATGAGCCCCTTACCGTGCGGCTGGCCCGTTTCCACCTCGAAACGCTGCCATTTCTGGTCAATCTTAAGATACCAGGGAGAATATTGCAGGATATTGGTCAGGGGTTCGGTTTCAGAGCGTATTTTCAACCAGCCCTTAATGCCAAAAACCCCAGCCACTTGTCCGACGATCACGGGGTGGCTGGGGCTGGAATCCATCTTAAATTTTTTCTGGGGCTGAGGGGATTAAGCCGCCGCTTTCATCAGTTTGCCAACACGCTCTGAAGTCTGAGCACCCTGGCTAATCCAGTGTTGAATACGCTCATTATTGAGGTTCAGGCGAACTTCCTGGCCTTTGGCCATTGGGTTAAAAAAGCCTACGCGCTCGATGTAACGACCATCGCGACGATTACGGCTATCGGTGACCACAACATGATAGAAGGGTTTCTTCTTGGCGCCACCACGTGATAAACGAATAGTTACCATATAAATTCTCTATTTAGTTAGTTAAGGGCCCAGCCATCAACGGCCAGCCTCCGGACTACCCGGAAACGGCGCATTGTACTGAATTTGGAGGAAAAGTGAAGCAATAGATCAGAAATAATGGGTAAATAATGGGGGGCAGAGACGTATTTTTCGCTGGCGGGTGAGCCTAAGAACGACATTGATCAGGAAAAATACGTCTCTGCCCCCCATTATTTCTGGCCCAGTCAGAAACCGGGAGGCATCCCGCCCTTAAACTGGCTCATCATCTTCTTCATACCGCCCTTTTTCATTTTTTTCATCATTTTCTGCATTTGCTTGAATTGCTTGAGCAGTCGGTTGAGATCCTGGATCTGGGTACCCGAACCGGCCGCGATGCGCCGCTTGCGCGAGCCATTTAAGATATCCGGTTTGCGCCGTTCCGCCGGGGTCATCGAATTGATGATCGCTTCCTGTTGGCTCAATTTTTTATCGTCGAACTGGTTCATCGCCTGTGGCGGCATACCCCCACCCATGCCAGGCAATTTGTCCATGATGCCGGCCATGCCGCCCATGTTCTTCACCTGCTGGAACTGGTCACGGAAATCTTCCAGATCAAAGCCTTTGCCCTTCTGGAATTTTTTCGCCAGCTTTTCGGCCTTGTCGACGTCGATCTTGTCCTGTACTTCCTCGACCAAACTAACCACATCACCCATGCCGAGAATACGCGAGGCCACGCGATCCGGGTGGAAGGCCTCGAGGGCATCCATTTTCTCGCCGATACCCATGAATTTAATCGGTTTACCGGTGATCTGACGTACTGACAACGCCGCACCACCTCGTGCATCACCGTCCGTCTTGGTTAAGATCACCCCGGTGAGTGGCAAGGCCTCGTCAAAGGCCTTCGCGGTATTGGCCGCATCCTGGCCGGTCATACTGTCGACCACAAACAGGGTCTCAACCGGGTTGACACTGGCATGCAGGGCCTTGATCTCGTCCATCATCTCCGCATCGACATGCAGCCGACCGGCGGTATCGATGATCAACACATCCTGATGCTGGATTTTGGCCTCTTTGAGAGCCGCTTTGGCGATCTTTTCCGGTTTCTGTTTTGGGTCACTCGGGAAGAAGCGTGCATCGACCTGCCCTGCCACGGTTTTAAGCTGCTCGATAGCGGCGGGACGATACACGTCACAGCTAACCACCATCACCGACTTTTTCTCTTTTTTCTTTAGCCAGGCGGCTAACTTACCGACGGTGGTCGTTTTACCTGCGCCTTGCAGTCCGGCCATCATGATGACGACGGGTGGCGTTGACGATAAATTTAATGCGTCATTTTGCTCGCCCATCAACTCGGTCAGTTGATCGTTGACCACTTTGATAAAGGCCTGACCGGGTGCCAGGCTCTTTAATACCGTTTCACCAACGGCCTGTTCGCGCACCTGCTCGATAAACTGCTTGACCACCGGCAAGGCGACATCCGCCTCCAACAGGGCCATGCGTACATCGCGCAGGGTGTCTTTTATATTGTCTTCGGTGAGTCGACCAATGCCGCGCAAATTGCGAACGGTTTGACCAAGGCGATCGGAAAGTCCATCAAACATAGTTAATCATCTAATCTGGTGTTTAAAATAGTGCGGGTAGTATAGCGGGGACAGAGACTGAATTCCTGAAAAATAATACACCGGGGAGCAACAACCAGTCAGATTAAAGTTTAATTCGAACTCCACCGTGCAGTGGATGAATTTTATGAGTCTTAATCGCCTGTTCACATTCGGCCATGATCAGCTTTTCAGCACCCGGTTTGTTGTGGCTAATGTACACCGCTGGCTGGTGTTTTAACTTGGCCAGATCGGCCGCCAGCAAATCTGCACAATAATGTCCTGCGCGCCGACAAAGATCGATGTCTGCGTTGGCAAAGGCCGTTTCGACGATTAACACATCCAGCTTATCGCGTTGGTTGAGTGTTTCCCATAATGTGTCGTTGGTGGTGGTGTCACCACTAAAAGCGAACACACCAATGGCATTTTCGACCCGATAACCCACGCCTGGCACGATGTGATTGACATTGATCATCTCTAGATGCCGATCCCCAATATTCAGAATCTCGCCTGGCAACATCGGTGAATAGCGCATGACGGCATTTTCTTTATTCGGTAGCTTTGAAAAATCGGGCCAGATGACATTATTGAATATGTGATCTTTTAGCGCATTCAGCGTGGCCGTCTGGGCATGAATGGTGATGGGAGTTTCCAGTTGATCGAACAAGGTATCCACTAACAAAGGGATACAGGCGATATGATCAAGGTGCGAATGAGTGACAAAGATGTGCCGAATCTTCAACATCTCTTCCATACTAAGATCACCGACACCGGTGCCCGCATCGATCAGAATATCCTGATCAATTAACAAGGTGGTGGTGCGCAGATCAACCCCAACACCACCGCTGCATCCCAAAATGCGAATTTCCATCGAACTTATTTCCCTGATTCCGTATGTAAATTTCCCTGGCGACGAACTTGCCACACTGGAAGTAGACCAGAATGTGCCCATAGTCTCAAGCCAAGCTTTGCCTCGTGTGTTTCATTCCCTGTCCACGGACTAATTTCCAGACTAAATCACTTACTAAACTCGGTCTTATTAGCCTTGTCTGGGCTAATCATCGGCCATTGTTGCTTGATTCTTAAAATATTATTCCAAAAGTAGCATCAGATCCGTAAATCGACACTTTTTAAAATTTTCGACATACGCCACAATAGGCGACATGTCAGAACCTGTTTTCGCCAGTGCTGCGATCGTTATTTATCTCCTGCTTACGGTCTTATTTACCTTCCGCCTGATTACTCATGGGCGGGGAATGGGCAAATCTCGTCTGCTGATTTTGGCCTATGTCGCCATTATCCTGCACGCCTATACCCTGTATCTACGTTTATTCTCTGGGGATGCGCTCGATATCAGCTTTTTCACCGTTTTCTCACTCATAGCCTGGGTCATTGCGCTCATGCTCATCAGCTTTGCCTGGCATGATCCCATTGAAAACCTGGCCATTGGTGTCTTACCTATTGCGGCACTCTCGGTATTATTACGGTTAATTAATGAACAGACTAATCCCCTGGCACATGACCTTTCTTTTGTTCTGGAAATACATATTATCACATCTCTAATAGCTTATAGCTTACTTAGCATTGCTGCGTTGCAGGCCATCCTGCTTTACGTGCAGGACGTACAACTGCATAACAAACATGCTGCCGGCTTTGTACGCAGTTTACCGCCCTTGGAAACAATGGAAAAATTATTATTCAGGATGATCGGCACCGGCTTTGTCATATTGTGCATATCCCTGATCAGCGGGTTTTTCTTTATCGAAGATCTAATCTCACAGCACAAGACGGTGCTGTCCATTGGCGCGTGGATCCTGTTCGCCGTTCTACTGGTGGGTCGCTGGCGATTTGGCTGGCGAGGACGTATAGCCATTCGCTGGACACTGGCCGGCTTCGCCTTTTTATTGCTCGCCTATTTTGGCAGTAAATTTGTATTGGAAATCATTCTGCAACGGCCGTAGTCAATCGCTTGTAGCCAATGGCTGAGTCTTATTCCAGTAGAATTATAAGTCTTTTACCCCGGTTATCGCTTGACGCAAACAACGAAGCTCGTTTCTAATAGCATAATTAATCATTCAGGAATCAAATTTTTTGGACGACATTCCCCTTAGCCTGTTTCTCGGCACCCTGTTATTTTTAATCATTACCTCCGGGTTTTTTTCCGGCTCCGAAACCAGCTTGATGAGTATAAACCGGTACCGTTTACGCAATCTGGCGGATAAAAATCACCGTGGCGCAAAACGTGCGCTGCGCCTGCTTGAGAACCCGGAACGCCTGATTGGGGTGATTTTGCTGGGTAACAACTTCGTTAATATTCTGGCGGGCGCCATCGCCAGTATGATTGGCCTTTATTTCTATGGTGAAAAAGGGGTGTTAATCGCCACCTTCGTGCTCACTATTGTGATTTTACTCTTCTCTGAAGTCACCCCAAAAACGCTGGCGGCCTTAAATCCCGAGCGTTTTGCCTTACCGGCCTCGTTTATATTAGAACCTTTATTAAAAGTTATGTATCCGTTTGTCTGGATCATCAATAAAGCCGCGCGGGGAATCTTTCGCGTGCTGGGCCTAAGTGCCGAGCAAGTTTCTCAATATGATCTGTCCACGGAAGAACTGCGCCTGGTCGTCAACGAGGCCGGAGCCTTAATCCCTCAACGCCACCAGGAGATGTTATTAAATCTGCTGGATCTCGAAAAGGTGACCGTAGAAGATATAATGGTACCGCGTAATGAGATTATCGGCATCGATATCGAGGATGACTGGGACAAGATCAGCAAAAGTATCAGTGAAAGCCAGCATACCAAGCTACCGATCTATGAGGGTAACATCGATAAGATCATCGGCTTTTTACATATGCGCAAGGTCATCCAGCTTTTCAACGACAAAGAAAAAGCCAATCAGGAAACCTTGCGCAAAATAGTTCGCGAAGCCTATTTCGTACCCAAAGGCACGCCACTGAACACCCAGCTTCTCAATTTTCAAAGAGAGAAACGTCGTATTGGTTTAATCGTGGACGAATATGGTGATATTTTGGGCCTGATCACTCTCGAAGACCTGCTCGAAGAAATTGTTGGTGAATTCACCACCGATCCGGCCGCAATGAATAAAGATATCCACCTGCAGGACGATGGCAGCTACCTGATTGATGGCAGTGCAAGCGTTCGTGAGATCAACCGCCTTCTTGGTTGGGAATTACCCAGTGATGGTCCAAAAACGATCAATGGGATGATTATTGAATATTTAGAACATATTCCTGATCCAGGAACCAGCCTGCTTATCGCGAATTATCCCATCGAAATCGTGCAAACGACCAAAAACACTGTTAAAACTGTGCGAATTGATTCGAACTGGAAAGAAAAGCTCAGTAACCCGGACAATTAAGCCTTTTGTTTAACCAATAGAAGTTGTACAAGTTCGTCAAATAAGGTCTATAATTCCAAGATAAATAACAAGTTTTTCAGAATCGGAGACATTTCAGTGTCTAAATTGACGCTGTCTTTTAAGAGCAAAGTATTAAAAATATTCCCACTGCAACAGGGGTTGATGGAAATCGGTAGCAACAATAACTGCCCGATATTCATCGATAGTCTGGCGGTGGCAGAAAAGCACGCTCGTATTGAAACTTCCGGTTCCAATTCAGTTTTGTTTGATCTCGAGACTGAAGAAGGCACCTTCGTTAATCAAAAACAAATTAAAGAACATCAACTCAATGATGGTGATCTAATTCGGGTCGGCAAACATACGCTTACATTTAAATACGAAGAGGTCTCTCACCTCGATGCAAATGAATCGTCCACCAGTATCGATATACACCCGGTAGAGGATGATAGTCTACAAGAGCAAGCCGCGACGACCGGCGAGTTCGGGGAGATTAAAGCCGATCCCCCTTCGCAGGGCTGGTTACAGATATTAAATGGCCAGAACCTGGGGAAAACCCTGTCATTAAACAAGTCGCTAACCAACATAGGCAAACCCGGGGTCGCCACAGCAGTCATCACCCGCCGCCACGATGGCTACTTTATTTCACATCTGGAAGGGAAACGCCCACCGATGGTTGCTGACGAACCGATCAACGATCGCAGTGTACAGTTAAAAGACGGTGATACCATTACCATTGGCAATATAAATATGCAGTTCTATCTTGAGTAACCGACATAACTGAGCTAAACATGTATTACTCAAATCGATAACTTCTTATCGCCGAGCATTTAAGAGAGGACTCAATGACCCATCAAGACTCTCAACGTCGACATTTCACCCGAATTCCGTTTGACGCCGAATATAAATTACATACGGCAGACTCGAGCAAACACTGGCAAGGCATTATTCTAGATTTGAGCCTGCATGGCGTGCTGGTACAACGACCTGAAGATATCCAAGCCTCTCGCGGTGATGAGTTCATTCTGGATTTGATTTTAAATGCCAATGACGTAAATATTCAGATGGAAGTTCATGTTGCGCACAGTCACGACACGTTTATTGGCTTTGAATGTAAGCATATCGATTTAGACAGCATGACCCATCTACGACGTGTGCTTGAACTTAACCTGGGTGATCCGATGCTGCTCGAGCGTGAGCTCAATGAAATGATTCATCTGAAAGAGTAAGCAAGCCTGACTAACAGTTATCCAGTGCCTCTGAGATTCGCTGCACCGCAATGACCTCCATCCCTTCCGGTGCTTTTTGCGGCGCATTAGCCGCGGGTATCAAGGCACGCTTGTAACCATGTTTGTAAGCTTCAAGTAAACGCTCCTGGCCATTCGGTACGGGACGAATCTCGCCGGCCAGTCCCACTTCACCAAACACGATCATATCTCGCGCCAGGGTTTTATTGCGCAGACTCGACATCACGGCCAATAACACCGCCAGGTCGGCACCTGTCTCGGTCACCCGTACGCCACCAACCACATTGGCAAACACATCCTGATCACCCGTAACCACATCGCCATGACGATGGAGCACAGCCAATAACATCGCCAGACGATTGTGTTCAAAACCCACCGTGACCCGACGAGGATTCGCTAGCTGGGAATCATCTACCAGCGCCTGCACTTCAACCAGCAGAGGACGGCTACCCTCGAGGGTAACCATCACCACGCTGCCTGGTACCGCCTGTTCATGACGTGATAAAAATATCGCTGAGGGATTGGCCACTTCACGCAGACCCTTATCGGTCATCGCAAAGACGCCTAACTCATTCACTGCACCGAAACGGTTTTTAACGGCACGAATCAACCGAAATCGCTGTCCTCCATCGCCTTCAAAATAAAGTACGGTATCAACCATGTGTTCTAACACTCTGGGCCCGGCAAGGGTGCCTTCTTTAGTGACATGGCCCACCAGGAATACCGAGGTCTGGGTTTGCTTGGCAAAGCGGACTAATTGCGCCGCGCATTCTCGAACCTGCGATACCGCACCCGGAGCCGCACTCAATTCATCGGTGAACATGGTTTGAATCGAATCGATAACCATAATCTGCGGTTTTAGTTTTTGCGCCTGCTGCAGAATGGTTTCGATCTGGGTCGAGGCCAGTAAGGCTACCTTCGCATCGGAGTAACCCAAACGCTGAGCGCGTAAGCTTACCTGTTGCAGGGATTCTTCCCCGGTCACGTATAAGGTTGCATAGTCCTCGGTCAGTTTCACCATCGCCTGTAACAACAGGGTGGATTTGCCAATACCCGGATCGCCACCTATCAGGATCACCGATCCTGGCACCACACCGCCGCCTAACACGCGATCGAACTCAGCCACACCGGTGGTAATGCGCTTTACATCATCAGCGACCACCGTATCCAGGTGGTGGATCTGATTAGCCGCTTCACCCGCATAGCTGGTATTGGCGGCGCGATGTTTAGCCGGGAGCACAGCTGCGCTTTCACTTAACGTATTCCAGTCGCCACAGTCACCGCACTGCCCGGCCCATTGCGGCGCCTGCGCACCGCAACTCGAACAAAAATACACCGTTTTCGTCTTCGCCATGGGGCTAGTTTACCCTGACGGACTTGATTAACAAAAGTTAAATCCTTCGCTCAATCCGGCAAGTCGTTTACAATTCGACCTTTAACCAGTTGATTATTCTCGCCATGCTAACCTGGATCGCAATCAGTCTCAGTATTGCTTCACTTATCTTTATTGATGTGAGCATGACCCGACGCCATAAACTTCAATTCACCATCAGTGATGCGGTGGTGCAATCGGCCTTCTGGTTAAGCATTGGTCTGGCATTTGGGTTTTATATCTACTTTTCGTACGAGTACAATCTCTTTTCCATTTTTTCGCCGTCTGAACAAAGTGCCCATGTACTCGATGGTAAAGATGCCGTTAGTCAGTATTTTACGATCTATTTCCTTGAACGTACGCTTAGTTTCGACAACCTGTTTATTATCCTGATAATTTTCCAGACTCTGAAGATTCCTACGAACCTTCAATATCGTATTTTATTTTACGGTATTGTCATCGCTATCCTGGCTCGTAGCGTGATTATTCTTGCCGGCGTTAATCTACTTGAACAATATTACTGGCTTCACTATTTTGTTGCCGCAATAATATTTTTTAGTAGCATTAAACTGATTGCCCATACTACGTTACCTCTGAAAGACAAATACAGCGGGTTAGCAAAAACCATTATGCTAAAATTTCCAGTCTATCAAAATACACAACCTGCTAACTCTCCGCAATCAATCACCGATTCAAAACGATTTTTTTTGAAACGCAATGGCAAGTGGTTTATCACCCCAATGCTGGTGGCATTATTATGTATTGAATACACCGACTTGATATTCTCGTTTGATTCCTTACCCACCGCCCTGAGTGTGTCCAACAGTCCATTTATAATCCTCAGCGCGAGCATCCTTGCTTTACTTGGTCTGCGTGCACTCTATTTCATATTTTCCTGCGTAATAATTCAATTACAATACATTAAGTTTGCCATCGTCATTATTTTATTGTTATCAGCATTTCGTGCCGCCATGTTTGACATTTATCCGATTCACTCAAACGTTATGTTACTAATCCTTAGTAGCGTCTTAACTATTGGGGGGATGCTGTCATTATTGCATCGCGATCGAAACGAAAAAATTGAACTACCGTTTGTAGAAAATATCGGCAGGCTATATCAAATTACCTATAAAACCTTTCGTCGCCTGGTGGTAACATTAGTCGGGGTGAGTGTAATCATTGTCGGTATTATTATGATTGTCACACCTGGCCCTGCTATTATTGTTATTCCTGCTGGACTTGCGATACTGGCGACTGAATTTGTCTGGGCAAGATTATTGCTCAAAAAGATAAAAGACAAACTAATCTACTATGGTAAAGAATCAAAAGCCTATTTTAAACGTGATGATAATAAAAACAATTAAGTTACCAACATTAACACTCTTTTGCCTGTTTATATTAGCTGCATGCGAACCCGTCTCCGAAATTAGTCACAAGGATGAAATCAAGGCCTATCACCCGTTTAGTATTGGCTTATCATTAAAATCAGACGAACCGCTACCCGCTAAAGACATCGGCGCACGCCTGTTTGAAAAATATAATCTGGAAAATACCTATACTGTTGAAATAATAAAGATATCAGAAGCACTTAACCAGTATGAGCTTTTTTCGAATAACCTCGGCGCAGGTGAATACAGGCTGGTTGTCGAAGTTCCCTACAAGATTAAATTATTTGGTCTTACCCTGATCAGGGCAACAAAATTAATCACCCATGATTTTCTAATCCGTAAGAGCCTTCCATATACCTGTTTTAATTTTAATAGCCAGGACGATCTTAACGGCTGGCAAAGCTCGCCAGTGTATATAGAAAATAAAGACAAACCTTTTAGCAAACCAACCTGCCCGGGACTTTTCTTCGTGAATAATGACTGGCCTGTGGGTTTAAAACAAACCACGCATGGCGGCAGTCTCTTTGTACCAGTGTCAAGCGAGTGTTTCCCTAAAAGCAGTAATCAACTGAGCAAGCATAACCACTGGACCTTCTCGATAAAATCGCCAGAACTCGCCGACAATACGGATTGGCAAAATCTCAGTGCCATCAACTTTCGAGTTGCCAGCTCGGCCATGCCGCTTATCCTTTCCCCTGAGATTCATTATACTTTAGATAAATCGAAAGCCGGCACCTTCAATACCAACAAACCGGAATCGCGCTATGAGATATCAGCAGAAGGCTGGAGTGTTATTCGACATCCGTTGGAAATTCCAAAAGGCGCAATTGTCAACAAGATTGAGCTACACGTCTATGGCATTCCTGAGCAAACGGTCACTGACGGAATTAAATCAGTTTTTTTTGATGGGATTTGTCCCGAGCATGAACCGACTAAATCAAAACCAAATTAGTACTGTGTTATTAAATTAAAAATACCACTTAGTACGTCGGACATCTTTTCGTAATCTAATTTTTCTGGCACATCGTCTACTGTATGATAGGCGTGATTACGGAAAAAAGCGGTATCGGTAATCATGATGGCCGGATAACCTTCATTCCAGTAATTCAGGTGATCAGAAAAATCGATGCCCGGGATTATTCTGGGTGCATTGATCGAGTAAACATCCATGCTGGTTGCCGACTGCATTAAGGTTTTTGCTTTTTTAGTTATTCCACCCTGATTAAACAACCCTATGATCGCTATGAAATTTCCTTTTGCTGGATAAAATAATTTAAGCAAGGGTACTGGATATTGTTGTGACTCGGGTTGATCCGAAAAAAATCCCAGCATCTCCAGGCTGATCATTAATTTAATGTCGACCTTCTCTTCGCGCATCTTAAAGGTATGCCAGGCGCTGCCCATTTGATCGGTCTTAAAATAGGGTGGCTCCTCCAGAGCATAGGCCACCAGATCGATG
>UOFR01000082.1_pt1 | contig 40337 bp, 47 predicted proteins | sample 1988501 | NCBI WGS metagenome assembly UOFR01 (sample SAMEA4712194, study PRJEB27164) | hydrothermal vent metagenome | biome: marine basaltic hydrothermal vent biome; feature: marine hydrothermal vent; material: mineral | place: Pacific Ocean | collected 2011-06-14/2011-07-23 | depth 1689 m | reverse complement strand
GTTAATGAAGACTGTGCCGCACTAATTCACTACAACACAAGCTCTGGCGTGTTAGTGATAACCGATGGATTAGGCGGACAACCTAATGGCGAAACAGCGTCCAAAACGGCCATCGAAACCATTTCAAACTCGATAACCAATGCCAGCTCAGAAAACATATCACTGCGTGAAGCAATTCTAGATGGCATAGAAAAATCCAATCAACGTATTCTTAAACATTCGGGAGGAGCAGCCACTACCCTGGCAGCAATAGAGATTCAGGGTAAGCAGATACGCCCGTTTCATGTCGGCGATTCGATGATTCTGGTCTGCGGTCAAAGGGGCAAGATTAAACTGCAATCTATTGCCCATTCACCAGTAGGATATGCGGTTGAATCAGGCCTGCTCGACGAAGATGAGGCTATTCATCATGAAGAACGACACTTAATTTCTAACGTGGTCGGCGCGGAAGATATGAGCATTGAAATCGGAAGTCAGCGAAAACTGGATAAACATGATACGGTTATAGTAGCCAGTGATGGGTTATTTGATAATCTATATCTTTCGGAGATCACCGAATTAATTCGCAAAGGTGACTTGAAGCACGCAGCCATTCAACTTGTCGATCTTGCACACCATCGAATGTCTGAAAAAGTAACCGATCTTCCCTGTCATCCAGATGACTTGACGTTTATACTATTTAGACCTCACTAAAATATATTTATCTTATGCCCATGCAATACAGCAGGCTTAATTACCGATATCTCATAGCGCTTACCAGTATTTTATGTACTACCAGTTTAAGTCTGTTAGCAAATCCACTTGAACGTGTCTCTGCACTAGAGCTTAGTGTTGAAGCCGCTGATAAAACAGAAATGATCATTTCGCATTATCCAGCGCAAGGAGATACCCTGATAATATGGATTGGGTCAAGTTATTCGTTTTCCTCACGCACTTATAAAACGGCACATCTATTGGCTAAAAATAACCAGGAAATATGGCAAATAGACTTTTCTGACGTATTGTTTGAACCGAAGACTTCAAATTTTATGCGTAATATGAACGCTCAATATGTTAGCGATTTAATTAGCGCTGCACATAAAAAAACGGGGAAAAATATTATTCTTATGTCACGTGCCTATGGCGCTATACCGGTTATGCGTGGTGCGACATTATGGCAACAACAAAACCTCCATGAAAAATATTTGTCCGGAGTTATTCTGTTTTCTCCGGACTTCTTTAAATCTATCCCTGAACTTGGGCTGGATCCAGAATATCTACCCATTACCAGCCAAACAACTATTCCAACGTTTATTTTTCAGGGCCGCCGTCGCGGCAGCGCCTGGCAGTTTCCTCGTCTATTAAAAACATTAACGAAGTCTAATCAAAATATCTATTATACCTATATGACTGATGTGGCCGGGGTGTTTTATCGCAATGATACTAATCCTGCTGCACTAACCATGTTGCAACGGTTACCCACATTTATTCCTGATGCAATCAAGCTTTTACAAAGTACAGAAAACTATCCCAAACCCACAAACTATACACAGGATAAAAAAACTCCGTATATCGCTTTGATGAATAACAAAATCAAGGCTTTCAAGGGAAATGCTATCCCCTCGCCCTTTAGCTTGAAAGATAGTAATAATAAAACTATAGAAATGTACGACTTTAAAGGTAAAGTAACCGTGGTAAATTTCTGGGCTAGCTGGTGCCCGCCTTGTGTCGAGGAGATCCCTTCTTTGAATCGACTCCGCAAGAAAATGAAAGATAAAAATTTTGAATTAATCTCGATTAATTATGCGGAATCACCCCAAACCATCGAACAATTCTTAAAACGAGTTAATGTCGAGTTTCCCGTTTTACTGGACAAAGATGGCCTGGTATCAACTAAATGGAATGTTATTGCCTTTCCATCAACCTTTATCATAGGGCCTGACGGAAAAATACAGTATGGCATCAACGCGGCCATTCGTTGGGACTCGGATGAAGTTATTACATTATTAAATTCTTTATATTAATTTAACCCTTTTTTTAATTTCCTGCACACTGCAAATTCATCATGCAATATGCATGATGAATTCTTACACATCACTCCGTTGCAATAGTCTAAGTACTTGAATTCATATTGATTCAACTGTTGGCACAGTGCCTGCAATATAGTAATTGTCATACACAATATGGAGACTGATATGAAAAACATAACCTGTATAATAAGTTTTATGATCTTTTACGTCTTTGCCGGCTCTGTCTTTGCTGCACAGAAGACCCTGCCGAGTTGTATTAGTAACAACTATGGGAATGCACCCATAAGCGCAGAACGTATAATATTAAAAGCACCTGAAATAGCCGAGAATGGAGCGGTTGTTGGGATTGGTGTCCGTACTGTAAACGGCCTGAAAAAAGGTGAATATGTAAAAGAATTGAGTTTTTACAATGAATTTCGCAAAGAACCAGTCGCAACATTTTTTCTATCAAGGCATATGACAAGTGACAACCTGAAAACCAGAATTCGCTTACGTGAAAGCAGTAACATTTATGCCGTTGCAAAACTTGATAGTGGTGAGGTGATTGGGGGTCAAAGTTATGTAAAAGTCACTATAGGTGGCTGTGGTGGAGGTGGTTCATTAAATGCCCTTGGTAAAACACCCAGGGTATGCACGCAAAATTAATATTTATAAATAATGCTGGAGCATTGCATCTGAATTTGACTATCTATTTCGCCAGATCTGGTGCAATGCTCCTTTTTTAGTTAATCGAGATTGTTACAATAATGGCAACAAATAAAAGGATTACACTGTAGAAAATACTTGCCGCAATATTTCCATTTTTTATCTCTTCTATAAAATCGATTTTTTTATAAAAGAAATGATCTATCATATATAAAGTCGTCACACTCACTATCAGGGTAATAATGGCGTAACTTAAACTTATCAATAAATTTATCAGGGTTTGACTTAAGGTAGTAATTTCCATTTAGTGACTCCTCGAAAATGATTGAATTTCAAATGGTGCTTTAGGTTTTTTGTTATAAATTCCAACTGCATAAGCCGTGATGGGCTCTAGCGTATTCGCACCAAGTATGCTGGCGGGATAATTCATAATATCTCTTACCACATAGTATTTTCCACCATGGATATTATAAAGATCATCGGCGCCAAATAAATGTAACGTTTCATGAGCCTGCGCATAGTTCATAAAATTCCCTCGCTTTCCAGACGGCGATTCCATTAAGTAAACGTACTCAGCACTTTCGTCACATTTATACACACAACGTTGCGCAAATGAACGCCCATCTCGCGACAAATGGAATAATAATATCGCCTGATCGGCCTGTTCCTCTTTTTTTATTTCTTCAATAAAGCTAAGAATGTCTTTATAACCAAGGTGCTCGGCGACTAACCTGGCTACTTTAGCCGAGTGCTGGTTGTGGTTATCAAAATCTCCAACCTGCAATCGTTTTATATAAGGATTTTTATCTACTAAAAATATGCGCCGAGAAAAAGTTACATTAGCATCATATTTATTTGAATTAAGAATCAACCATTGTTCAGCAATCGTCCAGCTGCTCATCACAAAATCTCGTTTTCTCAGGCTCCAGTTTTGCAAGGCTCCGTCGGTTAGAAAAACATATACAACTGCAATCTTACCCCTTAACGTTGATGCTGGACCGGTGCGTGGCGTCGCTCGATAGATGGAATTTAATAATCTCTCATCATTGATGTCATCGACAAGTATACGATTTGCGTTAACCAGACGTTTGAGACGCTTTATTTCTTCTTTAGAAGTGGTGAAGTTAAGTGCAAATGTCCAGCTCTTTTCGGCCTCCAGGTGCTGCCATAACGCCGAATGAACATGACCTTTCAGGTAAAAAAATTGATACGCCTGACCATTTTCTGAATCAGACAGATTGGCAAATTTTTTGTGATTCTTATCAATTATATCCAATGCGCCAAGATAGTCCTGAGTACTTAGGGCCAGCTTTAAATCAACGATTAGTGGGTGATCGGAGTTTTGGCTCTCTGTCATCACTGGTATGACTTCTGATTGCTGAAATTTTGACGCCTCATTAAGCGCTGTTGCCGCCAAAATAAACACACCCCAGATGACGATGAAAATAAAAAATCGTTTCATAGTAAATTATTCAACATAGCCGGTACATCATGACTCATCTTATCATACACAAGCCAAATACCGTCCATAAATCACCTTAGAAATCGCCCTTATGAATTGTCTTTTACCGGGTGATGCACATACAATACAGTCTACAGGAGCTTGAAATGAAACTTGATATTGAACAATTCCGTAACTGGAAACATAAATCCATCACATTATTAGGGATGTCTGGCGTTGGCAAAACTCGACTCGCAGATATGCTACGCAAACATGACTGGTTTCATTTCTCAGGCGATTACCGTATTGGCACCCGCTATCTTGATGAACCCATCCTCGATAATATCAAGGCTCAGGTTATGCAGATCCCGTTTTTACGTGACCTATTACGTAAAGACTCGATTTTTATCTCGAATAATATCACGGTCGACAACCTGCAACCGGTCTCCAGTTTTCTTGGAAAACTCGGTAATCCTGAGCACGATGGCCTGCCCCTGGCTGAATTTAAACGTCGCCAGGCCTTGCACCATCAGGCCGAGATCGATGCCATGCGTGACGTTCCAAGCTTTATTGATAAGGCGCAAAGCATCTATGGCTACCAGCACTTCATAAACGATGCTGGCGGCAGCGTCTGTGAGCTCGACGATACCAAAACCCTCGAGCTCCTGGCCGAACATACATTACTGGTCTACATCAAAGCCACTAAAAAGGATGAGCAGGAATTAATTCGGCGCGCCGAAGCTGCCCCGAAACCACTCTATTACCGCGAGGCATTCCTGGATGAACAGCTCGAAATTTATCTTAAAGAAAAGCAACTGCAATATGTTGCGATGATCGAGCCAGATGATTTTGTGTGCTGGGTATTCCCAAAATTATTCAAAGCGAGGTTGCCTCGCTATGAATCCATAGCCAAACAATATGGTTATACCATACATACTACTGACCTTTGGCAGGTTGAAACTGCTGATGAGTTTTTAAAATTGATAGAAAAAGCGTTATAGGCTTAATAATGCCACTAGTAGCTCATTCAAAATTACCAAGTTTCTCACGTCTTCTAAATGAAGGTGGAAACGTGCTCGCTAATAAAGATGCTATTCATCAGGATATTCGCGAATTACATATCGGGCTATTAAACATGATGCCTGATGCCGCTCTTGAAGCTACCGAACGCCAATTTTTTCGTCTCATAGGCGAAAGCAACCAAATTGCACAGTTTTATATCCACCCGTTTAGCATCCCTAGCCTTAAACGTAACAAGGCTGGACAGGCTCACGTCGATGATTATTACGAAAACTTTAAGGAAATAAAAGAAATGGGGCTCGATGCCCTGATCATCACTGGCGCAAATGTGACTCAACCCGAACTATCCGAGGAACCATTCTGGCAACCGTTAATTGAGGTCATTGATTGGGCCTACGAAAATGTTACATCAACACTGTGTTCGTGCCTGGCCACTCATGCTGTTTTAGAATTTCGCTATAAACAAAAACGTCGTCCCCTGGGATTCAAACGTTGGGGCGTTTATCCTCATAATGTAGTGCAACGTCACCATCCACTGGTTACGGGTGTGAATACCCAGTTTGATGTCCCCCATTCACGATTCAACCAGATTGATCGCCAGCAGTTTCTAGATTCTAATCTGCATATACTGGTTGAGAGTAAGCAGGCCGATGTGCATCTGGCCGTGAGTGAAGATCAGTTTCGCTTAATTTTCTTTCAGGGCCACCCTGAATACGATTCTATTAGCTTATTAAAAGAATATAAGCGCGAAGTGCTAAATTATTTCAACGATACAATTAAGCAATATCCTCCTTTCCCGGAGAATTATCTAAGCTCTCAGGCCCAGGCTATTTTAAGTGAATATAAAGAGCAAGTGACTGTTGCAAAAAAAGACAACCAATCTCTACCTCATTTTCCTGAAACGATTATCAAACCACAGATAAACAATACCTGGCATGATAGTGCAGAAGCAATAATCAATAATTGGCTGGGGCAAGTTTATCAGTTGACGCATTTAGAAAGAGACAAACCCTTTCAGGCTGGAATAGATATTAATAACCCACTCAATCTATAGTTTTATAAAAACATAAATCCACAATATTGTAAGAATCAGGATGCTAATCAGAAAATTTTTCTACTCCGCCGAACTCTATTTGAGTTTATATGTATCAAAGTAGGCAAGTATCACGATCACATAAAATAGTACTGGGGTTTCATATAGATTCTCGTAATGCTGATTCGCCTGAACCAGGTAATTTAGCCCCCCGATTAAGTTTAAAATAATCAGGATGCAGCTTATCTTTTAATACTGCTCGAAAACGTAATTGCAACATGCGTATGCCAATCGAAAGCGATAGCAGAAACATGCCTAACAGTGAATAAAGAATTACTTTCGGTTCTATTGAAATTTATTTATCTCCGTTTGCTACTCGTAAATAACAAGACCATTGTCATCAAGTCGTTTCTTTAAGTCTATTAAATTTCTATCCAGTTTGGTCATGACATTAACATTAAAGTTATCGATCGCTTTTCGTAGCTTCTTGGCTAATACCAACACATTGATGCCACCACCTTTTTGCTCTTTCAGTAGACGATCAACACGATCATAATACTGCAACATACCATTCAGAATTACATTTGGTGTTTTCAGGGTATTTGATTGCTCCTTCATCGTTTCCATAACAAAGGTTTGAAATGCAGGGTAATTACTGCGGCGGAAGGAACCAAACTTATTAATAGTGACAATAAATTTCTCTGCAATAGAAATATTATAACGAATCTCATCCCGTAAATTAGCCCGCATATAATAGTTATCACGATCCGACGATAGCGCGTCAAATTCAACCGCCGTTTTCAAACCTGAATGGGCCGCTAAATACACCCCAAAAATAGTTGAGATCATAACTAGAAAGTGACCAACCCAGAACTCGCGCGTGAGGCCACCCACCAATTTATTGAATCCTGCCATGCGTCGTAAGCGTGCGAATACACTTTGAAAAAACATCTTTAACTCCCCTTTCGATATGTAATTTTATAAAAGTTATTCAAAATTATATGATCACTCTATTATACAATCTGACCCTACAGCAAATCACCCGGCAATTAAGCGTCCTATCTTTCTACTTAACATTTAGGCGCAGAGACCAGGCTTAACGTCAAAAATCAAGATTAGGGTTATTATATTATTGGGTAGCATTCTGATATGCAATAATGCCATTAGCTTCATCAACACCAATTATACGATAATCATCCTTATACCACATGGAAATACCTCTATAATCAATTCCAGTGGGTAAGGTCGACAACCAGCTTAAATCGGGAGTAGCAGTTATTGAGATATCTCGAGTCCAGTCTTTTAGTTCATTTTCAGGAACTTTGGCGATGATCCGAATATTCCAGTCACTCGGGCCTGGCACCATCCCGCCACGATTATTATAAAAACTGATATTAAATTCGAGCTTTTCATATGTACGTCGAAATGATACGTAATTTTCAAGAAATACGACTTTTTCCGCGAGAGACTTAAATTGTGCGCTCGTAGTTTCTGTCGTATCAGGACCTCTCGTATTATCACAAGCTTGCAAACCGATAGCAATGCAAGCAGTTAAACTTAAAAATAATATTTTACATTTGATCATTCGACATCATCATAGCCCGCTACTTTCGCATAAAATACAATAAAGTGGCCGTGTTTAACTCACCAGCACCGGGCATAACTACTCATCAAGTATTTCCCATTCAGATTTTGCATTTAGGCACGCGGTTACATCCGTGTTTGCTTTATCTTCCCCGTTGATTCTCACGATACTGTTAATAACGCGACATTCACGGGCCTGGATCAATTTAACTTCTTTTATAGTAACCGTGCCATTGTTACCGCTATCTGGATTATTCCAGTTACGCGATTCACCTAATTTTCCAGTTTCCAGAATCGCAACGGCCGTCTGGGTTGCCAGACTTTCATCATTGTCAGTTAAGCCTTCAATTTTTCCTGATGAAGAGCCAAACATTGACCGACCTAAACCACCAATTAATTTAAATGGTGCTTTAAAGATTCCGGTAAATACACCGGTCACGGCACCTTCACTCGCCTGCTTTCCGGCAACTCTAGCGTCACCAATCATACGTTCCCCTTGTTCCAGTAGAGGCGGAATAGACTCACGCGTGAGCTTCACTTCAGCCAACACATCTGGAACGATAATTCGAACCGCTTTAACCTCATCCAGTACCACTGGAACCTGTTGGCGAACCTCTTTAATTTCGGCGAGCACCGATGGAATTTGTTCTCGAATATCTTTAGCCTCGATGAGGACAGCCGGAACCTGCTCACGCATATGTTTCGCTTCATCCAGTATCGGAGGGATCAGTTTACGGACTTCTTCGACTTCTTTTAATACCAGCGGTATTTGAGCTCGAATTTCTGCTATTTCGGATAGTGCCGGCTCGATCTTTTCGCTGGCCGATTCTACGCTGGATAATATTTCGGGGATCTGGGTGGCTACGCGTGAAATGACAAAAGCAAAATAAATTAGCGCTGCAGCCAGGAAAATTTGACTAATAGCTAAAACATAACTTGCTTTATTGGATTTTTCTATCACTTTTCAGTCCTTCACTCTATTCGTCATGATTTCCCAGGTTCAACAAAAACCTTTATTGTACCATCGGGATTAACCACGAGCACTCCACGTAGAGGCGTTTCTCTACTCATATTGTCAGGTATATCTAAAACTACATCCTCACAGAGGTTCAATATGATTCACAATAATAGCAATATAAACGATCCAGCGTATTTTCAACACACCTTGAAGGACTCTTTTACCTGTGTAGGTCGTGGATTACATGCCGGACTTAAGATCGTTATGCGTGTGACCCCAGGTGAACCCGATAGCGGTATTGTCTTTTGAACAAAACCTGCCGACCAGCAACGACGGTAGTAATAATAAAAAATCCCAATAGTAGCAACAAATGCAAGACCTCAAGTTTCGCTATCTCAAACAGGTAGCCAAATACGACTACAAGTAGCGCAACTATTGTTACGCCGATACCTGTACGAAACCAGATTTTTTGTTGGCGAATACTTAAAACAGAAGTAAACAAAGTGATCATGGTTGCTACAACAATTAATCTCTGCCCAACTGCTCAAACGCGGCAATGGAAAATAATAAAAAAATTAACGCATAAAACAGAAAATTGAAATTATCTTCAGTTGATATTTTCTTGCCCATTGTTAATATTCCTTTATAGCTTCGATTAGCTTATGCTTGTTTCACAATAAGGATGGATCATGAATATTCTAAAACCACAAACCTACGCTATATTAATGGCAGTATTTTTTTTACCTACTTTAACCGGTTGCAGCACAAAAACAAACCCGGAAATGACAAAAATGGCTGGTAACGGCAAGATAGTCTGCACTGAGCCACGCACCTTGATCTGTACACGTGACTATCGACCCGTGTGTGCAGAATCAAAACGCGGGCATTTCCGTACCTATTCCAATGCTTGTACGGCTTGCTCTAACCCAGATATTGCGAGTTACGTTGATCTCACCTGCCCTAAAGATAAATAGGTAAGAAAAAGGGGGGCAGAGACGAGAAAAAGGGGTCAGAGACGTATTAATACTTTCCTGAAACAGGAAAATATTAATACGTCTCTGCCCCCTATTTTTCTCTTATTTTTACTATAAAAAACTTTCAATCACAAACATAGATAACAAACCCACCACAAATCGGCGCCAAAGGCTGGTTTTTGGTTCACTATCGTAAACAACCTTTTTACCGTCCTCAATACTGTGCCATCGCAGCTCTTCTTCTTCAAACTCGGAATCGCTCTCATCTTCCTGAATAATTACACGCTCAAGCTTATAGGCATAATCTTGAATTTGTGCATCAAAACGGTTAGCCAGGTCGGCAACCAGTTCAGGGCTTTCAAAAATCACACCCATTTCAGTATTTAAAACGACTGAACGTGGATCAAAATTAAAAGAACCAACAAAAAGCCATTGTCGATCAATAGCAAAGGTCTTGGCATGTAAGCTGGCCTTGCTCGAACCACTAAAATAACTCCCAGCCTTGCTCTTATCTGATTCTTTTTTCAAGTTCGGCTTGTATTCATATAACTCCACTCCACGTTTAAGCAGGGCAAGTCGATAACGCGAATATCCAGCATGCACCACGCCGACATCATTGGCCGCCAGGGAATTCGTCAGGACACGTACGCGTGTACCCTGCTTGACAATATCACCGAGAAACTCAACGAAGAAATCACCCGGTACAAAATATGGTGAGACAATGATAAGTTCCTGTTTCGCACTTTTGAATAATCTGCCAAGTTCAGGCCCAATATGAGTTGCGGCATTGATGTCGCCACCCGCAGCTTTACTGGGTGCATCATAAAGCAGTTTGCCCTGCCCCCAGTAATAGTCGTTTTCTGTGATCTCACCTTTATTGTATAAATTCGAGCCGGCAACCGCCTGCGCATAAGGGCTGTCTTGTGCCTGTTTGACTTTTTCACTTAATTCATTTCGTGCCCTGGTGTATAATACTTTTACTGTCTTGTCGGTATCTTCAGTCTTAAAGGCAGCAACTGGATAAACCCAGGGGCTATTCCAGTAAGTATCAAATGCGGTTGACACGTCTTTAACTACCGGACCAATAGCCAATACATCCAGATCGGAAAAGGCTGAAGCACTTTGCGCTCCAAAATACTCATTACCAATATTACGCCCACCCACTATGGTTGCCTGGTTATCGGCAGTCAGCGATTTATTATGCATGCGACGGTTTACGCGACCCAGCTCAGTCAGAAAGCCGATAGCACGACTGCCTCGATGCGCAAAGGGATTATAGATACGCACTTCAATGTTTGAATGCGAGTTTAGTAAGTGCAGCGCCAAATCTTTGCCTGCAGTATCCAGATCATCCAGCAACAGACGAACACGCACCCCTCTGTCAGCAGCCTTGAGCAACTTGTCATATAATAAGTGACCCGTCATATCCAGGCGCCAGATATAATATTGAACATCCAGTGTTTTTTGAGCTTCACTTATAATTCCCATGCGTGCAACAAAGGCATCCATACCATCTTTTAATAGATAAAAACCAGATTGGTCAGGATGGTTTTTAACAAATGGCGTAGCTAATTGACCCAGTTTGGTATTGTTATATCGTCCAGTAGACCGATCCAGTGATTTATCACCTCGCCGTATTTATCGACATCAATCTGTTCGGTACCCAGATTAAAGGCAGGGGCATCGTCGCCCTTGCGAATGTAATTATAGGAATGGATGTCATAGACCAGGCAGCCACTATGTTGCTGAATCACTCTATATATATAAAGCGCTGACAACCCGATAGAAGGTGTTGTGTTTCCCCAGACTAATGCTTTTGCTCAGCTGAAAGCGGCGTCTTCCACACCACCTTGGCCCAGGCCTCTTCATAAATTGCCGTATCCGGGCCACGATTAAGATCGTATTCATACCGTGAATCACAGCCGGTCACCGTGATCGGCATATTGTTGATAAATTCACCAGTGTATGGATCTTCTTCGAAATAGCGTTCATCTTCGCTTAACGCGCAGTTATCAATGATCTCGTCACGAACCCGATGATCATCATGGATTGCCGTACAAATAAACGGGGCATAGGCGACATTGGCATGAAAGGGTTTACCCGACTCAATGGCGGTGATGCATTCTTGTTCAGACAGGCTTTCGATCGACATAGTAGCTCCTTAAAATAACTGGAGCCAGTATAAAAATTTAACTCGATCACGTCACTTGTTTAATGAGCAGAATCAACTTTTACTGAGCTAATCGAAAACTGACGATAATAGGATTGTGACCGGACGAAGTCACCTTTCGCGTTTCTTCATCAATAATTTTAAGCCCACGGCAAAAAACATGATCAAGAGCATTGCCAAATACTCTTACTCGATTATGGCTAATATACTCGAGTGATTCTAACGATAACATTTCGGCCATAGCATGCACAATTTCAAGTCGCGAATCGCTCCAGCTATTAAAATCACCGGCGATGATCATCGGGCCATTATGTTGCTCGATGATTAAACGCATTGTCTTAATCTGTTCGTCATAGGTTTCTGTGCCCAGGGTAAAATTAATACCATGCAAGTTGGCTACCAGCAATATTTGATCACTTTTGGGTAATGGATAAAGGTTAATGAGTACGGTTTTAGGCACACGAATAATCGGCTCGGTGGTGCGCAGACCACAGCTAAAAATTGCCGGCGTAGATGAAGCGATTAATACCTCAGCCTCAGAACCCGCGTAAAAAAATCCGGTGTTGAGTTGCCAGTAAGGTTGCTGAGCTTCGAGTAAACGTGTTATTGCCGATCGGTTAATTGCCTCCTGCAGTAGCACATTGCTGCCGCGAGATGGTTGGATTACGCAAGGTTTCCCGTATATTTTCTATGCTGCATTTGGTGGATACCCGTCCATCATCAGCTTGAATAACTGTATTAGCAGTTTGCGAAACTAGCCTAATCTGATCTGGAATAGAAACACACCCGGCCGTTAGTATTTGCAGGACAAACAGCGACCTAGTTATAAAACCCAATAAAACGCCGTGGCAGCCGAGAATCGTCTTCTGCATGTTTATTTCCTTGCTATGAATCGGCGGTAAATATCTTTAGTTCACATGATGCAGACAAACACTAACTTATTATGCCATCATTGATAAATGATTTTTCTTATATTGTCCCTGTTAATACTGATACCAGCCTGGGTCTGGGGCAGTCTGGCCATCGCCTATGCCGGATCAGAATCCTTCTTATTTCGCATTAGCACGCTGGCATTGTTTATTCTCATTCTTCCGGCCACATTTTATTTTAGTCAATCCTTCTGGTTGGCTATTATTCCATTAAGCATGGTGTTTTTCGCCCTACTAGTCTGGTGGGGCACGTTAAGCCCGAGCAATGATAAAGACTGGGCAGCCGACGTCGCCAACATCCCCTATGGCCGGATAGAAAATGATACCTTGACCTTATATAACGTGCGAAACTTTGACTACCAAAGTAGAACTGAATTTACGGAACACTGGGAAACACGAAAATATGATCTGTCTCAGATCAGATCGCTTGATCTGTTTTTGTCGTACTGGGGCTCACCGCATATGGCCCACACGATATTAAGCTGGGGATTTTCCAATGGTGACCAGCTTGCGGTTTCAATCGAAACTCGCAAAGACAAATCGCAACAGTTTTCTGCGCTTAAAGGTTTTTTTAAACAATTTACCCTCGCCTATGTTGCCGCCGATGAACGTGATTTAATTCGTTTGCGTACCAATATTAGAAAAGAAGCTGTCTATATCTATCGATTGCAAGGACTGGAGCCCTATCGTTTGCGAGCCTTGTTAGAAAGCTATGTCGCCCATATGAACCGTCTGACTGAGACGCCTCAGTTTTATCACGCGCTGAGTATGAACTGCACCTCGACGATTCAATTGCATAAGGAAGCAAATCCCGATCGTCTACCATTCGACTGGCGTCTGGTTGTTAATGGGCATGTCGATGAGATGTTATACGACTATGCGGCCGTTCGAAATGACCTGCCCTTTTCAGAGCTTCGTGAACAAAGTCGTATAGATCTTGAAATGCAAAAGTTGGGCCCGGCAGATTTTTCAAAACGTCTGCGGCATGCAGCTAATATCAAATAGTCAACTATATAAATGAGTAGTCATGATATGAGCAAAAGAAACCAGCTTATTGAGCGATTTTGTCTATAAGGGTCTACGCAAGCGCATCATCATTGCCACTGTCATTATTTCTGTGGTTCTTGCCAGTATTGTTTATCTTACTAATTACAGACAAATAGATACTAGTGTTGCAGATATCGCTCGGGATCGAGCTGAACGCTTTAATCTAGTATTCGATAATCTACTAAACGATCCTGCTAACCTGGATCCAGATGCTATTCGTAACGCCCTGATTAAATTTTCTAATACGCATACCCAGAACCATATTGGTGAATTCATCTATGTCACGATATTTGACAAAAACGCTAACGCCATTACCCAGATGGCTGAAGCTGATGCAGAAGCTATGATAGAAATTACTGAGATATCAAAATCAAATAATGACAGATTAAAGTCGACTACCACGACATATCTTCAGAGCTTTCAAATCGACAATCGATACCACGTCTATATTCAGGTACCTTTATGGAATTCAAGTGGAAATATTTCTGCCATAGTAGAAGGGATCTTCAGAGTATCAGATGAAGCTATCAATACAATTTGGACAAAAACATTCTTAACCATATTGTTCGCCATTGGGATTGTGATGATTACTGCGATAATACTCTATCCTGTCATTACCCGACTTACCAAAAGGCTTGCCAGGTATTCTGATGCTCTGCTTACATCAAACCTTGAAACTATCAAGGTACTCGGTAGCGCAATTGCGAAACGAGATAACGATACCGATGCGCATAATTCTCGAGTAACAATATATGCAATTCTTCTGGCAAAGGAAATCAACCTTGATCCATTAAAAATTCAGAGTTTAATCAAAGGGGCTTTTTTGCATGACGTCGGCAAAATAGGGATACGTGATAATGTCCTGCTTAAGCCAGGCCGTCTTGATAACGACGAATTTGATATTATGAAAACTCACGTCAACCATGGCAATGAGATCATTGCCGGGTTACACTATTAAGCACAATGGTTTTACTACTAAATTGCAGTTGATAAATACTGCCCATTTATTTAATCACAGTCTGAGCTGACTCCTGCACAGCTCCTCGACAATTAACAGTCCACAGATTTGAACCCCCCGGCTTTATCTCTTATCATATAAGCTTATATTATCCTAATGTTTAGGGAGTTAAGTAATGAAAATTCGCACCATCCTGATGGGCTCATTTGTGATATTAAATCTGGCGGCCTGTAGCTCACCGCAAGATAAGGCTGCGAATGCGCAGGCTGAATATACTGAAGAAAAAACGGAAACGTTAAAGCAATACAAAGAATGTGTTAATGATTCCGGTGGTGATCAGACTAAAATGGCCCGGTGTGAGGCATTACTGAACCGTTGAGGCGGTAGAAGTAGAAAGCGGAAAATAACAAAAAACTTCTCTGTTGATTTCAGGGAAGTTTTAGCTCCGGCCTATTTTTCCTGGCTAAATACATCTAGCCTTGCCATTAAATTTACTACTTTATTAATATAATATATTTTTTTATTTATCGGTCCATTAATCTTTGCATTTCTTTCGCAATGTCCTGACTTAATTTTCCAAGCGCCCTACTTTGCTCGGCGACGATGGTCTGGTAATTAACCGTATCCAGTTTTCGGCTATATTTGAATTTACGCACGATTTCGATTTTTTTATTTTTCGAAAGATTTAATATCGCCCAGTGTGCATATAATTTGACGTTGTTATCCGCCTGAGCTCCGAACTGGTGCACCTCCAGGATAACCTGATACTGAACTTTCATCATACGTTTCCAGGGATACTCCAGCGCATAACTGGACGCCACTAAACGAGTAAGATTAATTCTCATAACATGGGAAAAATTTTGTTCTAACGGCTCAGCCCAGCGGTTAAACTCATCAACTTCGACCTTATTCTCACCAGAAAATCTCACGATTGGCGAACGATTGAGGTACTTGGGAAATTTTATAGGGCCAACACCAATGATATGTAATTTGTCAGCATCAGGTACCGAGGTCTCGGTTTTTTCCTTTACAGGGCTCAGTAAATAATACTGGGATGGTGTGGTTACAGCACATCCACTTAGGGTCAGAACATACATAAGCACAAATACGAATCCCACTCTGTTGCTTAATAAAGATAATCTATCTTCCATTTAATTTCCCCCTGCTGATTTGCCGCGGAATATGGCTTCAGGTTGTTGTTCCAATGTATCTGCTAATGTGCGTACCGAACGAGCAGCATTCGCCACTTCGTTTAAAGCATCCTGCAATGAGTACATCAACTGTGAATCCTCGCGTAACAAACCATCGGTCGTTTTGAGTGTTTTTCTGGCCGAGGCAAGTGACTCGTCGATCTTGATAAATGTTTTATCTACGTGTGTTAGAGTCTGATTAAAGTTGTTCGAGTTAGTGCCAAGTTGTTTTGCCAGGATTGCATAATCTTTTGCAGCCTGATTGACGGAATGCAGCGTCTCAAGAATAACCGGATCAGAAATTATTTTATTGATATTATCCATGGTTGAGGCGAGGTTATTTAACACTTCGGTAAGCGGATATTTTTCTAATGTTTTAAAAATTTCCTGCATTGCGGTATTACTGGTTGGGATTTCTCTTATTGAGCCATCACCACGAAGTTTAAACTTGCTACCCGGTGCAAATTCCAGTTCAATATACAGTTGGCCGGTTAACAGGCTATTGAGTTTTAACTGTGCAAACAAACCATGCTCAGCATATTTTGTATTAGCGTCCTCTATTTCACTGGCTTTTACAATTTTATCCTTCACCTTAACCAGGTAACTGTCTCGGTCAATCTCAACAAGCACCGGCACCTGGATTGTTGTCGTTTCTTTATTGATAATTAATTTTATGTCTGTCACTGTGCCAATCTTTACCCCTCGAAACTTGACCGGCGCCCCCACGTGTAACCCCGTTACCGAGCCTTCGAAATACATAATGGCCTGTATTTCCTTTTTAAAGAGAATATTACCGCTAAGTAACAGAATCAGTATTGTTATGATAGCTATCGCACCAATAATAAAAGCACCGATGACGGTAGGATTGGCTTTCTTGCTCATGTTTTTCCCCGGTTTAAAAATTCACGCACTCGTGCCTCAGGACAATTGGTACGGAGTTTGTTAGGATCGCCCGTGGCGATCATGGTCTTGGTTTCTGCGTCCAGAAAAACAGAATTATTACCTATATCAAAAATACTGGCGAGCTCGTGCGTGACGACCACCACGGTCGTTTTCAGGCTGTCGCGTAATTCCAGTATTAATTCGTCCAGTCGTTTCGCACTAATTGGATCCAGCCCGGCAGACGGTTCATCAAAAAATAGTATTTCCGGATCCAGGGCCATAGCACGTGCCAGTCCTGCGCGTTTACGCATACCGCCACTAATTTCGGAAGGATAAAATTCTTCGTAGCCCGCCAGACCCACTAACGACAATTTATAGGAGACAACCTCATTAATCTGTTTTGTACTTAAGTCAGTATATTCTTCTATCGACAAGGCAACATTTTCAGCCAGGGTCTGCGAACTCCAGAGTGCACCGCTTTGAAATAACACGCCAAACTGGTGTTTCAGTTTATCCTGTTCCTGCGGCGACGCATTCCAGAAATTAACGCCATCATATTCAATATCACCCTTTGCCGGAGACATTAAACCGATCAAATGTTTTAACAAGGTACTCTTACCACAACCACTGCCACCCATGATAATAAAAATATCCTCATGGTTGATGTCAAAAGTTAAATCACGTTGAATAATAAAATCACCGTAGACCATCGTGATATCACGCAACTCTATGTGCGCTCGGTCAGGCGATACCTGTTGTGCTGTTGCGGTCATGTTAATTCTCCATTCGTCATTCTGAAAACTCCGGCTAAATTCCCAGCGCCTGAAAAATAATGGTCAGTATTGAAGCCGACACCACGATTAAGACAATGCTGGTTACCACCGCCGAGGTCGTGGCTTCACCAACGGCCGAGGCGCTACGTCCACATTGCATACCGCGCAAGCAACCTGAGTATGCAATCAACACGCCATAAACAGATGCCTTACTCAATCCTACCAGAACCTGCGTCATATCTAGCGCGCGCACGGTTTGATTGTAATACTCGAACACGGTAACGTCGAAAGCGGAAACCGCGATCATCATGCCGGCGATCATACCGACGATACTGCCGTATAAAGTTAACAACGGCACCATCATGATCAGGGCCAGCATGCGTGGTAAAACTAAATACTCCATCGGAGAAATGCCCAGTGTTTTCAAAGCATCGATTTCTTCGTTGACTTGCATCGTTCCAAGCTGGGCAGCAAAGGCGGCACCAGATCGACCGGCCATAATAATGCCGGTCATTAAACCCGCCATTTCACGCACCATGCCAATGCCGACCAGATCGGCGATATATATTTGTGCACCAAATTGGTGTAATTGCACAGCACCCATATACGCCAGGATCAAACCGACTAAAAAACTGATCAGGGTAACAATGGGTAAGGCGTTGGGGCCTACCTCCTGAATGATACGAAACAGATCGGATCGCTTATACTGTGCCTGACCTTTAAAGAATTGAACCAGAGCAAGCGCCGCTTCACCCAAAAAATTCAATGCCTCAGGCGCACCTCGTATAAAATCAATGGTAGCCTGGCCAATTTTTTCTATTTTGCCTGCCGATTGCCGATCCCGACCGGTGTCTTTTACCTGCGGCACCGCAGTCGCCAACACCAGGAGACGACGTACGCCTTCAGGTAATCCTGATTGATCAATTTGTATTTCAGTTCGACTGGATAGCTCGATCACATTCAACAGGAAGATACATAAACCGGTATCCCAGTGGCTAACCGACTGTGTATCAAATCTGACAGCCAGAATATCTGGATGCTCATTGAAATAATGGCGAAGGCTATCTATCGCAGGTAAATTATTCTTTAAGCGCCAGTCACCCGCTGCGACAATGGTCAATGTCCCGCCATCCATCGAATTGACCGATAGCGACCAGTGCTCACTGTCTGATATTGTCACCTGAATTGCCGTATTGATAACCCTGTTCCTGTAACATGCCTTTCTGTGCAAGTGTAAACTCTAAGCACAATGTATGGCAATCGTGTCTAGACAATATAGTGCATTCAAAAACAATTTTAAGGGGAATATTCGAATCCAAAATGATAATATTCAGACTTCTAAATGGTTGTTCTTAATTGCATTATCAAAAAGGGAAATTGTCGATGTATAGAAATAGAGCGTATATGAACCGATATTCCATCCTGATCTTATTCGCCGTTTTCATTAATAGTAGCGTGCAGGCCCAGGAAAACAGTACCCAGGGGACCAGCACAGAAGAACTGGCAAAAGCGGCACAAAATCCGATTGCCGCCATGTTCAGCCTGCCCTTACAGCTCAATACCAATTTTGGGGTCGGGCCTAAGGATGACCCACAATACATTCTAAACATTCAACCGGTTGTGCCATTTGGGATCAGCAAAGACTAGAACCTGATTACCCGCACTATCCTGCCCGTTATGCCCCAGCCAGAAATGCTAGCCTGTCAGTGGCGTAAAAATGGTATTGGCGACATTCAACTCTCTGCTTTTCTCTCTCCAAAACAACCAACCGCAAATGGCTGATTCTAGGCGCCGGTGTTATCGCCCAACTGGATACGGCCAGCAACGATGTCCTCGGTGCAGGTAAGTGGGGTTTGGGGCCTACTGCGATCGCATTAAAATCTGACGGGCAATGGGTTTATGGTACGCTGATCAATAATGTCTGGAGTGTGGCCGGTGATAATAATCGCATCGCCATCGGCATTGGCCAACGTTAACCGCATGCCCAACGTATCCTTCTCTGTTAGTGGTAAATAGTAATTGTAAAAACCCGTAAACTTATCAAAATTAAAATCGCTGCCGATAGACTCTCGATCACGCATCCACACTAATTCAGTAAGGCTTCCCGTAGTTGGATAATAATTATTGTCTCGACTGTCATACGAAAACATAAAACCTAATCCGGAATTGGTCATGTTATCACTAACCGGTAGTAATCCCGGGAGTGTATTACTAAAGTCAAACGTTACATCGGAATTGATATACATATACCGTAAACCTAAATACCAGTCCTCAATCCCGGGTATCCGGCGTAATAACTGTCCTATGGCAATATCGGAATTGATCGTATATGGCGTTGGAGCACCGCGTAAATCCGAGCCGCCACCAATACCGTAATAATCGAGATTAAACTCTCCTGTACCCGCAATTACTCGATAACGGTATAAATCATCATTATAGTTACCATCATGAAAGCCCCCAAGCAGCCAGCTATTACTGTCGGTATACATACCGACCACCCCACTGGTTGCACCCGGTATGGTTGAATCATCAGATTTTTCTGGATGTAAATATAATAGAGCCGCCTGTAAACCAGACCCTATCGTCGGATTAGAAACAGGTATCGGCACAGGCAACCAGGTACCTTTTTTCTTACCCGTGCTTTTGCTATTCTCATTCTGCTGTTCGACCTGGTCAATTACATCACTTTCCATTCCCGCCCAGGAGATAACCGGTAAGAAAAGAATGAATACGCTCAGGTGGAGTAGCTTTTTATTCATTACTCTGGTTTGTACTTACATGCGTATCCGTTTCAGATCCTAATAACACCGCAATCCATTGTGATGACTCGCTATTTTCAAAAGCAAGCTTAACCAACATGGTTAATGGCACGGATAAGATCATACCCATCGGTCCAAATACCCACCCCCAGAAAACCAAAGAAAGAAATACGACCAGCACAGACAAACCCATACCCTTACCCATCACTCTTGGTTCGACAACACTGCCGATAACAACATTAATCACCAGATAACCGAGTGCGGTGCCCGCAGCCATACCCGGTCCAAATTGTATTAACGCCAGTAGTACCGCCGGTACCGCAGCGATAATAGAGCCAATATTAGGTATGTAGTTAAGTAAAAAAGCCAGCATTCCCCATAACACCGGAAAATCCACGCCCTGAATGGCGAGCATACTCGCCACCAGGATTCCCGTCACAAAACTGGTCGCGGTTTTTAAACCTATATAACGTTGTACGCTACTGAGAAAATGGTCAATGTAATCTACTCTCATGTTACCCTGCTTTACAATCGCCTTGAGTTTGGCTGGGAAACTTGATGCCTCAAGTAAAATGAAAAGAACTGTAAACAGAATTAAAAAGGCGTTGGTGAATAAATTCCCGAGACCATCAAACAGCTTATTTATCATCTTAATGGCAGACCCAGGGTTAAACGCATCACGCACGCCTGAACCAGTCACTTCTATACCCAGCTCCGCTAACCAGTTAATGAACATATTGAACTGGCCTTGTAGATTCGCCTGGTAACCTGGTATCGCTTTGGAAAATTGTTCTGCGGAGGTTCCGATACCAAGCATCAGTAAAAAACCGATTAGTAAAATAATCGAAAGGATAATTAATACCGCCAACACAGCGGGTACGCGGTGTCGCGTCATCCAACTAAGTAGAGGTGCACAGATGATGGCAATAAAAATGGAAAAAATAAATGGAACAATAATCGGTGCCGCCACTCTCATACCCGCAATAACGACTACTAGTGCAGCCAGTGAGACCATAACGGAAGTTGTCTTATAGGCAGATTCAGGCATAGATGAGACTCTTTATTATTTTTATAATAACCCGACCTGTAAAATATTGGATTTAATAGTGAGTGAAGTCCATCGAGACTTCACCCACCAGGTCAGTTCTATTTTGGTATCTTTTTCAACATTTTCGTTACCGCATAATCTAAACGTGCTTTAGAAACGGCGGCATCCGGATTGTTCTACACGCCACCGCTGGCACGTCCCAGCCACACAACGTATTCCGTTTCCGGATCAGCAAGAATAATCAACAACGCACCTTTGGGTACATTTTCTAAAAACCCGGGTAATATTTTTTTTCATCGCCATCACAGCCCTTGATTTCTGCCGTAATGGTAATGGTGCCTTTCGATAGTTTTTCTTTTAATTTTTGACCTTCGGCTTGTGCTATGTTGCTCAAAAAAATGTAGCCAATATCAAAATTGAGAATGTTTTAATCATTTAGTTTTCCTTTATTTTTAAATAGTATATTGATACCGTATTAAATTTTAACGATAACTATTGCGTTACCACCTTGCTTTCTGGTCGCACCCAGGCCATAAACAGAGTATACCCCAATACCATCACCACCGCGCCAACAAACAAACCTATAATACCGGATAACAGCATGCCGCCAATCGCACCAATGAATATCACCGCTATCGGAGCCTCAACCCCCTTGGCAAGTAAAATCGGCTTTAACACATTGTTCATCAAACCCACGACTATGTTCCAGACTAAAAAGGCGGTAGCCGCGACGGCACCGGTATCTGGATTAGAAAACGCCATAATTGAAAGTGGTATCAAAATAATTAATATATCGATTTGCACAATCGCGAGGATTAAGCAGACCATCACCAAAAATCCACTGACCGGTATATCCATCGCCATGAAACCAATCCCGGATAATACCGCCTGCAATACTGCGATGCCCAGAATACCTCTGACCACACTCTGCACAGTATCATGCGCCAGACGCGTTAACTCGGGACCACGCGGCCCCGCCAAACGGGTAAAGATCCCTTCCATTGCCTGTTTGGCCTCTTTTGCCGAAGCCAGGAACACACCGGCAAGAATAATCGAGAATATAAAAATGATAATATTCAGGCCAGCAGCAGCCACCTTAGCCGCAATCCAGCTCAACGAGCTTTTAATTTGCGGGCCGTATTCATCTATTACCGCTTTTGGATCAGCATGAGCCTGTTGCCAGAATTCTTCAACTTGTTTTCCGATAAGCGGCCAGTCACCTACCGTTTTAGAGGGTGGTGGAATTTTTAACTCTTCATTTTGTAAATACGCCGTCATATCCTGCGCATTCCTGATCAACGCCTCGGTCAACATCACCGTCGGCGCAATCAAATAGCCAATAATGTCAGCGTAACAATGGTTGATGACAAGCCATTACTCAAACCCGTTTTTCTTTTTACCAAGGTAAAGATCGGGTAGACCGCGATGGCAATAATACCCGCCCAGACGATTGGGCTAATGAAGGGGGCGGCAATCTGAAAAACCCAGAGAGCCAATAGTACGACCAGCCCAATTTTTATAGCCGTGTCGATTCCTTGCGATGCCTGCGTTGTCATTTATATAGCTCCCCTGTCTGATTTTTATTTTTTGAATTTTCAGCCCGCGAAATAGTGATCGGCAGTAAATAGTAACAAGATTTAGCGGTTACACCTATGCCAGATGCACGATTTACTTACGGTCCGGTTTATTACCACCTTATCTGCCTATCCAGTTAAGTAGAATACTGGTGCTTATTGCCGTAATTTGGACTGACACTATATATATCGTCATTTATTCAGTACCAGCACATCATTTTTGACTAAATAGTCAATAATTTAGCCTATAGGCTAAATTATTGACTTAATTATCATTTTTAATATTTGCGTTATTACTCACATTCACTATAATTTAGTTATATTTATGACGCAAATATCAAGATATGGACAATATTGAGCTAATTAACGAGATTATTGCCACTGCAAAGGCTAATAATATTAGCCAGGGTGAACTGGCAGCCCGCGCCGGGATCCGCCAGGAAACCCTGTCCCGCGCCAAAAAGAACCCCAACCTGAGTTTAACGACCTTTGCTGATCTAGCCCGCATTGCCGGTTTGCAAATTAAGCTCATCCCGGATAATCCTGTGGTTGAGCAGATCAATGACGGCACCCTGTTTCCGTCATGAGCACAGATCGAGAGGCCGTCATCTGGACCCGACTGGGTGGCACACCAACACGCATGGGTCGCCTGTATCTGACCGATAAAGAATGCCGCTTTACCTACGATGATCACTATCTCGAAACCGAACAGCCCGGACTAGGGCTGGTTTATGCGCCCGAGTATTACGGTAAAACCACCATCAGCCGGGAACGCGGAAATCGATTTGATCTGCTACCACCCTTGCAGTCTTTAATACCACCGAAAGAAAGCGATAACTTTCAACGCAACCTGGCATTGAAGTATCTCGAGTCGAAAGGCAAAAAAGAATTAACCGGCTTTGATACCGATTGGGAGATCCTGAAAATATCGGGTCATGGTGGCATAGGTCACCTGGATCTATTTGAAAATGATGAACAGGCTGAATACTGGTACCAACATCCCCCCGAGCATCAATTAACCGCGGTGTCGGATGAGTTGAGTTTTTCACTTAAGGAATTCATGACCTGGTTTGAAGATGATATTGAGCTTCTGATCCAGACCGTTGGCCCCACGCCCAGCGTCGGTGGTGCGATCCCAAAATTGCTGGTCTCAATCCCCTCTTCCGGCTGGGACGGTCGGATTGGTTTGCCGACACGACAAAAAACGCCGGGGGTGATCGATATTGTGCTTAAGTTTGAACAGAACAATCGCTACCCAGGCATCATCGAACTTGAGTCACTGGCGCTGGATATTCATCGTGAAGCCGGGTTTAGCGTACCACGCCATTGGCGTTGTAACTTCAAAGGCATGCCGGCCATTGCCGTTGAACGTTTTGATCGTGATGAAAACAATGTACCGCTTTATACCGAAACACTTTATTCAATATTGGCATCCGGTGCGCCGTTGAATAATCATTTTGATTACCAATACGATCTGATCGCCCAGGCGATTGATCAATCTGCTGTACGAATCGTCAGTGATACCACCGAAGCCAAAAAACATTTGTTTAAACGCCTGGTTTTGGCTTTGTTGACCGGGAATGGCGATTTACATCTGGAAAATCTGTCAATATATGATCAACAGGATCATCGAGCGTTTACTCCAATCTATGATCCAACCCCAATGCGGGCTTATTCTCAACACGATATGCTAAGCGTCATGCCGTTTGGTCAATACGGTGAGTTAGTGGATAAACAGGAAACGCCGATCAATCTTGCCGAGGCGGTAGAACGCTTTGCCCGCCAATGTGGTATTTCAAATGGCTATTACCATGAACTCGTCAGGGAGTTACTCGAAAGCAGTCAATCTTTTACTGACCGGGTAAACGAGTTAATAACCGTACCGAATGAAAATAAAACTCGCCTGATAAACAGGGTGATGGATGTGCGGAAGAAACTGAAAAATATTTAACGGTCTAACAAATTACAAAAATTCAACCATCGCGTCCGTCAATCCGTGCACTTAATAACATAGGTGCGTAAACAATAACAAAAATAGCAAACGCAATCATCCACAAAACCTGAGAGAGCCCGATCCAGTAGATATAGAATTCCATATTCAATAACGGAAATAAAATGCGCACAATAACGCCCGCCAGTAATGCCGAAAAGCTCCAGAATACCCAGTGCGATGGTTCAGAAACATTACGTCCCGTATGCCCCAGCGAAACTCGTGACATCATGCCAATGGTCAACATACCGATCCCACCCACGGTATAGGCATGCACGGATAAAAAAGGTGAAACACCAAAACCAATTGACATAGCCTTTAATGCAAACCCAATAATAATAAAAATGTACGCTGATATTAGAATCCATACCAAAGGTTTTGCCCAGACTTTATGAGTATACCAACCAGACAATCGCATAATATGCAACAACGTTAATACGCCCGCAAGAAGAGCCGTTAAATTATCATAGCTCGTAAACACATCGCTGAGCCAAAGGCACGCTAACAGTATCAAACTGGAATAATCGATCCACGCATAGTTTTTTAATGTTACTTCACCCTCGACACCGTTTTTAATAAACATCGGCATCACCCTGCGCATCATCACCAGGGCAAGGGCAATAAGCATATACAGTGCTGAGTACAAACCCCACTGCACCCCATCTTTAATTGCACCGGTTACTCCGAAATAAAAAATAATATCTGCCAGCATCAGTAAAAATAATATTGCGATAATCCCGAGTTGTTTATATTGCCTGACCTTTAAAACAGGCCGCAAACAGGCCAGCGCTAATAAGAATAAAAAGGCCACGTCAACGCTAGCAATAATTTCTACCGCCACCATTAGGCCCGTTGACAGTTCGGTTAAATACAGGAGGCGCGCCAAAAGCCATAGCAGGAATAATAACGCCAACGCATTACCCTTCAGCACTTCTATCCCGGTCCAGTTTTTTATCGCTGTCAATAAAAATCCGGCTACCACGGCCATCACATAACCAAATAGCATTTCATGGGCATGCCATAAGACTGGCGATATTTTCGTAAAGGTAAACTGAACTGAAAACACAAAAATGGCCATCCAGATTGCCATTGAGAGGATAGAAAAAATACCCGCCGCTAAAAAGAATGGTCTAAACCCCAGGCGTAATAGCGAAGGGCCAAAATCCGTCGGTTTTGTTTTAGAAGCTCCGCTTTCGATGTTTAACATATGATTTAACTCAACTTCAGACGTTGTTATTCACTAGTATACCACCGCCATAATGACACAACTCAATACATTAAATTGAACATTATAATTTTATGTTGAATTTTTCTGCGCGATCATGCTTTGAGTCAAAATCGAGGGTTGGCCCTCTAGGTACCAGTTGCATAGGGTTCACGCTGACGTGGCTGTAGTAATAATGTTGTTTGATGTAATCAATATCCACCGTCTCGGCAATGCCGGGTATTTGATATAACTCTCTCAGATAATTAGACAAGTTAGGGTAATCGCTTATTCGCTTTAGATTGCATTTAAAGTGGCCTACGTAAACCGCATCGAAACGAATCAAAGTAGTAAATAATCGCCAGTCGGCTTCGGTAAGTTGGCTACCCAGCAAATAGCGTTGTTTGGATAATATTGTTTCGACGTTTTGTAATTCTGAAAACAACCGATCAAATGCCTTTTCATAGTAAGCCTGCGTACGGGCAAAACCACAACGATACACGCCATTATTGATATTGTCGTAAATCGGGCAATTAATCACATCAATCTGTTGCCGCATGGCCTGTGGATAGAAGTCTGTTTTAACATCAGTAAACGCACTAAAAGCCGAATTCAACATACGAATGATTTCAGACGATTCATTATTGACGATAGTATTGCGTTTTTTATCCCACAGAACTGGCACAGTAATCTGGCCGGTAAATTCGCTATCAGTTCGAGTGTAAAGTTCGTGCAGGAATCGATAACCATACAGATGGTCGATATACAGACCTTGCTCTGCAAAGGTCCAACCTTGATCCAGCATATGTGCTTCGACGATCGATAATCCGATTACATTTTCGAGTTTTTTTAATTTCCTGAAAATAATGGTGCGATGTGCCCAGGGACAGGCTTTTGATACATATAAGTGATAACGATCCGGTTCGGCTTTAAAACCTCCTTCGCCAGCAGGACCGGGATCCCCGTCCACCGTGACCCAGTCGCGAAAGGTCGATTCCATTCGTTTAAAGTCGCCCTGGTCGATCTCTTTATCCAGCCAGCCATCGACCAGCTTACCTTTGATCAGCATACCCATAGTTTATTCCTGTGTTTTTGAATTACTTCATTCTGCCAGTTATATTTAAGCTTCTCCCTAAAATTCGTAGCTAACTGACACTATTAATTGAATATCATCTTTTTCCGGTACGGTTAAATCAGCAGCAGGTTGTGGATCGGCTATCCGATCCCAGACAAATGAAATATCAAGATCCAGATCCCCGGTAATATCAGAGGATAGTGTCGTAAGCAAATAAAGAGTATAAGAACCCGAATCTTCATCGACTGCCCGAAGTTTTATGTTGAAAAGGTAATCCATCCAGCTGGTCAACTCAGTATCAAATTTTGTGCCTATGCCTAAAAATGGCGAGACATTATCGATATCTTCACCTACACTGACAGACACAAAACGTTTATACAACGCACCCACGCCACCGGAAATTTCCCATTCAGTTTTCGAATTTCGTATTAAATCATAACCAAATGCGGTACCTAATGAGTACTGGCTATCAATATTCCTGAAGGGATCACGCTGATACTCCGCAGAATAAGTACGCCAGAAAAATTTACGACTTAAAAACGAATCGTAGTAAGAAAATAACTTCTGATTATTTGATGTTTCAATATTTTGTGTTTCACTGAGATTCGCAACTAAGTCGATGACAAAACGCGAATTTGCAGTGCGCCGCTGGGCATTGGCTTTGAAATTAGCATCAGTTGTGTCGCTATTGCCCTTTTTAATATTGGTTCCAAGTGAAACTTTACCGACCCAAAGATCAGACTCTTTATCAGAGCCTTTGGCAATTGATATAATCTGAAATCGCTGATAGGAAGATACTTTTTCACCGTCTACGATAACGGCCGTATTATCTAAAAGTTGCAGTTTGCCACGAACGGTAGTCGTCTCATGGTCGTCACCATCTTTTTCGATCCGCATACTCATTGGTCTAGCGCTGCGAATCTGTTTTATGTCATCCCAGCCGATCTTTAACAAACCAAGCTCATCACTGTCAAACTCAACCGTGAAACTATATAAAGAGATCAATTCTCCTTTAAGCCACTCGCCTGAACTCAATTGAATCCAGTCGTACTTGTCATCGCGGGGGGGGTTGAAGTTTTCCCATAAAGACTTGATTTCTTTTTTCGTTTCAATCGGCGTGTCTTCACTCACCGTCTCTTCGGTAAGGTCCTCAGCCGACGATGATGATGCGGCTAAGGTGTCAGTCGTATCTGACGTTGCTTCAGATCTCGGAAAATTCTCGGTTAAACTACCCACGTTGTTATCTGTGGCGGGATTGCCGACCATAGCGGGCTCTTCAAGCGGCACCTCCGCGGCAATAAGATTGGCCGATAAAACAGAGGCCAGGATTAACACCAGGCTGGAGAGCCATCCCAAATAAAATCTAAATTTACTCATTATAATTTTTAAAATGACAGGTTAATTATCTTCAGGGTTGAGTATAACGGATTGCAGGCCCAGACTGAATAGTCATCAGGCAATAGACATGGGGAGCTCATCGCGAACGGCACCTCCCCCATACCTTATTTAGTTTAGAAGTACTTAGATAAAAGCTATTTTTTGCTGGCAAGCGGTTCGAAATTAAATTTTTGCCCACCGATAGAGGCCTCATACATTAAACCGCCCTTGGCGAAGGTAAAGGTTGCCATGCCTTTATTATATTTAGCCTCTGTTTGTTTACCCGCACCACCCACCACCCGGTGGTGCACCTGCTGAAGTGCCGGTTGTACTTGAACTGGCTGAGGCGCTCGCCGTGATCGCCACCGCCGTCGCCTGGGCACCAAATTCAAAGTTGCCAATAGTAAAATCAGCGTAGGCGCGCTTGTCATTGAAAAATATAATCTGACTAAATGCCTGACCTCCTGCCTGTAAACCTACGGTTACCTGGGTCATACTGGTTTTGCCGGTCACCTTACCGCCCCGGTAGACCTGGCCTTTACCATGGGCCGCACCAATACCCAGGCCCCCTTTGCCAATGATTGGAAATAAGGCATAACCGTAGGATGATTTAAAAAAAGGTTGGGTTTCTTTAGCTTGTTTAAAACTTTTGATACTCGCGCTGTAATCCTCAGCAGCACCGGCCGATGGAGCCATTACTATAATGATGGGTAATATTGATGCGATGAAAATTCTATACATATCATTGCTCCTGTCAGTTTAATTTTTTTGTGACTATATACTAAAACTATATTTAGTTCGCACTACGTAGACCTCAACTCTACCGTTATTGCCTGCCGTAATGAAAACAGTAGTAGCCCATACTCTAAGCCCTTTCGATGTCACCCATTGAAGCAACTAGCCAGACACACGATTTCTGTTGATATTCATTCTAATAAAAACTTGATCATTTAGTCTGGATTCACTATATTTAACCTTATGGTTAAATATAGTGAATCGCAACAACTAACGAATGATCAGCTGGATCGAACCTTCTCGGCCTTGTCCGATCCTACCCGACGTGCCATTTTAGCCCGGCTGGCAAATGGCGAGGCGCAGGTGAATGATATTGCAGCCCCATTTGGTATCTCCTTACCCGCCATCTCCAAACATTTGAAAGTGCTTGAGAAAGCCAATTTAATTGTCCGGCACAAAGACGGGCGATTACGACGTTGCCATCTGACGGCTGGACCACTTGAATCGGCTGCCGAGTGGATACATTTTTACCATCAATTCTGGGGGACACAACTCGATTCTCTGGCCAGTTATCTGGATAACTCGCCCACATCGGATTCCAAATAATTAACCCGCACCGCATATAGCAGACCAAACAAGGAGAAATAACATGGAAACCGCGAACGCAGTCGAAAATTTTTCGTTAACTATGACCCGCCAGTTTAATGCATCAAAACAATCCGTTTATGAGGCATGGACCAGAGAAGAGGCACTCACTAGCTGGTTTGCCCCAGCTAGCGAAATGACTACCATTATCCACCTGCTGGAATTAAAAGTGGGGGGCAAATATCGAATTGAGATGCTCGAAACAAATGGCACCTCCCATGTCGTGCGTGGTGAGTACGTAGAATTAAATCCTTTCGATCAGCTGGTGTTTACCTGGGAATGGGAGAGTGATGAACAAAATGTGAATTCACTGGTGACCATTGATATCAAGGAGATTGAAGGGAAAACGGAAATGACGCTTACCCATGAGAAGCTGGCCTCTCAGGAACTGGTTGATCTTCATTCTGAAGGCTGGCTGGGTTGCCTTGTTCAATTAGAGAATTATATAAAGTAGTTAGATTAGACTTGCATGCACACTCAGGCGGGTCTGATGTGCATGCAAATTTTTTAATTTTCAGTCAATTCACCCGGCCGTTAGAAATTCAGTCTATCTCGTAATTACTCTCATACTCACAAGAACACTTCAGCAAACATAGGCTCCAATATTGTCGCCCTGATGTAATAGTTTTGTATGGCCGGCATGCCATAATAAGTACAAAAATTATCCAAACTGTCACCTATACCGCTTGAGATCGATTATAATTCCACACACTGTAGGGGCCCGCCGAATATGGAAGTTCAGCATCCCACCAACATAATCATAATATAGTGTAAGAAGTAGCAATGAATTCACGAGAATGTTTAAGTCTGTTAAACCTTTCACCTGACTCATCAGGTCAGGACATAAAACTCGCCTATCGCAAGGCCGTAAAGCAATGGCATCCTGATCGCCACCAACAGGCCTCAGCAATGGTAAAAGAAAAGGCCGAGAGGAAAATGCAGGACCTAAACACGGCCTATTCGACGTTAACTCGCTATTATGATCAACACGGTCACCTTCCTGGCTTCGTACCACCTGAAGTAGTAGCCGCAGCTGTTACGGACACGACGCGCACCCCGCCACAATCCACAGAGGATGACATTCGTTCCTCATACCGCGAACCTCAAGGCAGACCGCACACAACAGAATCACAATATCAAAAACCCGTTCCGAAAAAATCGTCGTCAGGACTGATCTGGTTCTCGGTTATTTTACTTACGATTATCGTATTTTATTCGTTCGACAATATTTTTGAAGACAACAATAATGAAAATATTGATATTGCTCTGAAACAAACCGACGTAAAAAAACAATCACCCGGGACGAACGGTACTGCGTCACCGACTGAGCCAAACGAAAAACACGTCGAAGAAGACACAACTAAAGCTAAAAGCCCATTTGATGTAAAAAAGAGAACCTCGGCTTTTGCACCATCCTCTGAGTTGGGTATATATGAAGAAGCGGAAGATACTAAATTTTTTACCTATGGTGATACCGGTGGGCGCGTTTTTGAAATTCAGGGTGTACCGACCAAAACAGTTGGTGATATCTGGTATTATGGTCAATCCGAAGTTCATTTTCAGGACGGGCGGGTAAAATCATGGGTTAAGCTCGACAATAAATTAAAAGCCAGAAAATAATATCTTTTCGTACTTGAATTAATCATCCCGCTACGCCACTAAACACGATATGCCTTCCGAACAGATCATTTCTATACCGGGTTTCAGCGAGCCTTTTAGCTCCCTGTCGCACCTGATCGCCGCTGGAATTTTTTTAGCGCTGGGTATCTGGTTAATGATCCGCGGACGCACCAGTCATGCACGCGTACTGTCACTGGCCATCTTTGTTTCCTCTGTGGTATTTTTACTTGCCATGAGCGGGGTGTTTCATTTACTGGAGCCCGGTGGCACCGCACGAGCGGTATTACAACGACTTGATCACGCCGGTATCTTTTTTTTAATCGCCGGAACCTTCACCCCCGTGCATGGTATTTTATTTAAGCGCAGCCTGCGTTGGGGAGTATTATTATTTGTCTGGACAATTGCAATCAGTGGCATCGTGCTAAAATCAATCTATTTTCATGAGATTGCTGAGTGGCTCAGCCTGAGTTTATACCTTGGCCTGGGGTGGGTCGGCGCATTAACCGGGGTATTGCTTTATCGACGTTTTCATTTTGAGTTTATTAAATATCTTATCTTCGGTGCGCTCGCTTATACCATCGGTGCCATTTTTGAATTCCTGCGCACGCCCATTCTAATCGAGGGTATTATTGGTCCGCACGAAATTTTTCATGTTTTTGTCTTATTTGGCATCGGTTTTCATTTCATGTTTATCTTCCAGTTCTCAAGACGGCAAAATATTTCGTTCCACGATTAAACCTATTTGCACTCTCTGGCGTTTATTAGCTTTATCACAGTATACTGCGTAAAATTTTACCAAAACCATTAACGTTATTTTTTTAGGGGGATAACATGAACAAACTGATACACTGGCTTATAGTAGCACTTATTTTATTAGGCATTTCTGCTCACAGCTCAGCTAAAACCATCAAAAAAATTGATTCATACGGCGTCTACGTTGTTGCAAAAAACGGCTATGTAAAGGTTACACCATATAAACACTACGACAATTTTGCTAATTTCAAATTCCTGAACGAAATACCTTTGGTCGTACGTAAATCTAAAAAGGTAAAAATAATCGTTTATACAAATGATTTTAACACCGGGAATTACCGTATTGAATTGCGTCCCGTGCAAACCACAATAAAAGTTAGCGAGGTGAATTTTAGCGTTAAACCTATGAGCAAAAAAGATATGTATGAATTCACTCTCGATGACTCTGTCGCCGACGGGAATATGTTGCATATTATTGCGCCTGAAGTATCCGGAAACAATCTCGGCATCATGATGCTTGGCGACACTCAAACCGAATTAATTAAATATTTTAGCAATAAAAAATTAGATGCAGCCTATGCGGTAAAAGCCTATCTTGAAGATTCACTGGTATCCTATCCGAAAAATAAAAAACTCAAAGAACTGTTGGGCTACTGGACAACCGCCGCATTAAATGAAAAAGACAAGCGCACCTATAAATACGTTGATGAAAAATGGCGCAAATATAATGACGCAACTAAAATTCACCTTAAAGTTTCTTATTTGCGAGGCATGATTGGTGAAATTAATGGCTATTTAAGAGATTTTCCAAAAGGTTATAAAGCAAAAGAAGCGCACGAACGTAAAATTTTTGCGCAGAAGAAAATTAGGGAATACGAACCACTTCTATAGTATCTACATGAAAAGGATCATTACCTGAACCAGCTGGGTACACCGTCTGGTTCAGGAAACCTTTATCCTCACTACATTCATAATCTCAAATTCTAAACCGGCAACGGTTTCTACTATCGGGTAATAAGTCATGTTTACCCGCGCACCCTTTACATTTTTGTACTCGTCTTTACGTTTAAACTTAAACGGGACTTCATAACCTTCAACCATAATCGTATTGATTATCCAGTCACCATCACGGCGCTGTACATGCGACGTGACTTTAAACATATCCGATTGAGTTAGTTTATCATGTTTTTTTAGAAGCTTTTCAGGATCAGACAGCATAAAAAATATTATTCCAGCAGATTAAAAACAGGTTTATTATACTAAATAACGGTTCCGAAAAGATATCCACTTTCCTGTCTAATTAACAATGAATGTGTCCTACGGGTATTGAATTAGTAGGAACGAATGGGCTCAGACCGCGATTAAATAACCCACCAGAGACGTTATCGCCGTCTGAGCCCACTCTTACTAATACCTGTTTCGTAAATCATAAGGCATTAAGTGGACAGTTTAACGATTGCCGCTAAACAACTCGCCCATATCTATCTCGGAATCAAACTCTGTGTCACCTTCAACCTCAGCTATAAACAGGATCCACAATGTCCCGCGATCAACACCATTTCCTTCATCACCGCTGGCGGTCACGACCAGATCTTCGAAACCATCACCGTCAAGATCTCCGATGCTGGTGAGGGCATATCCAAATTGATCATCATCGACTAAAGTGCCGTTAAAACCGCCCGATAGATCCGAAATTTTGGTGAATGATAATACTTTACCATCGTTATCTAAAAATAAAATCCAGACCGCACCACGATCTGTACCATCATCATCATCCAGCTCAACGCCCACTGCAATGTCGATAACACCATCATTGTTCAGATCATTGATATTTTCGATAGCACTACGAATCGATCACCATCATCCAGGATACCGCCAAATCCACCCACACCGGACGTAATTTTCTGTTCCGCATTCACCGTGCCATCACTGTTTAAAAAGAGTACCCATAACGCACCGCGATCCGTTCCCCATCATCATCCCCGGGGACACAACAACCAGGTCGATCACACCGTCGTCATTTAAATCACCGATGGCCGTGACACTGATTCCAAACTGATCGTCATTATCCAGTCCGCCACTAAAGCCACCCTCGGTATTTGATATTTTCTGTTGCACATCAACCTGACCATTGTCATCCATGAATAATACCCAGACAGCACCGCGATCGGTTCCGCCGTCATCAGCAAAAGGCACACCCACCGCCAAATCTGTTACCCCATCACTTTCGAGATCACCAATGTTGGCCACCGAGCGGCCAAACTGATCATCATCGGTGAGCGTCGCATTAAAATTTCCCTCTAGTTCATTTATCTTTTGCGAAGAATCAACCTGCGTAGAAGAGGTACGCGTACAACCGGTGCCCAACAACAGCGAAAAAGTCGCGAAAAGCAGGAGAACACGCATTGATGAATGAGTCTTAATCATGATTTTTTTAGAAATCTGTCAAATTTCCATAACAGGGTAATTTTATGCCTAATCTATACTCTGATATAGAAGGCGTGGTTGATCAAGTCTAATACGCGCAAAATTCAGCATCGAGTGCAGATTTGAGATATTTATCGTAATTTCAGCTAAGCTGTTGATAATTCGTTAACGGATTTGCATAGTGTGATATTTGACCTATGTTGGATGAAGGGCAGGCGTTATTATGCTCTGACAGAAAGTACGTTTATGCGGTAAGAGGACCCCCCCTAGTGGATATTAGCCCGTTTTTAAAATTAATGGTCGAAAGAGAGGCCTCGGATTTATTTTTTTCACCCGGCGCCCCGGTCAATATCAAAATCGAGGGGGTTACTGCGCCGATTGGTAAAAATATTTTACCCGAGGGCGCGATTCGCGAATTACTTCCAGATCTGTTAAATGAACATCAGATTGCTGAATTCGATGAAGAATTCGAACTTGATACGGCTTTTAGCATAAAAGACATCGGTCGCTTTCGGATAAACCTGTTTCGGCAACGTGGTGAAGAGGCCATGGTCATCCGCCAGATTAAATGGCAGGTCCCCAGTCTGGAAGAATTAAATCTGCCTAAAATTGTTGCCGATTTAATCATGGAGCCACGTGGCTTAATTATTATTGCCGGCGCTACTGGCTGTGGTAAATCGACCACCGTTGCCTCGATGATAGATTATCGTAATTCGAATAAGACTGGACACATACTTACCATTGAAGACCCTATTGAGTTTCTTCATAATCACAAAAAATCCATGGTGAACCAACGTGAAATAGGCCTGGACACAAAGTCTTTTTCTGCAGCGCTTCGTCGCGCAGTTCGTGAGGCCCCTGACGTCATCATGATTGGTGAGATTCGCGATGCCGATACGATGAAACAGGCCATTACCTACGCGGATACCGGACATCTATGTATCGCCACCCTGCATGCAACCAATTCGTCACAATGTTTTGAGCGCATCACAAGTTTCTTTCCAGATACGTCACGTGGCCAGCTCTTGATGGAGTTATCGCTAAATCTGCGTGCTATTGTTTCTCAACGTTTAATCAAAAACGTAAATGGTGGTCGCCTGCCAGTGACTGAAGTTCTGTTGAACGAACCTCTCGTCAAATCCTTAATCCGAGATGATGAAACCTATAAATTAAAAGACTTGCTGGAAAAAGCACAGGAAGGCAGCGATCTACACTCGTTTGATAATGACATTATTCGCTTGTTCAAGAAAAATGCCATTAGTATGGACGATGCCATCGTACATGCGGATGAACCTGATCATTTAAAATTAAAAATCAAGCTTGGTGGCCATGGTATTTCATCGAATGCCGATGACATCTACGCGGTATAGTGGCTATTTAGCCATTCAGTAAATAACTTTTCTCCCGGGTTCCCATTTGTTCATGGGAGCCTTTACTGTTAGGCTTGCCTACTTACTTCTATTCGAACAAATAAGCCACCATGCCAGCACTAATAGAAATCCATAATCTGATTAAACACTACCCTTCCGTAAAGGCAGTCGATGATGTAAGTTTTAGTCTCGATGCTGGACGTTGCCTGGGATTGCTCGGTCCTAATGGTGCGGGAAAAACAACTACCATAGAAATTCTCGAAGGTATCAAGGACGCAGATTCTGGCACCATCCTATATAAGGGCCAGCCTGTTGGAAACCGGTTTCAGGCTGAAGCTGGCATTATGTTTCAATCGACTGCGTTACAGGATTTTATATCAGTACACGAAACCTTGATCATGTTTTCAAAACTGTACACTAAAAATGCTGACCTCGATGAACTTATCAGACGATGTAATTTGCAGGATTATCTGGATCAGGATAATCGTAAGCTTTCAGGTGGGCAACGCCAACGACTACTGCTCGCTATCTCATTAGTTAATGATCCCGAAATAATATTTCTAGATGAACCGACAACCGGACTTGACCCGCAGGCCAGACGAAACTTTTGGGACTTGATCGAAACCATAAAAACAGCCGGTAAAACGGTCATTATTACCACTCATTATATGGATGAGGCTTATACCTTATGTGACGAGATCGCCATCATGGATCACGGAAAAATAATCGCACATGACAGTCCTGAAAATCTTTTAGCAGCTCATTTTAACGACGTCATTGTTCAATTACCCAGAGCCGATATCCCTGATACGATTGCTTTTCCCTTTGAGATGACTGAGCACAATGATAAAATTGAAATCACCACCAATGACGTGAACTTAACGATAAAAAAATTAATTGAACTTAATATATCACTCGCCAGTTTAAATATTCGTTCACGTAACCTGGATGACCTGTTTCTAGAATTGACTGGAAAAGAACTTCGCGCTTAAAACGGATTCAGATAATAATGTCACTAAAACGATTACTAACGCTTATTTATACGCGCAATAAAGAATTTATTCGTGATCGCTCATCGCTAAGCTGGAATATCATTATGCCAGTATTAATTGTTGTCGGTTTCGCATATACATTCTCAGGTGATTTTATAACTAAATACAAAGTTGGAATTATTGAACAGGATAATACACCATCCGTGTTAAATAATTTCCTTGCAACTCGCTATGTTGATTTTATCAACGTTGCCGATGCTGATAATGCCATTACTAAAGTACAACGACACCAGTTAGGATTATTAGTAGACATCAATGATCTTCGTTACTGGATCAATAGTGAATCGGCCGACGGCTATTTCCTTGAAAAAATACTACTGTCCAGTACTACGGTTGAACTCGAAAAACAAACGGTAATTGGAAAAGAAATTCGTTATGTTGACTGGGTTATACCGGGAATACTGTCAATGAATATAATGTTTAGCGCTTTATTTGGAGTTGGTTATGTCATTGTTCGCTACCGCAAAAACGGTATGTTAAAACGTTTGAAAGCCACACCAGTGACAGCACTGGAATATTTATCTGCCCAGGTAATTTCACGATTAATATTAATTATGATTATTACTATATTTATATTTTATTCAACCAACTATTTTATTGGCTACGCGATGCACGGCTCTCACCTGAGTTTATTTTTTATCTTCGCGCTGGGTGCGATTAGCATGATCAGCCTGGGGCTGCTGGTTGCAGCTCGTATCACTAGCGAAGAGACAGCTGGCGGCCTGCTAAATCTACTCAGCTGGCCCATGATGTTTATGTCCGGGGTCTGGTTTTCCCTGGAAGGCACCAACCCAGTCGTACAACAACTGGCTGAGATATTTCCCCTCACCCATGTAACGACAGCCGCACGCATGATCATGATCGATGGTGCTCAGCTTGTCGATGTCTCATACCATATAAGCATTTTAGTTATCCAGAGTATAATATTCCTGTTCGCAGGAGCATTCATGTTTCGTTGGGAATGATGTATTTATTGATTCAATGTTATAAACTTCCTACTCCAAGTATAATAAAAATAATCACATCACCGAGGGGATACTATGCGAAATTTCGTTACCAGCAGACAAATGTTTGTTCTTCTCTTCCTGGCGGCATATGGCCTTTCTTATATCCCTATTTTACACGTTCCCTTCAAATGGCTTGAGGTTTTCTTCCATGAAATAAGTCACGGCCTCGTCGCTATCTTAACCGGAGGTCGCGTAGTCTCGATTGAATTGCGCCCCGATGGATCTGGTCTTTGCTATTACCAGGGTGGGTGGCGATTATTAATTTCATTTGCTGGCTATGCTGGCGCTGTTACCTGGGGCTTATTGATCTATCTTTCCGCTAAATCTCTGGGAAGACGTGCCAATATTATCGCCTGGGCACTAACCATCATGATTGGCGTTAGCACGATCCTGTGGGCCAGGGATCTCACCACGATCTTAATCCTGATGATCATGGGCGGACTACTGTTTATCCTGGCAAAATTCTCATTAGGCATCTGGATTACAAGCCTGACCCAATTCATTGGTATCTACGTAATGCAAAGCGCATTACAGTCGCCGACATATCTTTTAGACGGTCAGGCTTCAGGCGATGGCGCCGCCCTAGCTTCGATCACATTCATCCCCGAGCTCATCTGGGTGATTATCTGGATTGGCATTGCCCTGCTCGGTTTCTGGTACGCCTGGAATCATCGTGGACGTTGATACTATGTTGATTCCACCTGGTTAGACTGACTCAGCGAGACACTCATACGTATCGCCTGCGAGATGAATATTGGCACTATTAACAAACCCAGGATTAAAGAGATAACAAAGCCTAAATAGGGAATTATCGTTAATACTATTAATATTGGGATCGTAACTCCCAACCCTTCTGGCATCAAATTAGTCGCTCCCCGCTGGCGGGCAATTGCGTTAATATTGACTGCCATTTTTCCATATACTAAAAATACCCAGTAAAAATTAAACAATGGGATAAACAAAAATCCTACCGCCTGGCCAGGCGTTCGAATGCTCGGCACTAAACCAGATCGATTAGACTCATTAATAATAAAAGCCCACAATCGGTATACAATAACAAATAAATATATTGAGCCACCCAGAATTAACACAAGACCTGTTAAAATAAATACCAGAGAGGTGTCAGACGGGTAAGTAGTAAACAGAATATAGAGGCCAATTGAAATAGTGCCGAGACCAAGAGTATACGGAATAAGATAAAATATAATATTCCCAAAGTTATGTGGGTAGCTGGCATAACTTGTGTCAATATTCGCCGTCGGGGCCTGGTATGGGTTAGCATTATTCGTTTGCAACGAAACCTGGCCAGAAACAGGGTTAGTTCGAAGCTGTATGGATATGTTAATGACACCAAAAATAATTAGAATAGAAGATATTAAGTAGGTGAAAAACCCCACATAGGTACTAATCTCATAATAATATTCGGCTTGATCGCCGGGGTATAAATTCGCTAATAAATCCGAAATTGGCCAACTAAAGGAAAATACTGACATAATTAAAAATGCCGTACCCAGCATAATCCCACCACGGCCACGTAACATGGTAAAACATAAGATCATAATTATCAGATCCAGAACCGGATAGATCCATTGAGTAATTGAATAAAAATCCATTTCATGCCCCTTTTTATGTATTTTATTATTTCTATTTAATATCACTATAATACCAAAATAGTAACATCAAGCCAGAGTAAGTAGAAATAAATATATTTAATCTTATGGTATAAGACTAAAACTTCTGAGTTTCAGAATTTTTCAGCCACCGGTCATATTTTTGCATAACATATGCAAATAATTCTGAATTTATAATTTCAGTTAACCATGCCTGTAAATTTAAATATGGCAATTGATCAAACCAGTCTTTATCAACATAAGCAAATTGGCGAATAAATGGAAATATCGCTATATCAACCTGGCCTAAATGCTCACCTGATAAATACGAGTGAAGGCTTAGTTTATTTTCTAGCTGTGATAAAAACACCTCTCCTTGTTCACGATAGGCCTGCCTTGACTTCGCTGGAAACCGTTCGGCATATTTATAATGATCCAGCTGTTGTTTAAAGGGCCCATCGTTCTGTTCAAGTAACTT
>UOFR01000069.1_pt1 | contig 44006 bp, 47 predicted proteins | sample 1988501 | NCBI WGS metagenome assembly UOFR01 (sample SAMEA4712194, study PRJEB27164) | hydrothermal vent metagenome | biome: marine basaltic hydrothermal vent biome; feature: marine hydrothermal vent; material: mineral | place: Pacific Ocean | collected 2011-06-14/2011-07-23 | depth 1689 m | reverse complement strand
AATTTGAGCTCGCCGCGATGACCGTTGACCCGATGATCGAGGGTTTTCACCCCGAAAAACTCAAACCTTATCTGGCCGAACTCGGCATTCCCTATTTTTTCGAATCACATCCCATCGAAAAACTGGCCAAAGAACACATGGGCAAGGACTCCTTCTGTTCATTTTGCTCCCGACTCAAGCGCGGCATCATGTACACCACCTTACGGCGAGAAGGATACGGGGTTCTGGCACTGGCCCAGCACCTCGATGACCTCGCCGAGAGCTTTTTAATGTCCGCATTTCACGGCGGCCAGCTGCGCACCATGAAGGCCAACTACACCAACCAGGATGGTGATGTCCGCGTGATCCGACCGATGGTTTATGTACGCGAACGCCAAAGCCGTGACTACGCTCACGAATCTAACCTGCCCATCGTGCCCGATTCCTGCCCCGCCTGCTTCGGTATGCCTACCCAAAGGGAGCATATGAAGCAGCTATTAGCGACTGAGGAATCCCATAATAAGACCATTTTTAAGAGCCTTTTAACCGCAATGTCCCCTTTAATTGCGAAAAAAGACGCATAACATAATATATTATCCCACTTTATATATTTAAGTAAATATATTCTTACATACGCAAATAATATAAATTAATCATTTAATAGTGGGATTTTATACTTATCTTATTGCTATATTACCCGTTAATGTGGTTATTAATGTCAATATTTTCCCTGTAGCGGTATTTTTGTGGTTTTCAAGTTATATAATCACGATTTTACACTTTACCTCACTCTAAAGATGCCGACAAACAGCTTAAGGCCCGCTGACTAACCACCACCGGCTTTACCGGATCACACCAACAATCAGGAGACAGCCATGAGTGACACGTTACAAATCGTTCGGACCGGCCAGGGCTGGTATGTAGAAACACCGACGGGACGGGCTGGACCGATGGAGACTCAGGCCGAGGCAAATGCCTATTTGTCACTCATGCGCACCGCTTATGCTGCTGGCAGCGAGACCGCCTGTACAGATCAGGAATGTTTTAGTTAGCCGGTTTCTGCCTTATAATATGATGGTTACCTGTCATAACGCAGGATCGAGACCAATATGGATAACGATATCGGCCTCAACTTTTTCTGAGATGGTACGATTAAGTAATAGAGACCAACGAAAACTGGAAAAGGATTTGATATGCTTGGATTAGTCGCCACAAAATGGGCCCTGGTATTATTCTTATTTGTCGTGCTTCCTATCGCGATGATGCGTTTCATGGTTCGCAAAACCATCGAAATTAAAACTAAATTACCCGCATCACGTCAGAAAAAACGATTTTAAGTTACTTCGGCCAGCAACTCACTCGCCATCGAGTCTGCCTGTGAGCCATAACCACCACCAAACATATTGAAGTGATTCAATATGTGATAAAGGTTATATAACGTTTTACGAACCGGGTAGCCAACATCAATCGGCCAGCTGGCATCATAAGCCGCATAAAATTCGCGGCCGAAACCGCCAAACAATTCACTCATGGCCAGGTCAGCCTCGCGATCACCATAGTAGGTCGCAGGATCAAAGATAACCGGCTCGCCACTACTCATAACACCATAATTTCCAGACCAAAGATCACCATGTAAGAGTGAGGCAGGGGGTTTATAGCCAGCAAAGAAATCAGCAAGCCGTTCGATGATTCGACAGGTATTGTCGACCGTCGACGAAGTTATGCCACGCCCGGCCGCCATCTCAATCTGGAAACGTAGACGCGATTGCGCATAAAACTCGATCCAGTTATCTGCCTGAGTATTCGCCTGTGGTGTAGCCCCAATTGTGTTTTCGCGATACCAGCCGAATTGATCATTCGTATGTCGGTGCAGTTGTGCAAGTTGTTCGCCAAACTCATGCATTACGTCTCGCGATGTACCTCCCATTTCCAAATGTTCAAGAACAATATAAGACTGCGGACCCGATACACCATAACAAATTGGCTTTGGCACCCGTATCGCATTTGCCAGCGCTAATTCATTTAAGCCGGCCGCCTCAGCCTCAAACATATCCAGACGATTGGCGTTATTTAATTTTAGAAAGTACGATCGATCCGATCCGCTTAACTTCATTGCGGTATTTATGCAGCCACCGCCAACCCCAGCCTGATTCGTAACCACAAATGGCTGACTGGTTAACTCACTAATATTCTGTTCAATATCTTTAAAGTTCATCGAATATTCTTCATCACATTATTTTGTACATATGATAATATTCTCTTAAAATAATACATTCCATATACATATACAAATCATAATTATGAAATATATTTTAACCATCTTGATGCTTATTTGTTTTACCGGCAGCGTAAATAGCTATGCAGCCGACAAAACAATCAACATGAGCGTCTACCTGTTTACTCCAGAATATCTCACTATTCTTGACACCAAGATGGTACAAAAACTCACAAGCCGTGAGGGACAAATAAAACTTGAAAACATCAAACCCTTCCATCAACTGCGAGCCTTATTCGAACAGCGCATTAAACTAAAACCAGAACTGGTTAACTACCCAGTTAACAGGAAGCTATTTAAAAACTGGAAACCGAAAATAAAATTTGGTTTTGGTGGCCCCACGGTAAAATCTGAAAGCATCAAAGAATTGAAGAAACATCTGGACGATCCGGCCGTGAAGTACATTATTATTACAACACCGGGCATAAAATTTCTCTCACGCGTTTCGCCAACCGCCAGGGTTTATTTCGGCAACGGCATTATTTATGACAGCTCAACAACAAAATTATTTTCATCTTATTTAGTCTGTGTTATTGATCTCAAAACCGAATTGAGCCTCGATTGTGAACGTTTTTTTACTAGCCAGCTATTTATATCGAGCGATAAAATTTCTGTAGAGCGACTCGCTGAAATAAAAGAATACATTGAACTGGACATAACCGATAAGCCCATACTGAATAAAATTAACCAGTTACTCGAGAAAGACGCAATTTCCGATTTGAATAATTATGAGTTAAAACAGCTCTACATTCGCGGTCTGCAAAACAACAAATTCAGTATTGATGAAATAACCGATCGAACAAATTACTTAATTGAATTAATTAATCAGCCAACCGACGCGGTACAGGTAAAATCACTTCCGCAACGTGAGCAGGACATCACCAGGCAGCTAATTTCTATGTTAAAGAATAAACTGCCAGTAAAAATTGATAGTCTACTTGACAGTACCGTCAATTACATTTCCGATGAGTTTTGAGGTCAATAACCTATGTCGCTAAAAATTTATAAATATTTACTAACCATCTTGCTCTTGAATTTAGTTAACATCAGCGCAAGCCTTGCCGAACCACTAAAAACAATTACTGCGGTAAATTTTTTAACGGATCAAGGCCTGCTGTATTCATACACGAAACTCAACGAATACGGTAACCCCCTGAAACCAACTATTAAAAAGATGAACGACCATAAGTGGGGTATACACGAACTTGTGCAGACTCGCCTGAATAAAAACCTGGCTGAGGCTGAAGAATTAAAAACCATTCCGCTTGATCAGGAACTTTTTAATAAATATGCATTAGCAAGCATCAACCAGGTTATGGAAAAAGAGGATTTACCGCGTAAAATTATCGAAAAACTGGCCAAACTGGGACGCAAACAACAAGTCGACTATATTTACGCAGTGTTTCCGGCTAAAGGTGAATTTGCCCCGCCTACCAATTCTCAATGGGTGGCCACCCCACCTGGGCTGGCGATTATGTATGTTAAAACCGACATCTGGGTAGGCTTATCCGTATGGCATTATGTTATTGATGTAAAAAAACGCTCGGTGATTGCAGAGAAAAAGTTACAGGACTTTCGTAAAGTAAAGTTACCGGCCCGAACACTCTTCCCGGATCAGGTTGCAAGTGTTAAAAAATGGATCAACGAAGACATCAAAGATGAAAATGACAAGCTCAAGGATTCTGACGTTGATTTTTCCAGGCCCCTGACTGAGGCGGATATCGATGTGCTGTACTCGAAGGTGACCGAGGAGAATCAGGACAACATTCAATTGCTTGATATCCTGCTCAATCCTCTGCACCATACTCTCGAAGAATTTGAACAACAGCCGGAAGCTATAATGACCGTCTTTAAAGAGGCCATACAACAGGCCGCCATCGAACCGATTGATGGTGATGTGGGCGATGTCCTGTATATTGCGCTGACACCGGACGACGATTGGTAGAAGGAAGGAATAATGGCAAAGGTACATCCCAACATCACGACAGAATTAGCCGAATGGATTGGTAGACAACCGGTATTTTTCACCGCCTCGGCTCCGCTTGCTGAAGACAGTCATATTAATCTTTCGCCAAGAGGCCTGGATAGTTTTCGGGTCATAAACGAGCACGAAACCATCATTCTGGATTTAACCGGGAGTGGCAATGAAACCGCCGCCCACCTGACACAAAATGGCAGACTTACGGTGATGTTTTGCGCCTTCACCGGTCCTCCCCAAATTTTGCGTCTGTTCGGACAAGGCACGGTGATTCGTCCAGGAGAACAAAAGTGGTCAGAATTTCGTGCGCAATTTGCGGATGACCTGCCCGGTGTTCGGCAGATCTTCCATCAGCAGGTCACTCGGGTACAAACCTCATGTGGTTTTGGCGTACCCCTCATGAAGCTGGAGTCGCAGCGCGACCTGTTACCGAAATGGGCGATGAAACGGGGTGAAGACGGCATTCAGGAATACCAGAAGGAGAAAAATGCCACCAGTATCGATGGCCTGCCCGCGCCTGGACTCACAAACTCTTAGCCGTCAGCCAGTCTAAACCAGAACAAAATAAACCTTACATACTTCTTAGCCTCACAAATAAAAAGATTGACATTTTTAAAAAGTGACGGAATCTAATATCAGAATCTGCTGATTTATACACAAGGAGAATTAGCGGGCTTAAAACCTCTGGAATTTTGTTACCAAATGTTCGTTAACACATAAAAAATAGTGTAACCATCTGTTTTAAAACACTTTTAACATCAGTTTAAAATTTAAACATTTTAACAAAAACGTAATATTGACGCGCCAGACACGTCGATTACAACAATTAATCCACAAACTTATCCACAGGTTTTGTGGATAACCACATTCTTTTTTGAGGTCAAACACTTAGCCCAAATCAGGGAGAAAGGGCTTCATATAAACCGCGATTCTCCGCCGCTGAACAGATTATCTAATACCGAGTGGCCTACAGTTTGATAACCTACGGCCTATGCCAAATGAGCCAGAGAATCCAGATCAGTACCTGAAAATTGCCGTTCCGACACCACTACGACGACTCTTTACTTACAAAACAAAGACAACAAGTCAGTCACAACGGGTCGGCTGTCGTGTCTGGGTACCGTTTGGCCGGCGTCGATTGCTCGCGGTCATCGCCGAAGAAGCGAGTCCGAACAAACCCAATGGCGTTAAATTAAAAAGTATTGAGAACCTGATCGATCTGCATCCGCTTTGGCCACAGGAGCTATGGGCCATGCTCAACTGGGCCGCCCAATACTATCAACACGCACTGGGGGATGTATTAAACACGGCCATGCCGGCCTTGCTACGACAGGGAAAGGCCGCTGAATACCCCCGTCAGCTATTCTGGTCATTGACTCCGCAAGGACAGGCACTTGAACTCGATAGCCTGAAGCGTGCGCCTCGCCAACGCGCTATTCTGCAGGCCTTACAACAATCTGAGCTGAGTGATTCATCGCTACGCGAGCAGTTTCCGGGCAGCAGTGAGATCTTTAAAAAGCTCGTTGAGAAACAGTGGCTCTCCCGGCGCGAACAAACAGGCCAACCCGATATATTACAGGGCCAGGCTGCAACCGGCCCCGAATTAAACGCCGAACAGGCCATTGCGGTGGACTCGATTATCGATTCGTTGGGTCAGTACATGACGTACTTATTAGAGGGGGTAACGGGTTCCGGTAAAACCGAGGTATATCTGCATTGCATCGAGGCCTGCATCAAGCAGGGTCGGCAGGCATTGGTGCTTATCCCGGAAATCGGCCTGACCCCACAGATGATCCAGCGATTCTCAAAACGACTAAGCGGCCGAATTGGGGTATTACACTCGGGTCTGAGCGATAGCGAACGCTTACAAACCTGGCTGGCGGCTCGTTCCGGTGAACTGGATGTAGTGCTCGGCACACGTTCGGCGATTTTTACCGCGATGAAAGATATTGGCCTGATCATTGTCGATGAAGAACACGATGCCTCCTATAAACAGCAAGACAGTTTCCGTTACTCGGCCCGCGACCTGGCGATCTGGCGAGCCTCGCAAAACAATTCACCCATCGTACTGGGCTCGGCGACCCCATCGTTAGAGAGTCTGAGCAATACCGAACGAGACCGCTATCAAAAACTGAGCCTCACGCAACGAGCCGGTAACGCCATACCGCCGCAACTGAAGCTGCTCGACATGCGCAGCCAGCCCATTGAAGAAGGTCTGTCGCATCGGTTATTACAGGTCATGAAAACCCATCTCGATAATGATCAACAGGTATTGTTGTTTTTAAACCGACGCGGTTTCTCGCCCACCCTGATGTGTCATGACTGTGGCTGGATGGCCCACTGTCCGCGCTGTGAAACCAATATGACCTACCACCACAGCGACAAACGCCTGCGCTGCCATCACTGTGGCAGCGACCGTCGCGCCGAACACACCTGCGGAAACTGCCAAAGTGAAAACCTGCTCAATATTGGCACAGGCACCGAACGAATCGAGGTCGCACTGCAGGAACGCTTTGAAGATGTCGAGGTGATTCGCATCGATCGTGATACCACTCGCCGCAAGGGCAGCCTGGAAAAACTATTACAGAAGGTACAACACGGTAAACGACAGATCCTGATTGGCACCCAGATGCTGGCCAAAGGCCATCACTTTCCAAACGTAACCATGGTCGGCATCATCGACGCCGATCAGGGTCTGCACAGCCCGGAGTTCCGCGCCCCGGAACGCATGGCGCAACTGATCCTGCAGGTCGCGGGGCGCGCCGGACGTGCCGAACAACCCGGTGAGGTCTACATTCAAACTCACCACCCGGATCACCCGCAGGTGTTAACCCTGATTCAATCTGGCTATCCAGAATTTGCCCGCCAGCTACTGGCTGAACGCAAAGAAGTGGGGCTGCCACCCTATACCGCGATGGCCATTTTTCGTGCCGAGGCCGTCGATCGGCATTCACCGCAAGATTTTTTACAACAGGTTCGTGATTGTCTCGCGCAGTCAGCCAATGCGCAAATTCAATTATATGGTGCGATGCCGGCACCGATGGAGAAGCGTGCCGGCCGATTTCGATCCCAGCTTATTGTGCAGGCCTCATCTCGTGCCGGTTTGCAGGCCTTTTTAGCCAGTGGACTTGAGCAAATTGAAAATATCAAGGCCAGCAAGGTGCGCTGGTCTCTCGATGTTGATCCGATTGATACTTATTAAATGGCTGTCCTGGTAGCTGGCCCGCTCACAATATTCATCAGAAGCAAAAGAAATTATCGTTAAATAATTTTCACGCGTAGAATATGCCTTCGCAGAAAAAAGAGACACGGCTAAATGAAGGCAAATGAAATCAAAAAAGGCATGGTGTTCCAGTTCGATGGCAAGAGCATCCTGGTCAAACACGTGCAAGTACAATCCCCGTCTTCACGCAGTGGCAGTACGCTCTATAAAGTACGTGGCCAGAATCTGGTTTCTCAGCAAAAATTCGAGCGCCGCTTTAAAGGTGATGAAACGGTTGAAGCGGTGGATATGGTCAGGCGAGCGGTGCAGATGTTATTCCGTGATGGCGATGGCTGCACCTTTATGGATACCGAATCTTACGAACAGTACACGCTGTCAGCAGAGGCGCTTGAGGATGAGCTGGACTTTTTGTTTGACGGCCTCGAAGGCATCACCGCCTTGATTGCCGATGATGCGGTACTCGCCATAGAGTTGCCCGTTACTATTGCCCTGGCCATTACTGACTGTGCACCCAGCATGAAATCCGCCTCATCTTCCGCCCGTACCAAGCCCGCCACGCTCAGCACCGGTCTGATCGTCCAGGTACCTGAATACCTGACCCCGGGCGAGGTGATCAAAGTTAATAGTGAAACACGGGAGTTTATATCACGGGTGTAAAACCAGACGTCTTTATGCTGTCAGGGTAAGAAACTATCCCTTTTGATTCAGCCATTTTATTTTTGCCCAGCCAGCCTTTACGCTACACTAAGCCGCTATGAAAAATGCGATTTCCGAAGCCTTACAACACGCCCTGAGCCGCTGCCAGCAAAATGGATCTCTGCCTGCCGATCTGGTGGCGAAGATCCAGGTCGATCACGCGCGCGACAAACAACATGGTGACTTTGCCACAAACCTGGCCATGACCCTGGCCAAAGCTGCGAAACAAAAACCACGTGAGCTGGCCGAGCTAATCGTCGCCAATCTGCCCGACAGCGATGTCATCGAAAAAGTTGAGATTGCCGGACCGGGTTTTATTAATTTTTATATCAAGGCGGACGCACAATCCTCCGTAATCGAAAACGTTCTGAGTCAGCAGGAAGAATTTGGGCTTGCTGATACAGGTAAGGGTAAAAAAATCCAGATCGAATTTGTCTCGGCAAATCCAACCGGGCCATTACACGTGGGCCATGGTCGAGGCGCCGCTTATGGTGCCGCGGTTGCTAATCTGCTAAAAGCCATCGGTTACGAAGTGCATTGTGAGTATTATGTTAACGACGCCGGTCGGCAGATGAATATTCTTGCCGCCAGCGTCTGGTTACGCTATTTAGAATTATGTAGCGAGGACTTTCCGTTCCCGGTTAATGGCTATAAGGGTGACTACGTGCTGGATATTGCAGCGGCCCTGCATCGCGAAAATGGCGACAAGATGTATCACTCGTGGGCGGATATAAGCAGGGATCTGCCCAAAGATGAGCCGCAAGGCGATAAAGAAAAATACATTGATGCGGTTATCGATACGATGAAGGCCCGGTTACACCCGGATCAATATAACCTGGTGTTTGATCTTGGCCTGAATTATATCCTCGATGATATCCGTGATGATCTCGAGCACTTTGGCGTGGTCTATGACAAATGGTTTTCTGAACGTTCATTGACTGATAGTGGCGATGTCACTGTCGCACTGGAACGTTTACAAAAAAGTGGCCACAGTTACGAAAAAGACGGGGCGACCTGGTTCAGGTCTTCTGATTTTGGCGATGAAAAAGATCGTGTGTTAGTTCGCGACAATGGCCAGACCACCTACTTCGCTTCCGATATTGCCTACCACATGAATAAACTGGAACGCGGTTATGATCGTGTGATCGATATCTGGGGTGCCGATCATCATGGTTATGTGCCAAGAGTAAAGGCCGCATTGCAGGCATTGGGTGATGACCCGGACAAACTGGACGTATTGCTGGTTCAGTTTGCAGTGCTATATCGTGGTGGTGAAAAAATACAGATGTCGACTCGCTCGGGCCAGTTTGTCACGCTCAGACATCTACGCAAAGAAATTGGATCGGATGCCGCGCGTTTCTTTTATGTGATGCGTAAATGCGAGCAGCACATGGATTTTGATCTGGATCTGGCCATGTCGCAGTCGAATGAAAACCCAATGTACTATATTCAATACGCACATGCCCGGGTCTGTAGCGTGTTTAGCCAACTTAAGGATAAGGGATTTGAATTTGACCAGGCAAACGGGCTAGCACAGCTTGATAAGCTAACTGAATCGCACGAAAACGATCTGATTACACGCTTATCACGCTACCCTGAGGTCATTATGAAAGCTGGACAGCAACATGAACCTCATCAGCTGGTGCATTTTCTACGTGATCTGGCTAATGAGTTCCATACCTATTATAACGCGCACCAGTTTATTGTTGATGACAAAAATATTCGTGATGCGCGTCTGTGTCTGATTACCGCAGCACGTCATGTCATTGCCAATGGTTTAAAGCTGCTTGGTGTATCTGCACCTGAGAAAATGTGACCCCATTGACGTCCACTCAACCTGTTTTAATTAATATTTTTTTTATTTCGTAGACGCGGGCTCAGACCGCGATTAACTGACCCATCAGCTGGTATTATCGCGGTCTGAGCCCGCTCCTACAAAATCTATCCCAATGTTTTTAAAATAAGTTAAGTGGTTGCTATTTGGGATCCGTTAATTAGATTAAATTGACTTTATTGTTTTATTCACACATTGGCTTACATAATTTGCACATTCTTTAGCTTTACTCTGTAAAATAAAATGTGGCCCATCTAGCGTAAACAGCTCTATAGTCGAACATCGTTTCTCGAAATCATAATAATTATCTTCCATAACAAGTCGATCCTGTAATGGTTTGATATAATAAACCGGTAACCCAATCGTAAATTCGGCTAAAGTTAGATTGTAAATTTCCTGTAATCGAAATTTAATTGTCTTTACGGGTAAACGTCTTAGGATTGATTTAAATTTCGATAGCATTTCATCCCCAGCTTTTTCTCCTAGCATCCATTTCCTGATGATAAAATCAGGAGGAGAAAAACGCAGTAGTATTGTTAAAGGTAACAGGCATGTTAACCATAATAGTCTTCGATTTGGGTTTTTTAAAAACGACGCCACAAAAATAATAGCCTGAAGATGCTTTAAATTAGTCTGGGCCAACAAACAGGCAATTGGGCCTGAAAAGGATTCTGCCAAAATAATATATTTTTCATCAGTCGGTAACCGGGATCGCACATAATCCGCCAGTTCTGGATATGCCAACTGTTCCTGTTCAGAAAAACTTATGCAGGTAACGGAAATATTTTCTGCCAGACTATCTATGAACTCAGCAAATAGTTGCCCGCTACCGTCCAGGCCCGGTAACAAGATCAATCTCATTTTTCTGTCATTATTTTTTTAGTCATATAAATAATTTTAAATCGTTATCGCCTTGAAATAAAAGGAAGAATGTATTTTTCAGTCACTATTTATCGAATCTGATTAGTGGTTTAAGTAAGGAAATTAAGGTAATCTATCAGCATGCCAAGAGATTACGCTAAAACATCCAGTCGAAACAAGAAATCCGGTCAACTACCAGGCTGGGCATGGATGTTAGGTGGTCTGGCCATCGGACTGTTTGTCGCCTTTGTTGTCTATCTCAACAACGCGGCAAAACCCGGCCAAAAAGATACCATTGCCAGCGTCATCAAGGATACCTTTTCTGATTTACAGGAAAATGCAAAACAACGGGAAAGCAAACAATCAACACCAAAAGAAAAAATAAAAACAACCAAAGCCGAACCTGCTAAAAATCATACCAAGTTCGATTTTTATTATATCCTGCCTGAAATTGATGTTCCCGTGCCAGATCAGGAACTCGAACGGGTGCGAAAAAACCCCACCAAACATGATAAAGGTGAGTATATTCTTCAGGTAGGCTCATTTCGCGAACTCGCCCAGGCTGACCAGCTTAAAGCCAAATTAGCATTGAAGGGACTTACTGCCAATATTCAGTCCGTCAAAATAAATAGTAATACATGGCATCGTGTGCGTATCGGCCCGATTAACAATATCGCCCGTTTAAGCGAAACACGTCGACGACTGAAAGAAAGTGGAATCCATTCCATAGTCGTTAAAAATAAAACCTGACGTAACTAAATACTTCCTCTCGAATGCACATCGTTCTCCTTATAGTTATCGTCATCGCTATTCTTTATGGCCCACAACTCTGGGCAAGCCGTACCTTTCGTCGCTATAGCCATAATCGTGATGATATTCCCGGGACGGGTGCTGAGCTCGCGGTACACTTACTAAAAGAACTCAACATGGAACATGTCAAAGTTGAGCAAACCGAAAAGAATGGTGATCACTATGATGCTAAGGATAAAGTAGTTAGATTAAGTCCTAAAAACTTCAACGACAATTCGTTAACCGCGATCACCGTTGCCGCCCACGAAGTGGGGCATGCCATTCAGGATCATCGCAATGAAAATACCTTCAACGCGAATATTCGACTTAAGACCGCGGCCCATACCATACAGCGCATCGGCGGCTTTGTTTTATATCTGTTACCAATTCTGGCGATTCTTTCACGTAATCCAATAGTTGGTTTATTAACTATCATCGCCGGGATAACGGTTATGGGGATTTCTGTTCTGGTCAACATGATAACCTTACCAGTCGAATACGATGCCAGTTTCAACAAGGCGCTACCGATGTTATTTGAAGGCAATTATATTTCTAAAAAAGACCAACCCGCCGCACGAAGAATCCTTAAGGCCGCTGCATTTACCTATGTGGCCGGATCGCTGGCCAGTTTACTAAATTTATGGCGTTGGTTTACGCTTTTTCGACGTTAACAACATAACGGATTTATCCAAACCGATAATGTTTCCGTACATCTTTTTTAATTTCCCACACACAGGACATCCCTTCCGGGAAAGTAACTAAATCACCTATACCGATATTAACCGGCTCGCCGCCTTCCGGCGTTACCACGATTTCGCCTTCCAGAATAAAACAGATTTCGGCTTCATCATAGGTCCAGGGAAAGGTTGATACCTCTTTGCTCCAGACTGGCCAGTTAGTTACGCCTAATGCCGATAACTGCTCTTCGCCAGGCTCGCTTGATACGATTATCTCAGCCATAATTATATTCTCCAAAATACTTAAACCAGCATTACAGGATCTCGACACATTCCAGTCGAATGCCACTGGGATCTCGCCATTCACACCATTTATAATTATTATGCTTAAAACAATCTACTTCACCAAGATCGTATGCTGTGACCCCCAGACTTTTAAGATTATCAACAACATCCGATATTGATTCTACGGTGAATGAGATATGTTGTTTTTTTATAAACTCTTTGTCTGTTTTACTTTCACTCATAAAAAAATGAACCTCATCAGACTCTACTATTAAGGTACGCTGTTCTGCTTCTTTATATTTACATTCAAAATTAAATAATTTTTCATAGTAATCTCTGGCCTCCGATAACGATCGGACCCATAGGCAGATATGATTTATTTCCAGTGCTTTTATCATTTTAGTTTTATTTTAAACTAAGTCACAGCATTATGTCCGTTTAACCAGTTATGGGCGATATTGGGGATTACATTCACCGCCGTACCCCTTAACCAGGTGAAACCATACGGTTTCTTTTCAACATCAAGGCTCACCAGGATCTTTTCGGCATGGTGCCGTGCCTTTTTAACTAGCCCGGCAGCGGGATACACCGCTAACGAAGTTCCTACCACCAGCACTTTAGCAGCCGTTTTAATATGCTCTGATGCCACGTCTAAATACTGTGGAACCTCACCAAACCATACGATATGTGGACGTAACTGGCTTCCCTTGTCACAACGATCACCAATATTGATATCATTATCTTTTATATCATATACCAGACTATCGTCAACGGTACTCCTGGCTTTGCTTAGCTCGCCGTGGACATGTATTACCTCGGTCGATCCTGCTTTTTCATGTAGATTATCGACATTTTGGGTAACCACAATTACCTTATATATTTTTTCGAGTTCAGCAATGGCCAGGTGTGCCTTATTAGGTGCAGCGGCAAAGGTCTGTTTGCGGCGAGCATTATAAAAATTGAGAACAAGCTCCTGATCACGTTGCCACCCTTCCGGGGTGGCTACATCGCTAACCGCATGGTTATTCCACAAGCCATCTGAATCTCGAAATGTTTGCAGACCGCTCTCTGCACTCACTCCGGCACCGCTGAACACGACGATCTTGTTTTCATCTATCGGTACCGACATTAATTAAACCTGATTATGCACCGATATCCGACCAGACAGCATATTCATTTCCGTTCGGATCACAAAAATGGAAACGTCTTCCACCGGGAAAGGAAAATATTGGTTTTTCGATGTGGCCACCCGCCTGTTCGATTTTCGCCTGCGTAGCCTCAAGCTCGTTACTGTAAAAAACAACCAGACCACTTCCATTCTGGGTAGATGAAACTAAATCAGATTTATAAAAACCGCCATTTAACCCGGCATTTTCAAAAGCACTATACTCAGGCCCATAATCAACGAATTTCCAGTTAAATACTTTTGTAAAAAATGATTTGACCGACTCGATATTTTTCGCAGGAAACTCTACATAATTAATTTTTTCATGGTTGCTCATAATTACCTCCTGTAATACTGACACTACCTGTTTTAAAATGGTTTTAATTACATAATTCGTGAGTGATATCTTTCTGACGTTCTATGCGCGTATTCAAATCCGACCATTTTATATACGCATTGCTTTTAGGCCGATCGCTTCGTGACATGGTCTTTAATAATTTATCGTAGTCTTTCAATTCATTTTTCATTAAAGCCAGTTTCGTCTTCTCTTCCTGACATTTAATGATCTGAATTTCTTCTTCTTCTTTTAACTTTTTTCTATTTTCCTCGCGAATTTCACGCGCTTTAATCAATTCATCGGTTAATTCTTCACGACTTCTTTTAGCTTTTTCTTCTTTAGTTTCTTTTTTTACTTCTTTTTTAGTTTCTGTTGTTTCAGTATTGTCATTATTTGTTTGGGTATTTTCCTCATTATTTTTAGCCTCAGCACTGGCAGAATTCGGCTTTACTTTTTCGTGTTTGGGCAATACATCAATATCAACTTTTTTGGCCGCACCATTGACCGGTTTGTCGCTAAAATGTGTTGTACCTTCTTCATCTGTCCATTGGTATACCTCGGCAAAAACCAGGCCACTAGCAGAAAACAATATCAGTAATATCAGAATTTTATTCAAAGCCATTCAACTTAACCTTTCGGCACCGTTAGTCTCTCTAGTCTAAGCCGTTGTCGATCATCAAACAATCGTTTTGCACCAAACCAGCTACTCATGACTGCAGCAAAACCCGTACCCGCTGAAATCATAAACATGATCAAAATCTGATACTTGGCGGCCTCAAATGGGCTGCTGCCCGCTAATAGCTGTCCGGTCATCATGCCCGGAATACTGATAATGCCAGCCGCCGCCATCGCATTCAATATTGGAATCATGCCCGTCCGTAAACTTTGGCGAGCGATATCACGTATCGCGCTACGCCAGTCTTCTCCTAGCATCAAACGTTGCTCGATCACCGCACGCTGTTGCCAGGCGCTAGTAGTAAGACTGTCCATCGTCAGTGCTACCCCGGTCATGGTGTTACCCAGCATCATGCCAAGCAGTGGAATTGAATACTGCGGCAGGTACCATGGTTCCGGCGATACGATAAAACCCAGGCTAAAAATAGTTATGGTGAATGAGGAAATAAACATCGAAAATGTTCCAAGCCCATATCCCCATCCCCCTTTGAAGGGGCGATGCTGGCGAGCCATCACTTCGCGTCCAGCCACCGCCAGCATAACAAAGGCAATAAGCATAATTAGTGCTGGATGGCTTGAATCAAACAGATATTTTAAAACTAGCCCCAACAACAATAACTGTACGACGGTACGTGCAGCCGCGATCAATAAGCGCTGACTAATACCCAGGCGTAACCACCAGGTGAGTATTGCAAGCAAAACAACCAGGCTGGCAGCGATGCCAAGATCTAACGCACTTAACGGTATAACGCTATTCATAGGCCACCAGTTGGCCGTCGCACATAACAAAGTGTCTATCGGCAACGCGTTTTATTTGCTCATGGGAATGACTGACCCATAACATGGGTATCTGTTGTTGTGTCGCCAGCGTTTTAAGCAATGCCTCTACCGTCAGGGTACTATCCGGATCCAGGCTGCCCGTTGGTTCATCCAGTAACAGGCACTCAGGCTTATTTGCGAGGAGACGCAACAGGGCAAGGCGTTGTTTTTCACCGGTCGAACAACGAGATGTCTGCCAGCTCAAACAATCGCTGGCAAAACCCAGTTGTTGGAATAATGTCAGGTCGGGGAGCTTGAAATGTTCGCCAACCGTGTCATGCCACCATTGGCTTTCTGCAGGTAATAATGCGACCTGTCGACGCCAGACAGGAGCAACCACCTCCGTTGATTTTATCTCACCTAAACTCAGGGTTCCGCCTGCAGGAATAATATCGGCGATGGCTCTTAACATCAGAGACTTGCCACTGCCCGAGGCTCCAGAGAGACACACTATCTCACCCGGTTTTAATTCAAGGCTTATTGGACCAACATGGGCGATGGTCAGATCTTTAATTGTTAATAGTGACACAATGTATCTACAGACAAGCCTCTAAAGTCAATCTAAACTCAAGTGTAACATTGCTAATGAAATAACGTCACAGAATGACGATTAACCAGGGAGGCTACAATGTCAGAACCCGTTTGTGCTAAACAAGGACCTTATACCGTTGAACTGGAGCCCGGCGATTATTACTGGTGCGCCTGCGGTTTATCAAACAACCAGCCGTTTTGTGACGGCTCACATAAAGACACCGACTTTACCCCGGAAAAATTAACCATCACTGAAAAAGGCACGTTTCACTTGTGTGGCTGTAAACGTTCCGCTGATAAACCAATGTGTGATGGCACTCATACAAAACTTTGAGTTGAATATTAAAAAAGGGGTGTCTATATAGACACCCCCGAATTTATACTGCTTTATAATTATTAGAAGAAATTGCGCTTATATACCAGACCCTTTGGAGCCGGTAAATTCAGGATAGGCTTCCATACCACACTCGGCGATATCCAGACCTTCGTACTCTTCTTCTTCGCTAACGCGTAGACCCATAACCATCTTGATTATGAACCAGGCAACAAAGCTGGCACCAAATACCCAGATAAAGATAGTGAGGGCGCCAACAATTTGCGCGGTTAATGTTGTACCATCTGCAGTAATAGGGACGGCTAACAGTCCCCACACACCCACAACACCGTGTACTGATATAGCTCCGACCGGATCATCGATCTTCAGTTTGTCTAGCATCACAATCGAGAACACCACAATTGCGCCACCGATACCACCAATGATGGTTGCCCACATTGCGGTCGGCGTATCCGGGCTTGCGGTAATCGCAACTAAACCCGCTAGTGCACCATTTAACGCCATGGTTAAATCGGCTTTACCGAACATGATGCGTGCAACAATGATCGCCGCAATCACACCACCGGCTGCCGCTGCATTGGTATTCAGGAATACCATTGCGACTGAGTTGGCACTGGCGATATCACCGAGTTTCAATACAGAACCACCGTTGAAACCAAACCAGCCCATCCACAAGATGAAGGTACCTAATGTGGCTAATGGCAGATTCGCACCCAGAATTGGATTTACTTTGCCATCGGCTCCGTATTTACCTTTACGAGCACCAAGCAAAATTACACCGGCTAATGCCGCTGATGCACCCGCTAAATGCACGATACCAGAACCGGCAAAATCTTTAAATCCAAAACCGGTCATAACAACTTCACCCGCTTCATTTGTTATGTCGCCCATTAAAGCAAACATCCCAAAGACAGGTTCACTGTTCCAGGTCCATGCACCTTCCATTGGATAAATGAATGCGGTCATGGCAACTGCGAATACCATAAAGGCCCACAATTTCATGCGCTCAGCAACCGCACCTGAAACTATCGACATCGCCGTAGCCACAAACACCACCTGGAAGAAGAAGTCAGACGCGTTGGCGTAAACTGAACCGCCACCAAAACCGGCTTCAGCAGATTCGGCTAACACACCCGCTGTGACCGCCGCGGCAATATCTTCCGTACCTTCTGGAATCTTCACTCCATCCAGCGCGATCGAATCTAATAAAACGCCACCGCCGTACATGATGTCATAACCAATTACCAGATACGAAGTACAGGCAATCGCAAACAAGGTTACGTTCTTGGTTAAGATCTCTGTCGTGTTTTTAGAACGGACTAAACCCGCTTCTAACATAGAGAATCCGGCTGCCATCCACATGACCAATGCGCCACACACTAAAAAGTAAAACGTGTCTAAAGCGTATTGGAGTTCTAGAATATTATTTTCCATTATGTCCTCCCGTTACAATGCTTCTGAGCCGGATTCACCGGTTCGAATACGCACTGCTTGTTCAACAGCTGTTACAAATATTTTGCCGTCACCGATCTTGCCAGTGTTTGCTGCCTTGCTAATCGCCTCGATAACCTGATCCACTAAACCGTCATCGACCGCGGCCTCCACCTTAACTTTTGGTAAAAAGTCGACTACATACTCTGCACCGCGATACAGCTCGGTGTGCCCTTTTTGTCGACCAAAGCCTTTCACTTCTGTGACGGTGATACCCTGCACTCCAATCTCGGATAAGGCCTCACGCACATCGTCCAGCTTGAAAGGTTTAATGATTGCCATAACCATCTTCATGGCTAACCCTCCTATTTTTTAGTTTTAAAAGTTCTCACCATGCGGTGAGCTAAATGTTAAAAAGCCTTCTTGTAACACCTATACGCCCAAGCAAGAGCGAATGAGGGGTAACAAGCCCGCCTTGTGCCTGCTTAGAATGCACTTGACGTGCCACTATTTTTTTACTTATTTATCAATAACCTGGAATGTTAGTGTCACGCGGCGCACACAATTGGTGCATTCAATTTGGGCGTCAGTCGACTGTGCGCACTATTATTGTGCGATTAAAACGCTAAAAAGTAAGAAGAATTTAAGACCAGGAATGACCAGAGAAATCAAACCGTCAGATATTTTTTCACCAGCTCGTCGTTCAGGCCCGCCATCTCACCTTCGGCCACTTTACGCCCACGATCGAGAATAATGAATTGCTCGCCAACACGTCGCGCGAAGGGTAGCTTTTGCTCTACCAGTAATACGGTGATGTTTTCCTCTTTATTGAGCCTGATAATAATGTCGCCAATTTCCTGCACGATGTTGGGTTGAATCCCCTCGGTTGGCTCATCAAGCAGCAAAATAGTTGGATCCAGTGCCAGCGCACGGCCGATGGCAAGTTGTTGTTGTTGACCACCGGACAAGTCGCCACCGCGACGTTTCATCATCTGTTTCAATACGGGGAACAATTCAAAGATCCGTTGCGGGATAACCTTGAGTTTGTCCTTGCGCGCGGTAAGACCAATGCGGAGGTTTTCTTCAACAGTCAACTGGGCAAATATTTCACGACCCTGCGGTACGTAACCGATGCCGAGGCGTGAGCGTATCTCAGCGGCCTTGCCACTTAAGACATGATCATTATATGTGATCGTACCACCTTTAATTGGCAACAGCCCCATCACCGCTTTGAGCATCGTTGTCTTACCCATGCCGTTTCGACCCATCAAACAAACACAGCTGCCCGGTTCAATATTAACAGACAGATCCCAAAGGATATGACTGCCACCGTAAAACTGATTTACTTTATCAAGCTTAAGCACGTTTATTTATTCCCCTGTTCCGTTACTCGCCAAGGTACACTTCCTTAACACGGGGATCCGTTTGTATTTCTTCCATCGTCCCTTCGGCTAACACTGAGCCTTCATGTAATACGGTGACCGTCTCTGCAATCGAACGCACAAAATCCATGTCGTGTTCAACCACCACCACCGAATGGTCGCCAGCTAGTCGCGTTAATAACTCCGCGGTCTTATCCATCTCCTGGTGGGTCATGCCGGCAACCGGTTCATCGACCAGTAACAAGCGAGGGTTTTGCATTAACAACATTCCAATCTCAAGCCATTGTTTCTGGCCATGCGATAATGAGGTTGCCTCTTGCTCACGCATATCTTGCAGGCCAATGATCTCCATGACATCGGCAATGCGATCGCGTTGCTCACCATTTAATGACGCAAACAAGGTTGGCCAAACTTGTTTATCGGCCGCCATCGCAAGCTCCAAATTCTGAAATATAGTGTGGAATGGAAAGATGGTCGGCTTTTGAAACTTACGACCGATACCGGCATGCGCGATCTCGTATTCACTCATGCGAGTTAAGTCCATGGTCTGGCCAAAATAGGCAACGCCACTGTCGGGACGGGTTTTACCAGTAATCACATCCATCATGGTCGTCTTACCTGCACCGTTCGGGCCGATAATACAACGCAACTCACCATCGTTGATATACAAGGTCAGATCATTGAGCGCCTTGAAGCCATCAAAGCTCACGGAAATATCTTCAACGTATAATATAGTCCCATGCGAGATATCCAGTTCACCCGGCGTGACCGTATGTCGCCCCGAAGTAAACGGCATGCGCTTTTCCTGCACGAAGTCAAAAACTTTATCGCGGCGCATAACTTCTCGAAGGCGATCGAGTTCACGCATTTACTCGTCCCCCGTTTTGGTCGTGTTTAAAGGTTCTTCAGATTTTTTTTCTATCTTAAGATTTTGTTTTGTCCTGAAATGTTTCCGCCTAATCTGGTTCCATAGCCCCACCAGACCTTTTGGCATAAACACGGTAACGACAATAAATAAAGCACCCAGCGCAAACAACCAGAGCTCCGGTAACGCCGCCGTGAAATAGGTCTTACCATAATTTACCGCCACTGCACCGAGGGCTGCACCATATAGGGTTGCGCGTCCGCCCACCGCAACCCATACCACCAGTTCAATTGAATTCAAGGGTGAGAATTCACCGGGATTAATGATCCCAACTTGTGGGACATATAATGCCCCGGCAATTCCGGCCAGTACCGCGGAAACGACAAACACCCAGAGTTTAAAACTTTCCACTTTATAACCGATAAAACGGGCTCGATCTTCCGAGTCACGAATGGCGATAACCACCCGGCCTAATTTTGAAGTCACAATATACCGACAAATTAAATACCCCGTCGCCAATGCCACGGCAGAGGCAATAAAGATCACCGCCCGCGTTGAGCCGGCCTGTAAATTGAATCCAAGTATGTCTTTGAAGTCCGTTAACCCGTTATTGCCACCAAAGCCCATTTCATTTCTAAAAAAGGCCAGAAGTAAGGCGTAAGTCAAGGCCTGGGTCATGATCGATAAATAAACGCCGGTAACTCGCGAACGAAATGCCAACCAGCCAAATATAAACGCCAGCAAACCGGGTACCAGCACCACCATCAACATCGCAAACCAGAACATATCAAAGCCTTGCCAATACCAGGGCAGTTCCGACCAGTTTAAAAACACCATAAAGTCTGGCAGGTCAGGGTTGCCGTACACACCTCGATCGCCAATCTGGCGCATTAAATACATGCCCATGGCATAACCACCCAGCGCAAAAAAGGCACCATGGCCCAGACTTAAAATCCCGCAATAGCCCCAGACCAGATCAAGTGCGACTGCCAGCAAGGCAAAACACAGATACTTTCCTAATAGCGTCAAGGTGTAGGTTGTAATATGGAATACGGAATCATGGGCAACGAACAGGTTTAATCCCGGGATGATTATGATCAGGGCTAATAATATGGAAAGCAGGGTAATGCCGCCCTTATCATTTTTCATCATGGTTAAGACCAGAGATTGATGAGCCATGTTAGCTCTCCGCCGCCCGGCCTTTTTGCGGGAATAATCCACGTGGCCGTTTTTGAATAAATAAAATAATAAAAACCAAAACCAGAATCTTTGCCATTACCGCGCCGGCCCAGGGTTCGAGGAATTTATTGATTACACCTAATGACATCGCCGCCACCAGGGTCCCCCAAAGGTTACCAACGCCACCGAACACTACCACCATAAATGAATCAATGATGTAAGCCTGACCCAGGTTAGGGCCGACATTGGTTAACTGGCTTAGCGCAACACCGGCAAGACCCGCGATACCTGCACCTAATCCGAAAGTTAGTGCATCAATCCATTCCGATCGTACCCCCATCGCCTTGGCGATACTGCGGTTTTGTGAGACGGCTCGAACCTGCAAACCCAGGCTAGTTTTTTTCAATATCAATACCAGCGCAACGAGCACCATAATGCTAAAAGCGAAAATATATAGACGATTGTAAGTGATCGCAAAAATCGGGTTAAACTCTAATGAGCCACTCATAAACTGTGGGGTAACGACCGCCTGGTTAGTCGGACCAAATATTACTCGAACCATTTGTTGAAGGATCAAACTTATACCAAAGGTCGCTAATAAAGTTTCTAGTGGCCGCCCATACATGAACCGAATAACCAGCCGTTCGATCGCTATGCCAAAGGCACCGGCCACAACGAAGGCAAGCGGCATCGCCACAAAAATAGATGCTCCGATATAACCAGGCATGATCTGTTGAACAACATAGGCTGTGTAGGCACCAATCATCATCAACTCACCATGCGCCATGTTAATGACCCCCATCACCCCAAAGGTAATGGCTAGGCCAATAGCGATTAATAATAAGACTGAGCCCAAACTCAGACCAAACACGATGTTTTCCAACACGCCATAGTAGGCAATTTGATCATTAATCTTAACTAATGCTGATTTTGCAGATACTCGCACAAGCTCATCTGCTTCAAGATAATTTCCATCTGCATCTGGTAAGGCAAGACTTTCGAGTTTGGTCTTTACCTCGGGTAATAAATTTCCATGTAGTGTAGTTATTGCAGCCAGTCTTTTCTGTTTTTCATTTGAGCCTAGATCCCATAATGCAATACCAACCTGAGCATCTGTTAAGATAGATTTGTTTTCTTCTGTTTCAACAAGCGATATTAATAAAGCATAAGACGACTCACTCATGTTTTTAATTAACTGATTTACCGCAGCCGCCCTTATTTCATCATCCTGGCTTTTAACACTTAGCGCAGCAATATAACCTCGTAATAATTTACGAAGCTTGTTATTAACCGATATTTTTTTTAGTTTACTTTTCTCGGAGATACCCAGGATTTCATTTGAGATAACATCGGTGACTTTAATTTTATCGTCTATTTTTTCTAAAAATACGACCTGCTGATCTGATTTCACATAATAGAGCTTATTGGTCAACATTGCCTGAAACACGGTGAGTACACGTGTATCTTCGATTTTAGCCAGGGAATCAACCGCAATCGTTTTTTTCTTAAATCCCTTTTCAGTAAAAAGCGGAATCGATTGTTCAAAAGTATCTACAAACTCTATTTCATGTTGGGCTGCTATCTCAACCTCGCCTGCTGTCGTGTTAGCCGATACAGACGTATGCATTACACCGCTGATCAACATCAGCGTTATAAAAACCAGGTTTTGTATTGATAACAATCGTTGCATTTTATTTTTTTATTCTTAAACGTGAATTTTTTCCGGCTCGAATTATTTTTCGACTTTAATTATTGAGCATAACTTGTAGTTAAAGCATGAGTCGATTTATCAGGCAATCATACTCCCTGATGCATATAATTGGTAGAAATTGTACGTCAATACACCCGTTTAGCTTATATCAAACATAAAAAAACCCCAGTTAGCTAAACTAACCGGGGCTAGTTTTTACTTCATTATTTAAAGTTCTGACCTGAACACTTTTTGGTTTTGGTATTGTAGTTACCGCACTTGAGTTTCACCCAATCTGAGATTACATCTTTGCTACCTGGAAGGAAATCTGACCAGGCATCACCGGGTACCGTACCTTCTGTTTTCCATACGACTTCAAACTGACCGTCTTCCTGAATCTCGCCAATCAATACCGGCTTGGTCAGGTGATGATTTGGTAGCATTTCAGCAATACCACCGGTCATGTTAGGTACTTTAATGCCGATGATGGCTTGCTCAACTTTGTCGGTATCGGTTGATTTCGCTTTCTCTACCGCTTTAACCCACATATTAAAGCCAATGACGGTGGCTTCCATTGGATCATTGGTGACGCGTTTTTTGTCTTTAATAAACGCCTGCCAGGATTTAATGAACGCCGCATTTTCTTTCGTATCAACACTCATGAAATAATTCCATGCCGCTAAATGACCAACCAGTGGCTTGGTATCAATACCAGAAAGCTCTTCTTCACCAACTGAGAACGCAACGACCGGGATATTCTCAGCAGAGATACCCTGGTTACCCAGCTCTTTGTAGAAAGGTACGTTGGCATCACCATTGATGGTGGAGACTACACCGGTTTTCTTGCCGGTCGAACCAAATTTCTTGATGTCCGATACGATACTCTGCCAGTCAGAATGACCAAACGGTGTGTAGTTGATCATGATGTCTTTCTGTTTGACACCTTTGGCTTTTAAATACGCTTCTAAAATTTTATTGGTCGTACGCGGGTAAACATAATCGGTACCGGCTAATACCCAGCGCTTAACACCGACTTCGTTCATAAGATAATCTACCGCCGGAATTGCCTGTTGATTTGGCGCCGCACCGGTATAGAAAACATTTTTAGATGACTCTTCACCTTCATATTGAACCGGGTAGAACAATAAACCGTTCAACTCTTCGATAACCGGTAATACTGATTTACGTGATACCGATGTCCAGCAACCAAAGATAACATCGACTTTTTCTTTCTCAATTAATTCGCGGGTCTTTTCCGCAAACAAAGGCCAGTTCGAAGCCGGGTCAACGACAACTGCTTCCAACTTTTTACCTAATAAACCACCTTTTTTATTTTGTTCAGCCACCATCATTAACACGGTGTCTTTTAATGTGGTCTCACTGATGGCCATAGTGCCTGACAGTGAATGTAAAACACCTACCTTGATCGTATCTGCTGCCTGTGCCGATGCGGAAAATCCTAAAATGCTTGCACTGACAATGGTGTACTGCGCTAGTTTCATAAACCAGTTACGCATGACTAACCTCCGAAGTATTATTATTTGATATTCAATTGGAAAAAGGTGCTAAAGCGATATCCTGGATCCTTCGCTTTAGCACCGTATTGTAGTGCTTTATTATATTTCGTAATTTCTCTTACTTAGAAACCGTAAGTAACACCAACAACCATTGAGTCGTTGTAATCTTGTCCAGCACGATCTTCACCTGCAAAAGTGTATTGCACATAGGCCTCAGCACCAGTCTTACCAATAGGTTTAGAAGCTGTTACGTTGAAATAACGGAAACCACCGCTACTGGTTGTGGCAGTACCTAATTTACTGCTGTCACTACTGTCATAAGTGTAATAACTGTAATCTAGTGCTATACCGATATCACTGGCAACCGTTGTTGACCAACCCGCTTTCCAGTAAATATCACCAGAGTTACCCCACCAGCCATCTGTCAGTAAATATTGTGCACCGACATAAAAATCTTTGAAGGTTAGGGTTCCCGTTGCCTCAAGTAAGTCAGAATCATCGACGTTGATATATATGTACTGAATAAAGCCAACATCATATCCAAAGTCTTTACCAAATGAACCTGAATAACCACCATAGAAGTCATTTTCAAAACCATTGGTATTAGTTTTACCATCACCCGCACCCGTTTCATATGAATAACCCAGATTCGAGAACCACCAACCAGCATACCAGCCAGCGTCATTACTCCAGTCCACACCACCTTGAACCGCTGTACTGTTATTTTCTTCAAAAATACCACGAAGTAAATATTTCGAGTGAACGCCCACGTTATAAGCCACTTCCGCCTGCGCAGTTTCCGGGGCCGCAAAGCTACTGCCCAGTGCCACTGTTGCTGCCATCGCCGTGGCAGTCAGGTTAAGTTTTAAAGATTTCATTTTTCTACTCCTAAGTAGTTAATGTTTTATATAATTTTTTTCAGCTTGTAGTCATTTACTGCGTCACAACGGTGCATTTCCTCCCATCACTCAGCGCTCGAACAAATGAACACAACCTATGTAGGGCATAAGAGCAAGGCGCGTGCCAACCTGATTATACTATATTAATCATACGGTTATCATTAAACCGCACGTGTTTTATATTTGCATATGTACTATTAAAGTGCGCGTGCACCGGTCACATGAACCAAATTGGTGCTCTTCTGAATTAATATAAGGGTATATATATTGGGGAAATGTTATGCCGTGCTGGTCTCGGTGAGCATGCCCTGTTCAATCAAGGTTTGTTTAATCTTTTCGAGACCCTCACCGGTCTTCAAATTGGTGAAAATAAAAGGCCGCTCACCACGCATCTTTTTCGCATCGCGCTCCATCACTTCAAGCGAGGCACCTACGTAGGGAGCCAGGTCGATTTTATTGATCACGAGTAAATCTGATTTAGTGATGCCTGGCCCACCCTTCCTGGGGATCTTGTCACCGGCTGAGACATCGATAACGTAGATCGTAAAGTCCGATAACTCGGGGCTAAAGGTCGCACTCAAGTTATCGCCGCCGCTCTCAACCAGCACCATGTCCAGATTTTCAAAACGTGCATTTAGATCGGCTACCGCGGCCAGATTCATCGAGGCATCTTCACGTATTGCCGTATGCGGACAGCCTCCGGTCTCAACGCCGATGATGCGATCTTCACTTAAGGCCGAGCGTTTAATTAAGAACTGTGCATCTTCTTTGGTATAAATATCATTCGTGACCACGGCGATATTAAAACGCTCACGCATCGAATGACACAAGGCCTCAACCAACGCCGTTTTACCCGACCCGACCGGGCCACCCACTCCAACTCGTAATGCTTGATCTTGTGACACGAAAATCTCCTAAAAATTAATTTCTACTAACTATATAAAATATATTTTACGATCGAAATAATCGCGAATATTGTGTTTCATGCAATGCACTGGCAATACTCACCATTGGGGCTAACATTCCAATATCCTCATCTTCAATTTTTAACCCAACTTCTACAGCACCGGGAATATCTTCCGAAACGGATAATAATATCCTCTGTCCGGCCGTTTGACCTAACGGTACTAATTTAATTGCTGCGGCCACCTGATTTTCTAGCCAGGCCCATAAGTATCCATGCGCGATCTCTTCGATTGAAATTTTCCACTCTACCGCAGCCAGTGATAATAACGTTGCAAAGCAGGCAGTGTTAGATTGTTTATATTCTTGTGCTGATCTAAATCCCAGGTCAGAGAGTAATACAGCTAAGGCACGACCCAATTGTTGATCTTCGGCCACCAGTTCACTGGATTCACGTGAGGCAATTAAAAACTGACTCCACTGTTTAACATCATCTTCGTTGTTTTCTAACCAGGCTTGATACAGACGTTTTAATACGGGAATATCCAGATGACATAGACTATGACACACCTGTCCCTGTATCCATTGTTTTACATCATCTTCTTCGGCTATCCACTCGACATGCAGGGCATACTCTAAACCTTGCGAATAAGCATAGGCCCCAACCGGCAAGGCCGGACTGATTAATTGCCATAGGCGCAGCATAGACATTGATTGTGCATTTTTCATAATTATATTTTTGCTATCATGCTTAATGACTATGATGGTGGTGTCCACCGCCATAGGCGCCCGCTTCTGGCTCAAAGGTGGCTTGCTCACAGGTCGTTTGAACTCCTAGACCCGCTAACATGTCATCGAGGACATGATCATGTAAATAACGAATGCTGTTATTACTTATTTGCAGGGGCACATGGCGATTGCCTAAATGGTAACAGGCGCGAGCAAACAGGGTCGCATCGTTTATTTCGGCTATAGAAACCGTTTCCTGTGCCGCCCTGATCATGATCACGGTACCATCTTCAGCTTTGATGGCATCACCACCTCGTAGAATAGTTCCGCGGGGTAGCATTAAACCAATATCGCTGCCATTATCTAACGTCGCTTTCAAGCGACTTTTTTGTCTTAGTTCATACGGTAGAGTTAGCGTCTGGTCGTAATCATGTTGATGGCCCAACACTTCATTTGCTTTTAGCATTTGCTGATGCACCTCAAAATAAAAAGTACTTTTGTGCCAGCGGTAATACCTCGGCTGGCTCACAAGTTAGCAGCTGACCGTCGGCACGCACCTCATAGGTTTGCGAGTCAACTTCGATATTCGGTTGGTAATCATTGAGCCGCATATCACATTTACGAATGTTTCGGGTATTGCTCACCGCCGCCACCTGTTTTGACAATTTAAGTTGATCCGCCACCCCGGCCTCAAGACCCGCTTTCGATAAGAAGGTTAAACAGGTCTGTGCGCGTGCACCGCCTAATGCGCCGAACATGTAGCGATAGTGCACCGGTTGTGGTGTAGGAATCGATGCATTGGGATCACCCATCGGTGCGGCAGCGATGAATCCACCTTTGATAATTAACGCCGGCTTGGCACCAAAAAAAGCCGGTTTCCACAGGACTAAATCAGCCAGTTTACCGACTTCTACAGAGCCTACCTGATCGGCAATTCCATGGGTAATGGCCGGATTGATCGTATATTTTGCTATATAACGTTTGGCACGATGATTATCGTTTCGATCACTGTCTTCCATTAAGGGGCCACGTTGCACTTTCATTTTATGTGCAGTCTGCCAGGTGCGAGTAATCACTTCGCCGACACGTCCCATCGCCTGTGAATCGGAGGCAATCATCGAAAAGGCACCAAGGTCATGCAGGATATCTTCGGCGGCGATGGTTTCTCGCCGTATGCGCGACTCGGCAAAGGCCACATCTTCCGCAATAGAGGGATCAAGATGATGACAGACCATTAACATATCCAGATGCTCATCAATGGTGTTCACAGTATATGGGCGCGTTGGGTTAGTACTGGAAGGCAAAACATTGGCCTCGCCACAGGCCTTGATAATATCGGGTGCGTGTCCGCCACCGGCACCTTCAGTATGATAGGTATGGATAACCCGATCTTTAAACGCCGCCAGAGTATCCTCAACAAAACCCGATTCGTTTAAGGTGTCGGTATGGATCGCCACCTGCACATCACTTTGCTCGGCAACCGTTAAACAATTATCGATCGCAGCTGGAGTAGTACCCCAGTCTTCATGTAACTTTAAGCCCATTGCACCGGCCGCGACTTGTTCGATCAACGCATCAGGCGTGCTGGCATTACCTTTGCCCATGAAACCAAGGTTCATGGGTAGATCATCGGCGGCCTGTAGCATGCGATGAATGTTCCAGGGACCAGGGGTGCAGGTCGTCGCATTGGTGCCGGTGGCCGGTCCGGTGCCACCGCCTAACATCGTAGTGACTCCCGACATCAGCGCCTCTTCAATTTGTTGTGGACAGATAAAGTGAATATGCGCATCGATGCCACCGGCCGTTAATATCTGACCTTCACCGGCAATCGCCTCGGTACCGGGGCCAATTACAATATCCACACCCGGTTGTACATCCGGGTTACCGGCTTTACCAATTGCAAAAATGCGTCCGCCTTTTATGCCAATGTCGGCCTTAACAATGCCCCAGTGATCCAGAATTAATGCGTTAGTGATAACCGTATCAACAACATCCTTGCTCGTTAGCTGGCTCTGCCCCATACCATCACGGATCACCTTACCTCCACCGAACTTAACTTCATCACCATAAATGGTTTTATCATCTTCGACTTCGATAATGATTTCAGTATCACCCAACCGCACCCGGTCGCCTTTGGTCGGGCCGTACATCTCAGCATAAGCCTGCTTGCTAATCTTGCTCATTGCGATTATTCCTTATCATTCAATGTTACGGGAATTATTTCTACCCTGTTAATTTTTATATATTACAGCGAGCCCATAATCTTTCCCGTAAATCCAAAAACGTTTCGATTGCCAGCATAGGCAACCAGCTCAATCTCACGTGCCTGCCCGGGTTCAAAGCGCACGGCCGTACCGGCGGCAATGTTTAAACGAAACCCTTTAGAGGCCTCACGGTCAAAATCCAGCGCTGAATTGGTTTCATAAAAATGATAATGTGAGCCCACCTGTATCGGGCGATCGCCCGTATTGGCTACACTGATGGTTTTGGTTTCTCGTCCTGAGTTTAATTCAATATCACCTTGTTCGACAAAATATTCACCTGGTTTCATTTTGAATTCCTCTTATAGTTTTTATATCTTTCTTTGTTGTTGTGTAAATTCTTGTTGTCATTCCACTGCACCCTCTATTTATTTTAATTAAGGGCGCGATGGGCGGAAAAGTGCCCCGCAAGTATAATGAGTTTGTGAGAAAATGAATCTTTCATGCTATCGGATTATGCACAGTGACAAGTTTGGTTCCATCAGGAAAGGTCGCTTCTACCTGTACATCAGGAATCATATCAGCTATCCCCTCCATAACGTCATCTATATTTAAAAGTGTCGCTCCATAACTCATCAACTCGGCAACCGTCTTACCTTCTCGTGCGCCTTCAAGGATCGCGGCTGAAATATAGGCTACCGCTTCAGGGTAATTTAACTTTAAGCCCTTGTCTTTGCGACGTTCGGCTAACAACCCAGCGGTAAAGATCATCAGCTTGTCTTTTTCTCTCGGTGACAATTCCATAAGGTTTCACTCCACACTCTTTATATTATGTATTCCATATTCGCGGCGGCTCGGCAGTACATCCTATCCATTCAAGCCGCAACGCCGCCCATATTCGGGTAAAATATTCACGGGCTTCCATCCCTTGCCGTGCCAGACATCGACATACCAGTATGTCATCTATTAACGTTACACTACCCAGACCATTATTAACCGATTCAACCGATCGCGCCAGATCCAGCATTGCTTTATTGGCACCTACCAGAACCATCAGACCCATCACAGAATAGCCAGCCATACCCCATTTAGCATTCAATAATTCGCTACCACCAACCAGGCTGGAGCGTTCCACTAATTCCGGTTTTCCAGCCCGCCAAATCTCGAATGACTGGCGACAATAGCCATTATCATATAACTCATTGCTTGCCGGTCGGCCCAGGCACAGGATCTCCCAGCCAACAAACCTGGCCTGTGGTTCCAGTTCAACCCGGGTAGCCGTCTTCACTTTTGCCTGGTCAAACAGGATTGTATCCTGCGGTAACCATTCTAAAATTCCATTATCCGCCACGATCAGGTTTTGGTTTTGGCGGGCATGTCGATCATCACACCGATAAAATTTTGTTGAGGCCGGAGTAGTCAATAAAGCATGTGCGTCAGCCTGGACATCGATATTAACGGTTAGCTGATCACCTCCCACTACCCCGCCAGGAGGATGCAATATATAAGTATGACAAACCTCATCGCCTTCTGGATAAAAAGGCTTTTGCACAACCAATGGACCCACATGCTCTCGTTTCGCAATAACGGAACGACCATGAGACTTATTATAAGTGAGCGAAAGTTCAGCCCGCCAGCTACGCCCATCAAGTTTGTGAGCCGCCATTAAACTCACGTCCGGGTTCCAAGCAAAATTACGCTGCCGACACCAATTGCGCCGACGCCTAATAATGTCCGGATCAATCGAAATATTTTTTCACTATAGGTAATAATTATATTTGAGAAATAACCTAGTAGACCACCAAACAATAACATCGCAACAATCACACCCAGGCTAAAGATAATTAAATATATAAATCCAATCATCGGTTGCTGGTTCATGGTGACCGGAATCAGTGCCAATAACGGAGCGGAGCCAGCCAGACCATGTAACATACCGACGAACAGTGCGGTATGACTATGCTTATGTGATTCTTGCTTCGCGTGTGAATCCTGCTTCGCGTGCGAATGCCAGTGTGCATGGGCGGGAAGATCATCGTGATGATGAAAATGAATGTGGATACGACGTCGCCAGACATCAAACAAAACATACAGGCCAATAATGATCAAAATTAAAGCAACCGCTCTCTCGGCATACAGGCTCAAATTTTGTGGCAGGCTCAAGCCCAGTACGAAAACAAACAGTCCAACAATAAACAACGTCAGGCCATGACCGCTGGCCCAACGCAAACAAAAGTGTATATTCGATTTTACACCACGCCGACCCGACGCCAGGTTACTAACGGCCATTATATGATCGGCATCCAGCGAGTGCAGTAGACCCAGGCCAAAGGCTAAAGTTAGGAGCACTGAAATTTGGCTATAATCCACCTACGGCCCCTTATTATTTAATTAATGAGAGCGAGTACCTGATTATAAAGAGCTGATGACCAAACATGCAATGCCTTGATGGATAAGATGTATTTATATTTAACAGCATACTCACCGCGTTGAATTAACCATTAACTGAATTTGACATAATTAATAGCACTCTGACCCCGGTATTTTTCTTGAAAAAGGGAACCAAAAAAAGCCCGCAACAGCGGGCTTTAGGATATTTTTAAATTAAATAACTTTATTAAAAATCAAACGTCTTTACACCGGTAATAAACACCTTCGTATCATCCGTATTGTTATCGCGATCTATCGAGGTGGCGGTTAAACTAAAATCAATTCCAACCAGCATTTTGCTCACACCAATAGAAACATCCTCTGCACCCGTACCATTATCTGGATCAAGACTGCCATAGTGTAAATGAATATTATATTCTTTAGGCAACTCAAAAGAATATTTTAGATCGATGTAGGTGTAATCTGAACCACGATCCGCGTTCCCGGCATAATAAGTTGTAGAAAAATCTTTAAATCCCGCGCCAAAAAATATTTCACTCAAATCAGATCTATTGCTGTCGGTATATTCATAGGCAATATAGCCAATATCAAATTTTACATCCTCGTTTAACTTGAAGTTATAACCTACATACAGATCAACTTCAAAACCATCCGCAGGTTGTGATTGATTATTGACAGTGTTATTAGGAAAATCAACATTTGAAGCCCACGCACCGAGATACAGGGTTCCGTCATGTTCAAATTCATTGGTAAAATCCACTCCACCCTGGATAGCGATGTTGTCATCCGTCTGGGTTTCGCCTCGGAACACGTAATTGGTGGTCACACCTGCATTAGCGGTTAACTCCGCATGCGCTGCGCTGGCCAGACCCAGCAAACCCACACCTAATAAAATTGACTGCCTAATTTTTGATTGCATATAAAACACTCCTTAAGTTCATACGCTTATAGTAAACTTTACGGATAACCGAATTAGAATTGCGGTTAGATAAATTTTGGGCAATTATACCAGCTCTATCGCTGAATAAAACGTTTCAATGCACAATTATGGGGCATGATAATGAGGACACCAACATGACATTAAACCTTATTGATAATCTGGTTAATCAGATCCTGGATAAACTCCCCCAGGGTGCCGATGTCCTGCGTGATGATATTAATCAGAGTTTAAAAACCGGGCTCACCATTGCTTTAAAAAAAATGCACCTGGTAACCCGGGACGAGTTCGACATCCAGAAAGCGGTATTGGAAAAAACCCGTGAAAAATTGGAACAACTGGAAAAGCAGGTGCAGGCACTAGAACAAACTTAAATTGTAGGATTAATCTTATCCCATCTTCAGCTTTTTCTTACAGTTTAAAATAAGTAAGCCACGTATCATTTCTAATTAGAGAATTTTAAAAAATAGAACCCTGATATCTTGTCGCAAGGAGGCGAACTATGTCACTGGCCAACACGTGCACCCGTGCCCAATCGGGCATCCACGCCCTTCCCGTAAACGTTGAGATTCATCTCTCAGGTGGCCTGCCTAAAGTCAATATCGTCGGCCTCGCTGAAACCGAAGTAAAAGAAAGCAAGGAACGCGTACGCGCCGCTATTTTAAATTCACGCCTTGATTTTCCCGCTCGGCGAATCACTATCAACCTGGCACCCGCCGATCTGCCCAAAGGGGGTGGGCGATTTGATCTGGCGATCGCGATTGGCATACTCGCCGCCTCCGGTCAGTTACCTAACGATTCGTTAGACCAATATGAATTCCTTGGCGAACTTGCTTTAAGTGGTCAGCTTAGACCTGTAAAAGGCATCATTCCCGCGGCAATGAAGTTACGTGACGAGAATCGCATCCTGGTCATACCCAAAACCAACCTGAAAGAGGCTCGCCTGGTCAGCGGCATTCGTATACTGGCCATTAATCATTTAATTGATATCTGTGGTCATATCAGTGGCCAGCAAAAACTGGATTTTGAAACATTCGTTCATACCGAAGCAAACGATAAAACCTATACCAATGACCTGAAAGATGTGCAGGAACAAAAATATGCCAAACGGGCACTGGAGATTGCCGCCGCCGGCGGGCACAGCCTGTTATTCATCGGCCCTCCCGGTACAGGCAAAACCATGTTGGCCTCACGTTTGATCAGCATTTTGCCTGAGATGACCGAGCAAGAGGCACTGGAAAGTGCCGCGGTTTATTCTATCGGTAATCTGGGTTTTGACCACCGTCAGTGGATGCAACGTCCCTATCGAGCTCCGCATCATACCGCTTCAGGTGTTGCATTGGTTGGAGGCGGATCGTATCCGCGACCTGGCGAGATAAGCCTGGCCCACCACGGTGTTTTATTTCTGGATGAGTTACCAGAATTTGATCGACGTGTACTCGAAGTCTTACGTGAACCTATTGAGTCTGGAAATATTACCATCTCGCGCGCCGCGCGACAGGCAGAATTTCCGGCACGCTTTCAACTTGTCGCCGCCATGAACCCCTGTCCTTGCGGCTATCACGGCCACCCGAATGGACAATGTCAATGTACCGCCGAACAGGTGCACCGCTATCGTACTCGTATTTCCGGCCCACTATTAGACAGGATTGATATGCATGTCGATGTACCGAGCATTAATTTTTCACAACTGCAACAGACCGATAGTCACGAAGAAAGTAGTGCCGAAGTACGAAAGCGAGTCTGTGCAGCGCGTGCATACCAGCATCAACGTAGCGATAAACCAAATGCCATGTTAAGCAATCATGAACTTAACGTTGTCTGTCAACTCAATAGCGAATGCATACAACTGCTGGAACAGGCAAGTGCACAATTAGGACTATCGGCCCGTGCCTATCACCGAATTTTGCGTCTGGCCCGCACTATTGCCGATGTTGATAAGAATGAAAGCATCACGCCAACCATTATTGCCGAGGCAATCAGTTACCGTCGACTGGATCGGCAAACCGCCCTGTTTACGCATTAGTATTTCATTTTAAATAATATGATGTCATCTCGGTTATTTTTCCGTATGCGGTCGTGTATGTATTATTTTTTGCTACACTGTACGTAAATCACTAACAAGTAAGCTGACTATTTTATTAACTGATTCTAATCTTTTCACCGGCACCTTGCGCGCCATCTGGCGAGGATTGCGTGTCGTTGCCCACCTGTCGCTGGGCATTGTCGTTACCAGCATATTACGTATATTTTATGGGCAGTATTGGTATGCTTCCGACTTTGGGCGTGATGTTGTCCTGTGGTGGACCAGGAAAGTAAATCGAATCGTTGGCATACGTATCGTTAAATACGGTGAACCTCCATTACCTCACGCATTATATGTAGCAAACCATATCTCTTTTTTCGATATAATTGTTATCTCGGCGATTACCCCAACGACCTTTATCTCAAAAAATGCGGTACGTTACTGGCCACTGGTCGGACAGCTGTCTTCTCTCGCCGGCGTGGTGTTTATTAAACGCGGTAAACGCAGCCTGATTGCCCGTATTATTGAAACGGCCGCAAGGGCACTTAACAGCGGAGGTTCGCTAACCGTCTTTCCCGAAGGAACAACCCATTTTAGTAATGAACCAAAAAAATTCCATTCAGGTTTATTCCAGGCCGCAATTGATAGCCAGACACCCATTCAGGCCATTGCCCTTGCTTATATTCGCGATGGCGGACATGATCGGGCTGCCGCCTATGTCGAGGGCGATAATTTATTGCTAACCTTGTTTCTTATCATGGCTCGGCCACACACCAATGTGCATGTTTCTTTCTGCACAGCTACAAAGCCTGACTCCGGCGATCGCAATACCCTCGCCCAGCATACCCGCCAGCAAATTATTGATGCCCGTAATAATAAATTGTTTGTTGAAACTCACTAAACTGTAATGAACTCCGGTAAAGTGAATTGCATACGTTTTAATATCGATATTGCAAACGAGGTTTATCTAAGTTATTACTCAGGTGAGGCTCAGTCGATTTCTGTAGAAACGGATGATGGCCAACGAGTTGAGTTTCTGGCCATGCACTTACGTGAATTTGTCAGTCACTCCGGGGTACAAGGGTATTTTGAATTATGCTTTGATGCTCAAAACCGATTTCAATCTATACGACGTATTTACTAAATCGCTATTCGTAAATGATGTCCACTTAACGTATTTTGATTATTTTTTTTGCAGGAGTGAGCTCAGATCGCGATTATTTTACTATTATAGATCTTATCACAGTCAGAGACCTCTCCCACACAAATTGTTCCAGAATCAGAATTGATTGCCGACTCGTATATAGACCTTATCTTCACCCAGAACTGGATCAAGACCACTGGCAACACCCAGGGTCAAATGAAACCGCACGTTATAAAAGAGATCCATTTCAGTATTAAGCTCTAATCCGACACTATCATAGTAGGTGCCAGGGCTTGAACGACTGTCACCCCAAACACCACCGGTATCATAAAATAGAGTCCCGGTAACTTGATTAAAACCGAATGGCGGCACCATCCAGCCGTGCTCAATGCGTGACAAAGGGAAACGATATTCCATTGTGACAAGGCGCATATTTTTGCCTCTAAGCGCTTGTAGACCTTCACTGTAACCGCGCAACGAATAGTCACGTTTGTTAAACATCGGTTCCGATGAAAAAAGAAAACCACCGAAATCAGCATAAAAATCCTGGATGCCGCCCAGACGGAACGGTTTAGTTGTATTTTCTCCACGGCCTTCCACTAACCTGAACGCCAGAGTATGTTCACCCGCAATACGGAAAAACTCTCGCCATTCACCCACGGTGACCTGCCCCTTTCTATCGCTACCACCAATGACATCGGTATCTTCATAAACCAGGCTCAATGCACGTCCACCATTACGACTCACTGATAATGGATAACGTACGGCAGAGTTATAGCGAATACCTATGGCCGCAATATCTTCACGTGTTTCTGGCAATGAGGATACGCCTTCAGCTAGATAGCGATCCTTCTCACGGGTCGTTAATGCGGCAAAATGGGTCGTAAAAGTATGATCAATGGTATTAAAGGGAACAATTATTTCTGCAATTGCCTGTGAATCTGAACGTATGCGTTGGGTGTCATCATTATTATCTACAAAAAGATCCGACGAGCGATAAACACCGAAATGTAATAACGGCCAAAACCCATCATAAACATAATCAAAAGCACCATTAAGCCAGTTATTTTCAAAGTCATAACTAAGCGCTAAAGAATACGTATGTCGAAATAAGGCATCATAGTTAAAGGTGATAAAACCTACCTCAGTGCGCTGATCGTCAATGGCAATGCTTGGTAACCACCAGGTCGGTGCCATACTTTGAAATGGAGAATAGTCGTCGGCAATCAACTCACTCTCAGCGGAAATATCCTCACTTGTAACTTCAGCATTGATTATGGCACCAGAAGTAGAAGATGCCATTGCATCTGATTTAACTTCGCCAGGCTTCGCTTCACTCGTATCGACGGCTTCAACCATAGCCGTAATTAACGGTGTATTTTCTACGGCAACTTCTTCAATCTCTTTCATATGAAATAGATCATAGCCCTGAGGTCGATATCCAAGATAATACAATCCACTGTCAGATACTGCGGGAGTAAATGCGCCACTTGCCACGTTAGTTAATTGTGAACGCTGCTTTGTTGCAAGGTTTAATTTATAGACATTATAGATACCGTTATCATCTGATATATATATGATGGATTGACCGTCCTGTAAATAAACAGGATGCGCCTGTAAATACTTATCACGGGTTATGGGAGTCCATTGATTGGTTGCCATATCAAACAACTCAATATTCCAACCGAGATCTTTTCGCCAAACGCTGGCAATAATATAGTCACCCGTTGGAGAATAATCGGGATGACTAATCTGCTCGCCCTGCTCACCTGTCCATAATTTTTTTATTACTTTTGCGTTTTCATCCAGCAGCTTCAGACTATTTATACCGAGTTCATTGTGTACTGCAACAATTTTGTCACCTTTATTAGTCCAGACTGAAAATCGAAAGCGTGCACATTTGGTTAGCCGTTCATAGTTGCTGCCATCCAGGTTAACCCGGTAGATATCATAATAGAGCCGCGCATTACGACAGCGTTCGGGCTGGCTAATTAAAATACCTTTGTCTTTGTGAATATTAAGGCGAGCACCACGGGTGATGTCGCGTAACTTCTCTGGGGGTTTGCCAGCTTGTGAACGCATCAAGGCATGGTGGCTACGACCATCGGAAGATCCATAATAGGCCTGGTCACCTATTACTTTCAGTGATTCAGCACTATAGCCGATATTACTTAAGGCAACGCCTTCGCGTAAACCTTGCGACTTTACTTCGGCAATCAGCGGATCATATTTTTCATGTAAATATTTCTCAAATTCGACCCACAGCTGATCAAGATCTTTGCCAAAAACATGCTTTGTATTTGAATCAATTCTGTACGGCACAAAATTATCAGACAGACCTTCAACCAACCCGGTGATTTTTTTCTCGCTATATTTTTCCTTAATAAACTGATAGTGATGCACACCATATAAATAAGGCACGATGCTGCCTGGCCAGGTACCTATCGATTGATTTATCTGCCGTAATTCTTTGATTCCACCGTCTAGCTCCGTACGCATCAACATATTGTAGTAAGTACTTTGTCCTCGCCCGATTCCCAGTTCGTTGTCGGTCTCATAATACGTTGCCAAACCTTCGATATACCACCTGGGCTGAAAGGCATTTGGAAACGCAACCGGGAACAAAAAGGTATGCCGACCAAGAACTTTGCGAACACCTAACGGTGCACCACGTGCCTTGTCCAGATGAACTATGTGCAGGTATTCATGGCGAAAAACCAGTTCTAGCCAGCCATTATGATCCTCCAGAGAAAAGACATCGTCTGGCGCCGCCAGAAAGATATTAGTGTTGTTTCTTGGGAATACAGTAGCAAAGCCGTTAGCCAGATCAAATTCGTCAGTAAACACGACATGAGTTTTTTGCCTGGGAGTCCAGTTCAGAAACTGACTAACCTCCTTTTGTACCTGATTGGCCGTTGGCATAAAGTCACGTACCAATTGTTCTTCACCATTATGATAATGGAGATAGAAATGCTCAGTTTCTATCGTCTTCCAGTCAAGATTGCTATCATGAAAGATATTGGCATGAGAAATAAGTGCAATAGACCACAATATTAATGTGGCGATAAGCCTTTTGATCATGGGCGAATTCGTTTTATGATTATGATTTCTATCCATCATATAACAAAATTCAGGTATATGTCTCTGTTTTACAGGGATGTTTGTGGCTGATATGTATCGGGGATTAAGCTCAACAGCTATTATGGTCTATAGTTTAAAAATCAGCAAGTTACAGCATGGCATTACCATTGTGCTCCTGATACTGGGCGTGAGTGCTTCCATTAGCACGGCAAGCGAGGAACCGGCAAAAGCGGTAATGCCTGGTTACCAGACCTCGCAAATCATTATCGGCTCAAGCGCCCAGGTACTGCTAAAGCAAAATACGTCTATCACCCTGCTAAATTATTGTGCACTTAAATTTAAACATTTAGCAAAAAGTGCGCATTCTGCCGCCCAGAACTGGCAACTTGAACACGCTGAAATAATTAATAAAGCCAATGCCATTAATCGCTATGTTGCCAGTACGATAGAAATTCGAGATTCCAGCTTTGCAGCTGAGAAATTTCAGCTAAAAATCGATGCGCAAGTGTATGACGGCGCTCAAAAATTCAAAAGTGAGCTAACTAGTAAAAATCGCAAACAACAGCACTACCTTTGCAACCGATTGATCTTATCCACGGCACTAGGAGAATGGGACCTGATTAAAGTGATCCCTCAACATGTCCAACGTGTTCTACAGTTTAAATTAAAAGAATAAAGTCAATATCGACTTTAATCTCAATTTGTTTAAAATAGACGTTTAACCAGTAGTCGCGAATGTCAGATCAACTAAACCCAGAACAAAATAGAGCCGTTCAACACATATCCTCGCCCCTACTAGTTCTGGCCGGTGCAGGCAGTGGTAAGACTCGAGTCTTAACGCAAAAGATTGCCTATTTAATAAATCATAAAAACTACGATCCGAAAACGATCGTGGCCGTCACGTTTACTAACAAGGCTGCACGTGAAATGCAGGTAAGGGCGGCAAAGCTGCTTGATAAGGTCACGGCTAAATCAATCCATGTTTCTACTTTTCATACTCTTGGATTAAAGTTAATACGCAATAAACCAGCCATCTATGATCGTAAGACTAATTTTAGTATTTATGATTCCGGCGACAGCCTGTCTTTGATAAAAGATATAATGCGTCGTGATTATGGCGACCCTGGAAATCTTGCCGAGCGGGTCCAATGGCAGATAAGTGACTGGAAACAACAAATACTAACTGCTGATGACGTTACCCGCGCACAGTTTAGTGATCCCGTGTCGACGACTGCAAGCCAGGTCTATACGAAATATGAAACGGCTTTGACCACGTTTAATGCTTTTGATTTTGATGACTTAATTTTTAAACCCGTCATTAAATTAAAAACCGACCCGGAATACCGGCACGAAAAACAACTGGCCATCAGGCACCTGCTCGTCGACGAATACCAGGATACCAATCTTTGTCAGTTTGAATTTATCAAGCTATTAAATGGTGCTCATAGTACCTTTACGGTTGTCGGTGATGATGACCAGTCAATATACTCATGGCGTGGAGCGCGCCCGGAAAATTTAACGCAATTACAGCATGATTTTCCGGATCTGGAAGTCATTATGCTGGAACAAAATTATCGCTCGACCGGTAATATCCTTGCTGCGGCGAATAAGCTAATTGCCAATAACCCGCATGTATTTAAAAAGAACCTCTGGAGCCAATACGGCCCCGGCGATCCGATTACCTTATTCAGTTGTCAGGACGATGAACGTGAAGCCGAACAGGTCATTGCTGATATGCACCACCATCAATTCCAGCATCGAACCCAGCACGGTGATTATGCTATTTTATATCGTAGTAACCATCAATCACGTCTGTTTGAACAACAGTTGCGCGAAAAGAACATTCCCTATTACTTGAGCGGCGGATTATCATTTTTCGCCTATAGTGAAATAAAAGATGTGATGGCCTACCTGCGTATCGTCACTAATCCTGATGACGACAATGCACTGTTACGAATCATAAATACCCCCAGGCGCGAGCTTGGCACTAACAGCGTACAGAAATTTGTTCAGTTCGCCTCTGACCATCAGATTCGACTTGTTGAAAGTATGCATCATGATGCACTGGAAAAAGCCCTAACCCCTCGAGCTTACAAGCGTATATGTGAATTACGCGACTGGCTTGGACATATGAACCGGCTGGTTGAAACCGATTCTCCTGACACCTTGTTTTTAAAAATTATAGGCGATCTGGATTACGAGGCCTGGCTACAGGATACGATGCCGGATGAACAACAGGCCATGCGTAAAATCGGTAACGTACATGATCTGCATGATATGATAAAACGTATCGCAAATAATAACCTTGATAACACCCTGTCTGAAATCGTCAGCAAACTAACCTTGATCGATTTACTTGATCGCGATGACAACGATAATTCAAGCAACAGTGTCAACCTGATGACCTTACACGCCGCAAAAGGGCTAGAGTTCCCTTATGTATACCTGGTTGGATTAGAAGAAAACATATTGCCGCATCGCAACAGCATTGAAGAAGAAAGCATTGAGGAAGAGAGGCGCCTGGCCTATGTGGGTCTCACCCGGGCTAAACGTAAACTTACCATAACGTATGCAATGCAGCGCACTCGATTTGGTAATACCGAAAAAACTGAACCAAGCCGCTTTATTGAGGAATTACCAGAGGAAACACTGCAAAAACGTGGGGTGGTCAGCGATCTATCGGGTGAAGAACGAATGCAACATGGTACTCATCAATTGAGCCAGTTACGATTACTATTGAAAACAGAATAAAAAAGGCCGCCAATATCTGACGGCCTCTCTAATCGAGCTTTGATTAACGAATTACTTGCTCTGGCTAATCATGTGATCCACGATAGATTTGATCTGATCATCGCTTAAACTCGCGGCACCACCTTTCGGGGGCATCGAGCCTTTACCTTTAATCGCATTGGTATAGATGGCGTCGCCTTGAGCAATTCGTGCCTTCCATGCCGCCTTGTCACCTAATTTAGGCGCATTTAAGGCACCCGTTCCGTGACAGGCAAAACAACTGGACTGGTAAGCTGCCGTGGCGTCAAAATCAGAACTTGCTGCTGGAGCTGCCGCACCTGCTGAGCTGCTATCAACATTAACCTTACCCACAGGCTTGATTGATTGATCAATTTTAGCCTTTATACGAGAATCAACAGCAACATCAGTGCCCTCGTCACCTGGAATTATGTTCGCGGCCACAATAATAATTATGAAAAATACACTCAGACCAACGATTACCATGGTCAAAGTACGATAAAAATCCGAATCAGTGCTCACATTCCACCTCAAATATATAACTCATTGATATATAAGCTACTTTATAGTAGCCACCCAAAATTTTGCGTAGTATACCCGTTTCACTCGGTCGTTGAAACGTCACATACTATATATAGGTATACATACAGCTTATTTTCGACTCGCTGGCGAGATACTTTAATTGCTGGCAGCTCAATAAGTGCTGACTTACCGTGGAGTATTGCGCCGCCCTGGTGGCCGGGATTAGCGAGGACTCAAAAATATTAATGAATCAATAGTTACTTCGATCATCGATCTTAAATTCGGGATTGGGTGCAAATTTACCAGTATCGATTTTTTTATTTACCTCGAAGATTTCGGCCTGTTTAATATTTTTGTCATTACCTATAAAAGTTATCGATTTTAAGATAACCGGTCTATTCATAACGGATGGGTAATAATTCATACGATCCCAATAACATATTTTTGATCGGCTTTGGCTACTAATCGCTTTATAGTCGCAACGGTAACTACCTACTACCTTTTCACTTCCCGTTGACGCAGGTAAGGTCATATCTCCTACTGATAATTTCTCCGTAATAGCAAGCAACGCTGTTTCATTTTCCTGCGAACCAAGCCGTTTATTGTTTTCCTGGAAAATAACGACACCACTTCGAAATTTTACCGCCACCTTTTTGGGGAAATTTAGCAGGTAACGAAATTTTCCATCATCAATAACAGCAGATTTTTTTATTTTACTAATGATGCTGCATCTTCCATCCTCAGAAAGACTGTAGGCCGTTAATTCTTTATATGAAGCATATTTATCATTTAAAAAATATTCACGCTCTGATTCGATACCATATATATTCCAGTTCGTCGGTGTATCTAGAACTGCATCGATATCATAATCCGGACGATCATCTTTCAGGGCCTGTTCCATAATTGGATACGTAATAATATTTGAATTTTTAGCTGTTTGAAGCATTTTCTTTTCATCTGCACATAGCTTCCATCTAAATTTCAACATCTTTCGCACCGACGCATTATCGATTTTGTGTTTTATATATATTGCTGGCCCAGGTTGATCGGCATGGAGATAACCTGTTAGCGACAAAGCTCCGATAATTATTACCGAACTTTTCAAAATTCTCATTTTTCTGCTCTCATTCATTTTTCCTGAAACATATTCTATATACATAACATGACCATTTTCAGGATATAATTCTCATAACCATGTGTACACCACCTGAACGGGTGCTAACTTGTTGTATTTTTTAGAATAAACATTACTTTTATCATATTATCTCATAAGCATTCTCGACAAGTGCAAAAGTAAGGTAGAATACACGCATCACGCGCCCGTAGCTCAGCTGGATAGAGTGTTGCCCTCCGAAGGCAAAGGTCGGACGTTCGAATCGTCTCGGGCGCGCCATTTTAAAAAGGATTCGATATGCACCAAACACCCGATTTCTATACGTTCGTTATTCATTATATGAATGGCGAAAAACAGACTTATCGAGTACCTCGCCAGGGCGACATCAACACCCTGGCCAAACGGATCGATGAATTTCGTCAATATGACGAGATGGCAATCCACACCGCGGACAATAAATTAATTCTGATTCCTTTTCAAAATATCAAGCGTATTGAAATTGACCCATTCCCTGAGGTCTATGCAAAAAATATGTTACATGGCGCCACGTTGGTCGAGTAGTCGTAGAAACTATTAGATAATTTGAAATATAGTCTGGCTGAGTAATGCCACGGCAATCAGCGCCGGCAATCCCTGAATATATAAAATACTTCGTTTCGCCGTCAAGCCACCGTAAATACCCGCCACACTGACGCAGACAGTAAAAAATAATAATATTTCCAGCGAAATATCCGAGTCTGGATACAACACTCCCCAGATAATTCCCGCTGCAATAAAACCATTGTATAA
>UOFR01000031.1_pt1 | contig 44532 bp, 51 predicted proteins | sample 1988501 | NCBI WGS metagenome assembly UOFR01 (sample SAMEA4712194, study PRJEB27164) | hydrothermal vent metagenome | biome: marine basaltic hydrothermal vent biome; feature: marine hydrothermal vent; material: mineral | place: Pacific Ocean | collected 2011-06-14/2011-07-23 | depth 1689 m | reverse complement strand
TCTTCGCCGTAAAGGCCCCTTCAGGCCAGGCTGCCAATACGCTGCGTGGGCTTAATAAACCCGCTCCAACGGCGACCGCCACAGCTCCGCCGGCCAGGCTTCCTTGTAGAAATGTTCTGCGTTGCATATTTAGTTTCTCCCGTAAATTTTAAAGCGTATACGCCCATTCAGTGAGAGCTTTGATTTCCTTGTCAGAAAGGATTTCATGCTTACCGAATGGAGGCATTATTGAATTTGGGTTTGCATTAGTCGCGTCCCAAATTTGATCATAAAGCTTTTTCTTATCAGGAAAACGAGCTTTCATTGCAACTAAGGGTGGGCCAATGTTGCCGGGCATATCAACGCCTTTATAGGCGTGGCAGCCAAAACAATTACCCTTCTTACGGTTTTCGGCAATTTTCTTGCCAGCTTTTACTTGATCTTCGTCAGCCAGAGCGCTCTGGATGGGTATCATGGTCATGGAACCAATCAGTACCGCAACAGCACTCGCGGCGGCGATCATATTGGCGGGTTTCCGCATGATCTCTCCTCCTCGTCAAAGGTGTTCTCTTAAAAGATGACTTACAAAAAATATCTTTAAGTAAGTATTTCCAATTTATTATATTTACAACATGTCGTTGCAACGTCTGTAGCATACATGAACTGGCAGGGTGCGCAAGGGCTGAAAGATAGATTAGTTAATTAGTAAAATCTAATTGACTAGCCGATAATTAATGTGAGGGATTCGGGATTTCTTCCTGAATATGTTTAAGTTTTGCTTCGAGGCGCGAGGAGGCATAAAAATTATCTTTGCTTGATTTTAAGGCAATCGTAATATGGTTAACGGCCTGGTGAAATTGTCCAATTTGATAATAGTATTCTGCCAGCGCTTCATGTGATCCGCCTTGCTGGTTGAGGGCCGCACGACTTTTAGCTAAATATCTATAAAATACCGGGTTTCTAGGCGTTTTTTTCAGGAATGTGTCTAGTGTGGTTAATACTAACTGGAACTGTTTTTGTTCTACAAGTAGCTTAATGAAGTCATGCATAATGGACTCGTTGTTCGGATAGAGTTTCAGCGCATGCTGATATATTTTTACGGCACGTTCAGGTTTCTTTGCTTCAATTTCCACTTCAGCTTGTGCTAACAGGAAGGCTATCCGTATTGGATAGGCCTCAAGCAGTATATTGATTTGCTCTCGCGCTTTTTCAGTTTTTCCAATTCGTAACAAGCTCAGAACATAGCCATAACGTGTCGCATCTAACTCCAGTCCCTGTTTTTTCTGCAAGTCTTCTTCATACTGAGATACATTACTTTTCTTATCATGATTGGCAAGGGCAATTATTCGTTGGCGCATTAACTGGTAGCTAATAGAGTCGTTATCTTTAACTTTTGGTAAGTGCCTGGCTCGTCCTTGAGCATCGGAAATTCGCGATATGCTAACGGGGTGAGTACGAAGAAACTCCGGTATTTCTATTCCGTAAGTGCGGGATTGACGTTCTAATTTTTCAAAAAAAGTGGCCATACGCTCAGGGTTAAAGCCTGAATCGGAGAGTACCTGGATGCCAATGCGGTCCGCTTCTTGCTCGTTATGACGGGTAAAATTAATTTGTTTTGAGGCCTGGCTGGCGGCTACGGTGGCTAGCGCGGCTGAGGCAACATTGCCATTGTCGCCACCGAGTACGATAGCGGCAATGAGAGCGGCTAAAATCGGTAAACTGGACGTCGGACCCACGTCAAATGCACGTGCATAGTGGCGTTGCGTGACATGGGCAATTTCATGGGCAAACACCGAGGCGAGTTCACTCTCGGAGTCGGTTTGGGTAAATAGTCCGTAATTGATGCCTATAAAACCGCCAGGCAGGGCAAAGGCATTAATGGCAGCGTCATTAACAAGAAAAAACGTGAATTTGGTTCCACCGTGGTCGTGATTGGCCAGCAATCGGTAGCCAATCTCATTTAAGTAGTCTGTCAGGATTGGATCGTCTACCACCATACCGGCGCGTCGGATATTTCGTAATACCGAGGCACCCGTGCGATATTCGTCCAGCGCAGTAATGCCGGAACTTCCCGCACCGCCCAGATCAGGCAAATTTAGCTCATCGGCCGTTGATCGGTTGCTTAATCCGGCAAGCAACAGTGAAATTATCGTTATTTTTACCAGACATTTCATAGGCGATTGATTATAAACAGTTTGTACCTCAACTCGAGTAATATTAGAAAAAAACCGTAAGTCATTGAAATATTAACTTTTATAGAATATTCCCACTGAGCAGAGTGATAAAGACATCGAAAGCTGGTGATAGATTCAATATATGGTAATATATATTAATATTAATGTGTCTTCTAGGTGACAGTTAACCTTTAATGTCCTATATAAGAGCATACATTGATATTTATATGGCTTGAGATGCCCGTGTTTCAAGCCTTGATTAATCTTTACTTTAATAAATTTTGAGGAGCTTTAAGCATGGCCGATTTTGATCAAGAACTTGATGCAACAGGTTTAAACTGTCCACTACCCATTTTACGTGCCAAGAAGGCCCTCGGTGGAATGGAAGGAGGTCAGATCCTTCATATTATCGCTACTGACCCAGGTTCAGTTAAGGATTTTGAAGCCTTTGCCAAACAAACCGGTAATGAGCTGATGGAATCAAAGGAAGAAGGCGGCAAGTTCTTATTTTTAATAAAGAAAGTATAGTTTTAAAAAAGCCTGAGAAATCAGGCTTTTTTATGTGTTATATAAAATTCGATGCTATATTCCACACATGGACGTGAGTCGAAAGCTGGAGATATCAGATGTCAGATAAAAAACTTGCCATAATTGCGACTAAAGGCACATTGGACTGGGCTTACCCGCCTTTTATTCTTGCTTCAACGGCGGCGGCACTGGGTTATGAAGTACAGATATTTTTTACCTTCTATGGATTACAGCTGTTAAAGAAAAAGCTGTCACTGCAGGTCAGTCCATTAGGTAATCCGGGCATGCCGATGCCGATGGGGATGGATAAATGGTTTCCGATCCTGGGCACAGCCATCCCCGGGATGCAAAGCATCATGACCATGATGATGAAAAACAAGATGAAGGCCAAAGGTGTGGCCAGTGTCGATGAGCTACGTGACCTGTGTAAAGAGGCCGAAGTGCAAATGATAGCCTGCCAGATGACGGTCGATCTATTTGATATGCAACATCATGAATTTATCGATGGTATAGATTATGGTGGTGCGGCGACCTTTTTCGAATTTGCCGGTGAAGCCGATATCACTTTATACATTTAACCAAAAATAAGCGCTCCGTCAGGAGCGCTTTCGTATAGCAATTTCTCGTTATTTTTAAAACGTCTTGGAAATACTCACGCCAATCAAGCTAACTTCTGATTCATATTTGCCGTTATAGGCAAGCGTTCCGTTCGGTTCAGCTCCAGCAGCGGTACTTGAATTAATAACGCGATCATCGACGTCCACATACATGTAAGAATATTCAAGCTTCCAGCTTGAAAATTGATGACTGGCACCGATTGAGAATAGCTGGCGGTCTGCATCAGGAACTCGTGCAGAAAAGTATTCATCAGGTTGCGGGGTCGGATCATATGAGTAGCCAAATAATAATCTTGTGCTCGGGTTGATTTTATAGGTAAAACCAAGTCGATAAGTTAAGGTATTTTTCCATCTATTGGTACTGGATGTAAGTGGACCGGTTGAGCTGTTAATGTTTATTGTATTGAAGCTGCTCCAGCCTGTATGCTCGACATCAAATTCGATGCCCAGGCTTTCGATAGGCTGGAAACGAACACCAATCTGTAACATGCTCGGGAAAGTGAGTGCAGCCTGAGCACCGACAACAGAAGAGCCAATGCCCCGTGCATCAAATTGTCCCGTAAGATCAGTTTTGACTTCACTCCGATAGGATACGCCGAGATTGAAGCTTTCATATTTGTGCAGATAGCCAATGTTAAAGCCCATGCCATTTCCTGAGCCGTTAATTTTTATGTTCTGAGTATTGAAGGTCAGATCGATTACATCGTAAAAATCTAAACCAAATGCAACACTACTATTTTCATCAATTTTGTAGGAAATATTGGGGTTTATGTTAACCATCTTGATGCGGCTAGTTTCAGGTTCCAGTCGATCTAATACGCCAGCAAATACAGGGAATGTCTCATCGGGATATTGTGTCTCAAGTCCAAATGGTGAATTAATCAGCAAGGCAAAACCTACTCCGTTATCGCCGAGCGCGCTGGCCATAAAGTTCGGAATCAGGAAACTATTTTCACCCGTTCCCTCAGTTCGTGTACCACCGTCAGGCGTAACGGCGTGGTCGTAGCTGACACTATTGAAGCCCAGCATTACGTTTTTACCTTCATGAAAACTGATCGCAGCGGGGTTATAGGGTATCGCTCCAAGTTCTTCTGTGTTGGCAACCAGAGCGTTTGCCGCGGCGGTACCGGCAACCGAGACTTCAGGTACCCTGAAACCGTTTGCATGGGTCAGAGAAACTGGCATAAAACACACTAATGCAGTTGCAAGAAATTTTTTATTTAATCGAAGGTGATGCATGATGGCTCCCCTGTATTTATTCTGATGTCCGTTCTGATTTCCATAAAGCATTTTCTAACGCAGTATGCATTAGGGTATACCGTAATTTCACTTATTTTGAGCTCGAGCACAATCATTATTTTTAAATTTTTTTTACTTGACTTCAAATTATATCGGGTGTCTTATTAGGAACATAATTCGCTGGGAGGCGAATGGATATAATATTATGAAATCATAATATAGCTCATGTTTAGCATGACCCATCGGGCCTTGTTTGTAATATGGATAAAATTATAAATATGGAAAATAATAATTTATGCCTCTCATTCATTTTCTTAAATTGTTTAAAAGTGTGCAGGAGACGTCATCATGATCGGTAAACCTATTCGATACGGGTTGCTTATTACACTTGGTCTATTTGTTAATTCATCAGTGAATGCCACCAACGGTTACTTTGCGCACGGTTATGGCACTAAAAATAAAGGCCTGGCCGGAGGCGGGGTGGCGTTACCACAGGATGCCATGATTTCGGCAACGAATCCGGCGGGGCTGGTATTTGTTGAAGAACGACTTGATCTTGGGGTTGGGCTCTTTAGTCCGGTGCGGAGTTATTCTGTGACGGCGGATACGGCCGGTGTTCCTGATGGAGCAGCTTGTGGTGCAAACTGCCCCTTCACCATCGGCGGTAATGCAACGTCACAGTCCATAGACAGCGAAAATGAGCTCTTTTTAATCCCGCATTTTGCCATGAACTGGGCACTGGGTGCTCAGGCGGGGGTAGGTGTAAGTCTGTATGGCAACGGCGGAATGAATTCTGAATATCAAGGTGGTCAGGCCCAGCACAATAATGGGTTAGGCACGGCGGTTACAACACCGGGTACCTTTGGCGCTGGAACGGCGGGGGTTAACCTGGAACAATTATTTTTAAATGCGACTTACTCGCGAAAGATGTCCGCTAACAGCTCATGGGGTGCCAGTGCAATAGCCGCCTATCAGCGTTTTGAGGCAACCGGTCTGGCGACGTTCGGCGGTTTTTCTACCGATGCGACTAATCTCTCCAACAATGGTGTCGATGATTCTTTTGGTGTTGGCTGGAAACTAGGTATTCAAGGTGAAATTTTACGCGGCCTGACGTTAGCTGCATCATATCAGTCCAAAATTGATATGAGTGAGTTTGATAAATACAAAGGCCTGTTTGCAGAAAACGGCGACTTTGATGTCCCTGCCACCTGGACCGCAGGTCTGGCGTTCACGGCTACACCCAATAATGTCGTAACCTTTGATGTGCAACGAATTGAATATAGTGACGTTGCTGCCATAGCCAACCCAATGAATAACCTGATCTCAACATCAGGTTGTATTGGTGGTAATACTTCTTATTGTCTGGGCGGCGCAAACGGCGGCGGTTTTGGCTGGCGCGATATGACCATCTATAAATTGGGCTGGCAGTGGGCGGCAACACAGAACTGGACTATTCGTGCCGGTTATAATCATGGCAAACAACCCATAGCGGCTTCGGAGGTTGTTTTTAACATTCTGGCGCCAGCGGTGATCGAAGATACGGTTACATTAGGTTTTACCTGGGATGTTAGCAAAACCAGTGAGATTAACTTCTCGTTCATGCATGGATTTGAAAAAACGGTTACTGGTGCTAATCCGCTAAATCCAACACAGGAAATTTCGATAACCATGTATCAAAACGAAGCTGAAATGAGCTGGGGCTGGAAATTCTAAACCTGAATAAAAATTGTCCGATTACTGGGTTGGTAATATATCTGAAAGGCCGCGTAAGCGGCCTTTTTATTTGGCTACGAATTAACTACAAATACGAATATACTAGGCCCGAAATCACTTAATCCGTTCACAAGCACTTTGAGGTAAGTATGTTTAGCAAAAATATGAATATCGCCGATTTTGACCCCGATCTCTGGTCGGCTATCACGAAAGAAAATGAGCGTCAGGAACAACACATCGAACTGATTGCCTCAGAGAATTATGCCAGTCCGCGGGTGATGGAAGCACAGGGTACTGCGCTGACCAATAAATACGCCGAGGGTTATCCGGGCAAACGTTACTATGGCGGTTGCGAGCATGTCGATGTGGCTGAACAGCTAGCAATTGATCGGGTTAAACAATTATTTAATGCAGATTATGCCAATGTGCAACCGCATTCAGGGTCACAGGCCAATGCGGCTGTTTATATGGCGCTTTGTGAACCGGGTGACACTATATTAGGCATGAGCCTGGCCGATGGTGGTCATTTGACCCATGGTTCGAAAGTGAGTTTTTCTGGACTGATTTATAACGCCGTTCAATATGGTTTAAACAATGAGACTGGCGAAGTTGATTACGAGCAGGTGGAAGCACTCGCTAAAGAACATAAACCAAAAATGATTGTGGCAGGATTTTCTGCTTATTCACGCATCATGGACTGGCAACGTTTTCGTGATATTGCCGATAGCGTTGGCGCGTATTTGTTTGTCGATATGGCGCATGTGGCGGGTTTGATTGCAACTGGCCACTACCCCAGTCCAGTTAATATTGCTGACGTGACGACATCAACCACACATAAAACATTACGCGGTCCTCGCGGCGGAATTATCCTCGCGAAATCAAACCCTGATCTGGAAAAGAAATTAAATTCGCGTGTTTTTCCGGGTTCTCAGGGCGGCCCCTTGATGCATGTAATTGCAGCTAAAGCGGTTGCCTTTAAAGAAGCGTTAGAACCAGAGTTTAAAACCTACCAGGGCATGGTGGTAAAGAATGCTCAGGCGATGGCGAATACGTTGATAGCACGAGGTTATAACATTGTTTCAGGTGGAACCGATGATCATCTGTTCCTGGTTGATTTGATCGATAAAGGTTTAACTGGAAAAGAAGCCGATGCGGCATTGGGTGCTGCTAATATAACGGTAAACAAAAATGCCGTACCAAACGATCCGCAATCGCCGTTTGTGACCAGTGGTATTCGAATTGGTACACCGGCTATTACGACTCGCGGTTTTAAAGAGGCGGAGGCAACAGATCTGGCTAACTGGATGTGCGATGTACTGGATGACGTTAATAACCAGGCGACGATCGATGCTGTTAAGCAAAAGGTGCTGGATGTTTGTAAGCGCCTGCCAGTTTATACGAATTAGTTTTTGTATTATATGAAAGTGAAGTGACTCTTTTGTCATTGAGGTGATGTAATGCATTGTCCGTTTTGCGCAGCAAATGATACCAAGGTGATTGACTCCCGCTTAGCGAGTGAAGGGTCGATGGTGCGTCGACGCCGTGAGTGTCTAAGTTGCAGCGAACGTTTTACCACATATGAATCTGCCGAACTGGTCATGCCGCACATCATAAAATCTGACGGTCGACGAGAGCCCTTTGATGAAGAAAAACTGCGTTCCGGTATTGTCCGCGCATTAGAAAAACGGCCGGTGCTTAGCGAAAGCATTGAGGCGGCAATTACTCATATAATGAAAAAGGTTCGCGCCAAAGGCGAACGGGATTTCGATTCACAATCTATTGGTAGTTTAGTTATGGATGAATTGCGTGATATCGATCAAGTTGCGTATGTACGTTTCGCGTCGGTGTATCGTAGTTTTCAGGATGTAAATGCCTTCGAGGAAGAGATCGAAAAATTAAAAAATATCCCTTCGCCAGAATTAAAAAAACGTCAACACTCTTTGCTACCGGATGATGAAAAATAACGAATGGCCTTCTCAGTAGATGATCATGGTTTTATGTCGCGAGCCATTCAGTTGGCAAAACGTGGCCTGTATACAACGGATCCTAATCCGCGAGTGGGTTGCGTGATAGTTAACGCAGGTACCATCGTCGGAGAAGGCTGGCATCAGGTTGCTGGTGGAGCACATGCCGAAGTGAATGCCCTGGCGGCAGCGGGACATCGTGCTGAAGGGGCCACGGTGTATGTCAGTCTTGAACCATGTTGCCATCATGGTAAGACACCACCCTGTACCGATGCATTAATTGCGGCCAAAGTAGAGCGAGTCGTTGTGGCCATGCAGGATCCCAACCCACGAGTTGCTGGTAATGGCTTGCAACAATTAACGAATGCCGGGATTGTTGCAGAAGTTGGCTTACTCGAGATCCAGGTACATGAGTTGAATCCGGGATTTATTCAACGTATGAAAACCTCTCGACCTTATGTACGTAGTAAACTTGCCATGAGTGTGGATGGCCGCACGGCGATGGCCGACGGCGAAAGTAAATGGATCACCAGTGATTCGGCGCGTTTAGATGTGCAACGTTTACGCGCTCGCAGTTCAGCAATCGTCACAGGTGCCGGAACCGTGTTAGCCGATGATCCGGCGATGACGGTAAGGCTCGAAAACACAGAACGGCAACCGGATCGAATTATTATTGATACCAATCTAAGTACACCAACCAATGCGAAGATTTTGAAACAACCGGGACAAACCCATATCTTGACGTGCAGCGATGACGAGTCAGCGATTGATCAGTTAACTCAAGCGGGTGCCAGAGTTGTTATCTTGCCTAAAGTAAAAAATCGCGTCGACCTACACGCAATGATGGATTACTTAAACGAACTAGAAGTGAATGAAGTTCTACTGGAGACCGGGGCAACACTCAGTGGTGCCATGCTGGAAGAAAAATTAATCGACGAAGTCATTATCTACATGGCTCCCGTGGTGATGGGTGATCAGGCGCGTGGACTGTTTAGCTTACCTCATCTCAATTCGATGACCGACAAGATAGAATTAACCCTGAAGTCAACTCGTATGCTCGGTAACGATATTCGATTAACGTATATACCAAATTAAGTTCAGATCTTAAACTCAGATCGATTAAGAATTTATCTCTTTTTGGTGTGCCGATTTTTTGCGGCGCTGTACGAACGCAAGGCCAAGTAAACCGAGTCCCATCAAAGCAAGCGACGTTGGTTCGGGAATCTGGACGGCACCATTTACGGCATCGACGGTAAGAGTCGCATAATCAAAGTAGAAATCGCCAAATGTGGCGACCAGCGTGACATCCAGTAAACCGGTATCGCTAAGGGTCAAAAGAGAATCTATGCTGAAGCTACTGGTTCCGGTATCAACCTCCCAGGAATAGGTATTTAAGCCTGCGCTCAAATTAGCAAATTCGGGAATCAGAAACCGCTCAAACCAGCCACGATCATCCCGAAGATTGAGACCTATCGTTGCTGAAGTAATTTCCTGGCTGGCAGGATTATAGCCGGCGTCAAGAATATTGAATTGCCAGGAAACGCTATCGTCAGCGCCAAAAAGCGTGCCGTTCATTCTGATACCACCTGCATCATAGGTATCAGTGTAAACAATGTTTGCGTTTACTATTCCTGTTGTCCCTAAAGCTAGAATTAATGTAAAGACTAATCTTTTTAAATTATTCATCTTCAACGTCCCTGGTATGCAAATGTTAGATTTATACCTATATTATGTAAGCATATAATATGCCAGGATTTCAATCTATTGATCTTATTATAGAAATAATTTTATATACATCTGCACTGATAGAAAATGTAAATAATTTTGACGTTTTGGAGTGGGTTTTTGTAGAATTGCCATTATATAATAATGGTTAAATATGGCGGAGTGAAAACGTAATCAAGGAGTATTTATAGATTGAGAAACTTCTTCCCGCGGTATCGCTGTTATAATTCGATTTTTACGATGGGATGAATTCTAAAGAATTTTCAGTTCGCTTTGGTTTCCGTAGGATTAGAATGGTGCGCTGAAATTAGGTTCGAATGAGTAAAAAATTTCGATTCTCCCCACTTTTCTTATCCAGGTTCATATTGAACAATAGAAACGAGTGATAAAATTTATGTTTACCGGAATCATACAGGCCATCGGTCAAGTTGCGCAAATTCAGCCTAAGGGTGAAGACACCCGGTTATACATCCAAACTGGAAAGCTGGATCTGGATGATGTGCAATTGGGTGACAGCATTGCCGTAAACGGGGTTTGTCTCACCGCCGTCGAATTACCCGGTGATGGATTTTGGGCTGATGTGTCCAAAGAAACATTAGATAAAACCGGACTGGTTCTCTACCAGACCGGGCAAAAAGTTAATCTTGAAAAAGCCTTAACACCAACCACTCGTCTCGGCGGTCATCTTGTCAGTGGTCACGTTGATGGTATCGGCGAGGTGATTTTGCGTGAGCCTGCGGGCCGTTCAGAACATTTCCAGATCAGGGCGCCTGACGAACTGGCTCATTATATTGCTCAGAAAGGCTCAATTTGTGTTGATGGCACCAGCCTGACAGTGAATTCAGTCAATGGCAGCGTATTTGATCTCAATATCGTGCCGCATACCCTGCAGGAAACGGTAATGGGAGCCTATCAAACTGGAACTCAGGTTAATCTCGAGGTTGACCTGATTGCCCGTTATCTGGAACGGTTACTCACTGGAAACCCTGCTAAATTGGTGGATACAGGCCTGATTAGCAAGGAATTTCTCGCAGAAAACGGCTTTATCAAGTAGACTGCGCAGCTCAAATTCACTGTTTATATTAGTGCCAGAGAACACGATCTGAATTATTCAGCAATAGAATCAAACCAGAGACAGCCGTAGAGTGAGACAGTTTTGACGTCACGATTAAATACAGTAGAAGAAATTATAGAAGATATCCGTCTGGGCAAAATGGTGATCCTGATGGATGATGAAGATCGTGAAAATGAAGGTGATCTGATCATGGCGGCCGAAAAGGTGACGCCGGAAGCAGTTAACTTTATGGCCATGTACGGTCGTGGCCTGATCTGCCTGACCATGACCAAAGAACGTTGCGAACGCTTGCGTTTACCATTAATGGTCAGCAGCACAAACGATCGTCATGGCACCAATTTTACCGTTTCGATTGAGGCGGCTGAGGGTGTGACCACCGGTATTTCAGCGGCTGATCGGGCTGCGACAGTTTTAAGCGCCGTGGCCGCCGAAGCCAAACCCTCGGATCTGGTACAACCGGGACATATTTTCCCATTGATGGCGCAACCTGGTGGTGTGTTAACCCGTGCAGGGCATACCGAAGCGGGATCTGATTTGGCGCGCATGGCAGGTTTAGAACCCGCCGCCGTTATAGTTGAGATCTTGAACGATGATGGCAGCATGGCACGCCGTCCACAGTTAGAAGAATTTGCAAAAAAACATGGCATCAAGATCGGTACGGTTGCCGATTTAATCCATTATCGAATGCATTATGAAAAATCGATTGAACGCATCAGCGTCTGTGATATGCCGACCCGTTATGGTGATTTTCGTTTACACTCCTATCGCAATGTAAACGATGGCGTCGTGCATCTTGCCCTGGTAAAAGGTGAGATTAATCGTGCTACGCCAGCTCTGGTTCGGGTGCACGTCGAAAATCCGCTGTGTGATGCTTTTGCAAATTTACGTAAAGATTGCAGCTGGTCGATGAATGAGGCCCTGGAGCGAATCGAACAGGAAGGCAGTGGCATCGTTGTGTTGCTTCGTTTACTAGAAGACAACGAGTTGTTGACTACCCAGTTAAAAAATTATGCGGCGCAAGATGCCGACGAAGATTTACCGCATCCCGAGTCTGGCGCGGATCTTCGAACCTTTGGTTTGGGCGCGCAAATATTAACAGACCTTGGCGTACGCAAAATGCGCGTGTTAAGTGCGCCGAAAAAAATGCATGCGCTTTCAGGTTTTGATCTGGAAGTGGTGGAATACATTAATTATCGAAATGAAGGTTAGCTATGAGTGAACCAAAAACAATAGAAGGCGATATGATTTGTCGCAACAGCAAGTTTGGTATTGTAGTAGCGCGTTTCAATAGCTTTATAACAGAAAGTTTATTAAGTGGCGCGGTTGATACTTTGAAACGTCATGGTGCCAGCGATGCTGATATCGAAATTGTCTGGGTGCCTGGAGCCTATGAGCTTCCGCTGGTGGTACAGGCGATGGCGAATAAGGGTAGTTATGATGCAATTATCGCTTTAGGTTGCGTTATTCGTGGTGGAACTCCGCATTTTGAATTTGTCGCCGGTGAATGCGTTAAAGGTATGTCGCAGGTGATGATGCAAAAAAATATACCAGTTTCATTTGGCGTGTTAACCGTGGACACGATTGATCAAGCGATTGAACGTGCCGGTACTAAAGCTGGAAACAAAGGTGCTGAGGCGACCATGTCAGCAATTGAAATGGTTAACTTGTTAAAGCAACTGACCTGATACTAATTGCCAGCAATTTGCTGGCCGCTCTTTAACAGATGGGGTTAGAAATGAGTAAAGCGCGTTCACGTGCACGACGAATGGCAATGCAGGGTCTGTATGAATGGCAGGTCGCACAAAATTCGCCAAAGGATGTTTATAACACCTATCTTGCAGAACATGATTTGTCAAAGATTGACGAGGAATATTTCAAGGTGCTGATACTTGGTGTTCCGGAAAAACACAAGGAACTGGATGCGGCAATTAATGCGCATTTGTCGCGTTCGTTGGAAGAAATTGATCCTATTGAATTATCTATATTAAGAATAGCCTGTTACGAGTTTATCTCGCGTCTGGATGTTCCTTATAAGGTGGTTATTAACGAGTCCATCGAGCTGGCGAAAACCTTTGGTGCAGAAGCCGGTCACAAATTTGTAAATGGCATTCTTGATAAACTTGCTGTGGATTTGCGTAGTTCAGAAATCAAGAAAATAAGATAACCATAATTGAAAGTATACGTATCTTGAATTTTTCTAACAGGATGAAAGGATGCTTTTAAAATAACCCACTATTATGTCTGAATCTGAATTCGACATTATCCGAAAATACTTTACCGAAATTGGTAAGGCCTCTGACTGGCTGGTGATGGGCATCGGTGATGATGCCGCGATCATCGCACCTTCATCGGAGCATCAATTATTAATCTCAATCGACACTCTGAACCTGGGCGTACATTTTCCCGGGCAATGTGCGGCTATCGATATTGGCTATAAAGCACTTGCTGTGAATTTAAGTGATATTGCGGCGATGGGTGGAGAACCTAAATGGTTTACTTTGTCATTAAGTTTGCCGAGTATTGATCACAATTGGTTAAAAGACTTTTGTCTTGGTCTTTCGCAGCTGGCAAGTAAACATAATCTTAAACTGGTAGGTGGTGATACAACTCGAGGCCCGTTAAGCATAACCATTCAGATTGCGGGAGAAACGCCTGCAAAAGAAGTAATAAAACGCGACGGAGCCAAAGTAGGTGATAGTATTTATGTCACCGGCACATTAGGGGATGCGGCAGCCGGGTTAGCGTTATGTGCTCAGAATGAGGACAGGAATTCTTACCGGGAAGCATTGGTTGATAAATTGAATAAACCGATACCGCGTATTGCAGTAGGCATGGCATTACGCAGTTTAGCGACGGCATGTATTGATATATCGGATGGTCTTGCCGGTGACCTGGGGCATATACTGGAAGACAGCGGAGTTGGCGCAGAACTGGAACAAGATGCCATTCCATTTTCAGATGAGTTACTTGAGTATGCGGAAAAAAATGAACTAACTAGTTTTCTGGAACTCAGTTTATATGGCGGTGATGACTATGAGTTGTGTTTTACCGCAGCTGAAAAAAGTCACGAAGCTATTGAAAAAGTCGGCATAGAAGAAGATTGTAAAATTACCCGAATTGGTAAAATTATCTCGGACAATGGTTTGTATCTCGTAGAAGATAATGATACAACTGAAATAAATATAACGGGCTTTGATCACTTTAATACGTAATGACTTCTAAAACGGTTCCTGTTTCATTATTAAAAGATCCTCGACATCTGCTGAGTTTAGGTTTTGGTAGTGGTCTAGCGCCAAAAGCACCTGGCACCTTCGGTACTCTGGCCGCGATCCCTTTTTATTTGCTAATGGCAATATACCTGCCTGATCCGATGTATATAGTCGTCACTATTCTTACCTTTTTGCTCGGAATATATATATGCCAGCAAACTACCAATGCACTTGAAGTCGATGATCATCCTGCGATTGTCTGGGATGAATTCGTCGGTTTTTTCATTACCATGTTGTTTGTGCCACTAAGCTTTACGACAGTCTTGCTGGGGTTTTTGTTTTTCAGGATTTTCGATATCCTTAAACCCTGGCCCATATCTGTGATCGATTCACGTATTAAAGGTGGCTTGGGTGTTATGCTTGATGATGTGCTGGCGGGATTATTTGCCTTAGCTGCTATGCATTTTTATCTTTGGTTCTTCCATTAAAACGAGGTATTACACACATGAACAGTCTAAATAAAATGAACCTGTTACTCATTTCATTTTTGTTAATGTTATCCGGCAACTCAATCGCGAATACGGTAGAGATCGTAAAAGTAATGATCGAGCCTGCTGCTCATCGCTGGACTTTTCACGTAACCTTGAAACACGATGACAAGGGCTGGGATCACTATGCGGATGGTTGGCGGATAGTTGATAGTAAGGGAGCTGAACTGGGCTATCGTAAATTATGGCACCCGCATGAAAAGGAACAGCCATTTACTCGTAGCCTGGCAAATGTGTTGGTGCCAAAAGGTGAGAGTATTATTTTTATCGAGGCACATGACAAGGTTCATGGCTGGAGTAAACAACGTGTCCGAATCGATCTTAAAGTCGATAAAGGAGCACGCTATCAGATCCGTCGAAAAACGAACTAGGTTTAATTCTGTTCTACGCGCTTGTCTTTTTCAATTAGCGCATAAGCAGAATGATTATGAATGGACTCAAAATTTTCTGATTCAACTATATAATAACTAATACGGTCGTCACTATTCAGGCGTGCGGCCACATCACGTACCATGTCTTCAACAAATTTTGGATTATCATAGGCGCGTTCGGTGACATTTTTTTCATCCGGGCGTTTTAATAATCCATATAATTCACACGATGCTTCCTGCTCAACAATATCGATTAACTCTTCTATCCACACAAACTCATCAATACGTGCTGTTACGGTAACGTGTGAGCGCTGATTATGCGCACCACGATCAGAAATCTTTTTAGAACAGGGGCACAAACTGGTAACGGGTACTACGACTTTAACTATGGTCTGGGGTTCACCATCATGAATCTCACCAATAAAGGTCACATCGTAATCTAATAAACTTTCTACACCGGACACCGGTGCCGCCTTACTCACAAAGTAAGGAAAGTTCATTTCAATATGACCCGAACCGGCTTCCAGTCGCTCGGTCATTTCCGATAGCATAACCTTAAACGATTTAACCGATATCTCACGCTCATGGTCGTGCAGGATCTCGACGAAACGTGACATATGTGTGCCTTTGAAATTATGTGGCAGATTTACATACATACTAAAGTTAGCAATCGTATGTTGATCTTTACCGCAACGATCGCCCACTCGAACGGGGTGGCGGATATCTTTAATACCAACTTTGTTGATCGGGATGTTGCGTGTGTCGGCACGATTCTGCACATCTTCAATCGGTAGATTGCTTACTTTATTACTCATAATATTTATTCCTCAGAATATGTCACGCAAGCTCGATCAGTCTCCCAAATAGTGACACGATCAACCTGGACACGTTCATTATTTAATTCTTTACTTAACTCTTTAAAAATATACGCTGAAATGTTTTCGGCCGTGGGATTAATTTTATCAAATGGCGGCAGGTCATTTAGATTGCGATGATCCAGTGCTCCAATCAATTCATTGGTCGCGGCTTTTATATCGCGAAAATCCATACCCATTCCAATTTCATCCAGTTCGCTGGTGACCACTTCGACATCAACTTTCCAGTTGTGGCCATGCAGGCGACTGCAAACTCCAGGGTAGCCGCGCAATAGGTGTGCAGCAGAAAATTCCGTCACAATTTTAGTCCGAAAACGGCCAGCCATCTGAATATCCTACTATTATACTCGGAAAAGAGGGGTTTGTGTGGTGTGTTTGACTTGCGAGTTATCGCGCAAAAAGGCTTCCACCTGGCGGATTATACCATCTGAGCTGAGTCCAGACTCGGCTAAAAGCTCATCGCGACTGCCATGCGAGAGGAATTTGTCGGGTAAACCCAGATTGAGTACCGGGGTATTATGGCCGGCGTTCAACAGGCATTCGTTGACGGCACTGCCGGCGCCACCGAGTACCGCGTTATCCTCAATCGTGACCAGAATATCGTGCTTGTCGGCTAATTCAAATATGAGCTCTTCATCAAGGGGTTTGATGAAACGCATGTTAGCCAGACTTGCATTGAGCACATCAGCGGACTGGGTGGCTTGACTGAGCAGGCTGCCAAAGGACAAAATCGCAATCGACTCACCCTCACGCAGCAGTTTAGCTTTGCCAAAGGGGAGGGTGTCCAGGTTTTCCTGCACCTTGACGCCCAGGCCCTGCCCACGCGGATATCGCACGGCGGCGGGGCCATCGTGTAAATAGCCGGTGCTCAGCATTTGTCGGCATTCGTTTTCATCGGCGGGCGCCATAATGCATAAATTCGGTATACAACGTAAATAACTCAGGTCAAAACTGCCCGCATGGGTAGCACCATCGGGGCCAACCAGGCCAGCTCGATCAATTGCGAATAATACCGGCAGATTTTGAATCGCTACGTCGTGTATGAGTTGGTCGTAGGCACGTTGTAAGAACGTCGAGTAAATAGCAACGACGGGTTTTAAGTTTTCACAGGCCAGACCGGCCGCGACCGTAACCGCATGTTGTTCGGCAATGCCAACGTCATAGTATCGTTCTGGATATTGCTCGGAAAATTTAACCAGCCCGGAACCTTCACGCATCGCCGGGGTTATGCCAATGAGCCGGTCATCATGCGCGGCCATATCGCATAACCAGTCGCCGAACACCTGGGTATAGGACGGACCGGTCGGAGCCGATTTTTCAAGCTCACCCGTTTCGGGATCAAATTTACCGACGCCATGATAGAGTAAGGGATTTTCTTCGGCGGGTGCAAAGCCTTTGCCTTTTTTGGTGACAACGTGCAAAAAGCGAGGACCTTTAAGATGAGTAAGATTTTTCAGGGTTTTAACCAGGGTATTGATATCGTGTCCGTCTACCGGGCCGATATAGTTAAAACCGAGTTCTTCAAACAGGGTGCCGGGTACCACCATGCCTTTCATATGCTCCTCGGTACGTTTTGCCAGCTCCCAAACGGAGGGCATCACGCCGAGTACCTTACGACTGCCTTCACGCATCGAGGTATAAAATTTACCTGACAGGATTCGGGCAAGATGGTTGGAGAGGGCACCGACGTTGGGTGATATCGACATGTCATTGTCATTTAAGATAACCAGTAAATTAGCATCGAGGTCGCCCGCGTGATTCAACGCCTCAAACGCCATACCGGCGGTCATGGCACCATCACCGATGATGGCCACTACCTGGGTATCCAGCTTTTTCTGTTGTGCCGCCAGCGCCATACCGAGTGCTGCGCTGATCGAGGTACTCGAATGACCGACGCCGAAGGTATCGTATTCACTTTCGTCGCGTTTCGGAAAACCGGACAGGCCATCTTTTTTGCGTATGCTGTGCATACGCTCACGTCGACCGGTTAAAATTTTGTGTGGATAGGTCTGATGACCAACATCCCAGACCAGGCGATCTTTCGGGGTGTTAAAGACATAATGTAAGGCCACGGTGAGTTCGACGGTGCCCAGTCCGGCGGCGAGATGTCCACCGGTCTCACTCACGCTGTGGATTAAATATTGACGTAACTCGTCGGCCAGTTGTTCGAGTTGCTCGCTGGGCAAATCTCGTAACTGGGCAGGGTTATCAATGCAATTGAGCAGTGGTGTGTTGGCTTCGGTCATCGTATTTTGTTCGCTAATTACTCAATAGTAGGGCTTTTGAGCCGGATCTCAAAGAGATATATCCAGTCCCAGTATAAAAACAGTTAATGTGTGCGCTCTATTATATAGTTCGCAATTTCACGCAAAGAATCCGCTTGTTTATCAAAGGCTTGCAATGAAATAATGGCATCATCCACTAAATTCTGAGCTAATTCCTGAGAAGTTTCCAGACCAATGATACTAGGGTAGGTCGGTTTATTCTGTGCTCGATCGGAGCCCTGTGGTTTGCCTAACGTATCACTATCACCGATTTCGTCGAGAATATCGTCGGTGATCTGAAAGGCCAGGCCAACACACTTGGCGTAGTGATCCAGTTTTTCGAATTGTTCTGTTGGCAAATCTACCGCGCATAATGCCGCCATTTTAATGCTGGCCCGAATCAAGGCACCGGTTTTATGAATGTGCATGTTTTCAAGTTCGGCTTCATTGAGGGACTTGCCAACGGCGGCCAAATCAATCGCCTGTCCGCCTGCCATACCACGTGAACCACTGGCAACGGCTAAGATATTCATCATATCCAGACGCTGTGCTGGCGAGATGCGCTGATCTTTACCTTGCCCGAGGATCTGAAAGGCCAGAGCCTGTAAGGCATCTCCCGCCAATATGGCCGTTGCTTCATCGAAGGCCTTGTGACAGGTAGGTTTACCACGACGTAAATCGTCGTCGTCCATCGCGGGTAAATCATCGTGAATCAGGGAATAGGCGTGAATACACTCGATGGCGCAGGCAATGTGATCAAGCATAGGCTCGGAGCCGGTTATTGCCTGGCCTGTGGCGTAGACCAGGATCGGACGTATCCGTTTACCGCCATTAAAGATGGCGTAACGCATTGCCTTGTGTAATTGTTCAGGTTTAATCGAGTCTTTCGGTAACCAGTCATCCAGCCTGGCATCCACCTGGGTCTGCCATTGCGATTTATATTGCTGCCAACTCAAAATTCGGGATCTTCTGATTCTGGCTGATAATCTTCCAGGGCATCATCCTGCCCCAGGTTTTTGCTGAGAATTTGAACTTTTTGTTCGGCCTCTGCCAGTGCTTTCTGGCAGATCCGGGTGAGCTCAACACCCCGTTCGAAGTCTTTTAACGAGGTCTCAAGGCTATGATCACCTTGCTCCATGCGGCTAACCAGCTCTTCGAGTTCCTGCATTGCGGCTTCAAACGGCACGCTATCAACCGTTGAAACCGCCTTTTTTTTGCTCACTTTCTTTTTCGTGCTGGTTACCAAAATGAATACCCCAAATGTATACCGACGCCCTGAATTTCCCTGATTAGCCAGGGGTTTCTGTCTATTTTTGAAGGTGGCTAAGGTAGCCGAAACAGCGGGATGCTTCAACTTTGATCGTGGTTTGAAGCGAATAAAATGGTCAATTTAGAATCAGTCTTGACAGAACAGACTTGCTCGACTATCTTTCTTGGTACGATTTAGACTAAGTCTAAATATGAATTTACCCTGCATTGCAGAAAATACCTACTTGGAGGAACTATCAATGGCCGACTTAAAAGGCAGTACGACTGAGCAAAATCTAAAGGACGCCTTCTCTGGCGAATCACAGGCTAATCGCCGTTATCTCTACTTCGCAGCAAAAGCCGATGTTGAAGGTTATAACGATGTTGCCGCGGTTTTTCGTTCTACCGCAGAAGGTGAAACGGGACACGCACATGGCCACCTTGAATATCTGGAACAGACCGGCGATCCCGCTACTGGTTTACCCATTGGTGCAACCGACGATAACTTAAAAGCGGCCATCGCAGGTGAAACTCACGAATACACAGACATGTACCCAGGTATGGCCAAGTCTGCTCGTGATGAAGGTTTTGACGAAATTGCTGACTGGTTTGAAACATTGGCAAAAGCAGAACGCTCACACGCGAACCGTTTCCAGAAGGCATTAGATAATCTGGATAGCTAAGTAACTTTGTTTGCCTGATCGAGAGTCGGCTATATTTAGTATAACCGACTCTCATACAGGTTGAGGTATTCTGTTTAGCAGGGTACGAGTCGACTGACAGTAAATGTTCGCGGCTAAGAGAGCCACCGGAATTAAATCATGAGTCAACCCTACCGCGAAGGTAACCTTGAAGCACCAACCAGGCACCCAATTAACTGGCAAGATCCCAGTTTTTATAATGAAGACGAATTGTTTGCCGAGTTAGAGCGCGTTTATGATATCTGTCATGGTTGTCGTCGTTGTGTCAGTTTATGTAATGCCTTCCCAACCTTGTTTGACCTGGTTGATGAATCGGCAACCTTTGAAGTGGATGGCGTAGCGAAAAAAGATTACTGGAATGTGGTAGAGCATTGTTATCTATGTGATCTGTGTTACATGACCAAGTGTCCCTACGTTCCCCCACATGACTGGAATGTAGATTTTCCACATATTATGTTAAGAGCGAAAGCCGTGCTGTATAAAAAACACGGCACCAGTCTACGCAATAAAGTATTAAGCAGTACCGATACGGTCGGTAAAATGGCCAGTATTCCGGTGATCGTCAATACGGTAAACACCTTCAACAAGCTTCCCGTTTTTCGCAAGGCCTTGCAGGCTATTGCGGGTATTCACGAAAACGCGAAAGTACCGGAGTATCATGCGAATACCTTGCGTAAATCGTTGTTAGCAACAAAAACGGAAGTTAAAACGCAGTTTAAAGCCGGGGAACGTACCACGGGTAAAGTAGCTATTTTTGCGACCTGTTACGGTAATTATAACGAACCCCAAATCGGCAGAGATCTTGCGATCGTGCTCGAACACAATGACATCGCGATTAGCCTGGTGGATAAAGAACAATGTTGCGGCATGCCAAAATTAGAGCTTGGTGATTTAGAGGCCGTGGCTCGGGCAAAAGAGATTAATATCCCGGCGTTAGCAAAATTAGCTGAACAGGGTTATGACATTATTGCACCGGTTCCTTCCTGTGTATTGATGTTTAAACAGGAACTTCCCTTAATGTTTCCTGATGACGAACAGGTATTGAAAGTTAAGCAGGCAATTTTCGATCCGTTTGAATATTTAATGTTACGCCATAAAGAATCGTTATTGCGTACAGATTTTAATAAAACGCTTGGCAATGTTTCCTATCAAGTAGCCTGCCACCAACGCGTTCAAAATATTGGAATGAAAACGCGTGATGTACTGGAATTAATTCCCGGTACCGTGGTGGATACGATTGAGCGTTGTTCCGGGCATGATGGTACTTATGCGGTTAAAAAAGAATATCATGACGTGGCTATGAAGATCGTAAAACCCGTCGTGCGTAAAATAAATGAATTTCAACCCGATCATTACACCAGTGATTGTGCAATGGCGGGGCGACATATCGAAAACGCGCTTGATAACGGCAGCGAAACGGAGCACCCAATAAGTCTGGTTCGCCAGGCGTATGGTATTTAGATAATTACTAAATTAAACATTCAGGAATAGAGCTATGAGCAAATTACAACGCAGTGATTTAATGAGTCTGGAAGAGTATGCCACGCAACGAGTGGCTTTTCGTGACAAAGTGATGGCGCACAAAAAAACGCGTCATATACACCTGGGCGAGCATGCGACACTGTACTTTGAAGACAGCCTGACCATGCAATACCAGGTACAGGAAATGTTGCGGGTTGAACGTATATTTGAAGAAGAAGGAATTATGGAAGAACTCAATGCCTACAATCCATTAATACCCGATGGAAAAAATCTCAAGGCCACGTTTATGATTGAATATGCTGATGAAAGTGAGCGTCGTGAAGCTTTAGCAAAAATGATTGGCATCGAAGATAAGGTCTGGGTGCAGGTAGATGGTTTTGCAAAGGTATATGCTATTGCCGATGAAGATATGGAACGGGATACGGAAGAAAAAACTTCGGCCGTGCATTTTTTGCGATTTGAGTTTGATGATGACATGGTTGCGGCAGCAAAAAAATCAACAAACATTGCGATGGGCATAGAACATACCGCCTATACGCAGATTTTAAACCCGATTTCAAACGAATCGAAATCCTCATTGGTCGCTGATTTTGCTTAAATGTGTCCTGCTTAATTGAATTATACTATTAAAAGACCTAGTATTTATTTATGAGCCAGGAAAACGACGTCATGTCCATCATCCATCTGTTAGCGGCCGCAGCTGAAGCGGGGGCTAAAGGTGTCCTGTCGCAAGCGGCTTTTAATCTAATGAAAGCGACCGAAGCAAAACAGAAAGCCCTGGCAATTAAAAATAACCCCGATTTTTTAATCCGAGCCGCTGCTCTGGTTGAAGAAACCAAACGGGTGTTTATCGAACTGGCGAATGACAAAGTTTCTCTTGATGAAGGTAAGCAGGATATCATTCTGTTTAATATCTCGGCGGATAAGGTTGACGATAACCCCTCGAAAACCATTAATTGAAATGCATCGAGATTTTTTGCTTCGGCTTAAGCTAAGCGATTAATATGGGTTTTACTCAAGCCTGTCCAAATTGCAGTTACCAACGTAAAGAAACCGATTCAACGCCTGACTGGCAATGCCCATCTTGTGGCATAGCCTATGCCAAGGTCATGGCAGTGAACCAAACCCTTGGTGCGCAACGCGGAACCATGACGCCACTTCGTGCCCAGACCAGTCGTCGGGACTGGTTTGATCGAACCCTGTCTTTATTTCTGGTGATGAGTATTTTGGGTCTATTAGTATCGTGGTGGATTAAAGATGATTTGCCTGATTTCAGAAAAATAACGACCGAGCTGCAAAATGATCCCATTCAGAGAATCAGTCGCGATCAACCGTTTGATTTTGATTATCGAAAAAGAACCTATTCCATTGAACCTGTCGCCGAATATGAGCTCTGGGGCCTGGTGGTCACGCATAACGACATTACTGGCATGACCGATATAATTCACGATGATGATTCTGTTGATATCAAAGACATATGCGTGGTGTGGGGTGATAACGTAGTCAATAATGATTATCAAAAAGTAATTTACAGTAGCGGTGATTTTACCTGCTACTATGAATATGAACTACCCATGGATTTTAGCCATGACCAGCTGTCAAATAACCATTTACTTTCTGACGATGAAGAAATACGTGAACGTATTCGTAATATCAAGATTGGTGATCAAGTTCATTTGAAGGGGATGCTGGTTAACTATTCGACTGCGGCGACACCCGACTGGAAACGAAGTACCAGCACCAATCGAAATGACACCGGTAATGGGGCGTGCGAGGTAGTATTTGTTGAAGAATTTAATATCCTCAAATCAACAAACCGGTTGGCATATTTCTGGTTTGATATAAGTTTCTGGTTAATTGTATTTTTTGTGCTATTTAAACTTACGGCGATCGCTTTTTTCCCTAATTTTTTAAAAGACTAATGAATTTAAAGTTGTCATTCCCGCATTTTCTTAGCGGGAATGAATTAAATGGGGTCAGAGATGTATTAATTTACTTGATTATGTCCAGCAAATTAATACGTTTCTGACCCCATTTAATTAGTGCCATTTGTTTCTGGCCCCATTTAATTCATCAGGGAAATGACGGCCAAGCCTATAAGATGCTAGTATCGGGGGATATTATCATTGCAAGTCGAATATTGTTCCTATGACCCTGAAGCCTCAACAAACCGAAGCAACGATCTATACTCGCGGTGAGCACAACATTTCACGCGAGAATATCAATGAACCTGCATTGAAGGTGTTGTATCGTCTGCATAAGGCCGGGTATCAGGCCTTTTTAGTGGGTGGGGCGGTGCGTGATTTGATGCTTGATCTGCATCCAAAAGATTATGATGTGGCGACCGATGCGACCCCGGAACAGGTCAAAGATCTGTTTCGTAACTGTCGCCTGATTGGGCGGAGATTTCGTCTGGCGCATATTCATTACGGTCGTGAAATTATCGAGGTAGCAACATTTCGGGGTCATTATGATCAAGCCGAAGATGATTCTGAAGGCTCAACTCGCGATGGCATGATCGTTCGCGACAACGTATTTGGTACCCTGGCTGAAGATGCCTGGCGTCGAGATTTTAGTGTTAATGCTCTGTATTACAATATTGCGGATTTTTCGGTGGTGGATTACACCGGTGGCATGGATGATTTAAAACGGCGGCGTTTGCGTATGATCGGGGATGCAAATGTACGTTGCCAGGAAGACCCAGTGCGCATGTTACGCGCTATGCGTTTTGCGGCCAAACTCGATTTTGAGTTTGATCCCGATCTGGTCGCGGCAATTGTCGATCAACATCATCGTATCGAAGCCGTCCCTCCCGCGCGTTTATTCGAAGAAGTACTAAAACTATTTTTAAGTGGCAAGAGCCAACGTGCAATCCATTTATTAATTCAATACAAGTTATTAGACCAGTTATTTTCTGTTACTCAACATCATCTATTTCATCATCCTGAGTTTCTTGATTTTATTGACCTGGCCTGTCGCAATACCGATCAACGTATCGCCGAAGAAAAACCGGTCACTCCGGCGTTTTTCTTTGCCTTCATGTTATGGGGGCCAATGTCATTGCGGGCAAAGGAATTTGAATCAAATGATATGTCGCCTATTCAGGCCTTGCAGGAAGCCGGGCGAGCGGTACTCAGTCAGCAGGCCGCACAGATATCAATACCAAAACGCTTCCGCTTGCCGATCCGGGATATCTGGACCGGGCAGGCCCGACTAAGAAATCGTCGAGGACGCCGACCTTTCTCGTTACTTCAGCATCCGCGTTTTCGTGCGGCCTATGACTTTCTGTTATTACGCGCCGATTCTATTGAACCACAACTCAAAGAATTAGGTGAGTGGTGGACACAGTTCCAGGCGGTACCTGAAAAAGAACAAAAGCAGATGTGTCAGGAACTACACCGAATGAGTCATGGCCAGAAAAAACGTAAACGCAAAAACCCGACGGGCAATCATTCTAATCCAGACTCTGATAAGCCCGCTGCCGCGACTGATTCTTCTGATTCCAGTAATTCATCTGATCAGTAATTTTTTCTCCGCTTATGGATACTATATATATAGGTATAGGCAGCAACCTGGATGATCCGGTTCAACAGGTAAGCCAGGCCATCAACGAGCTTGGCCAGTTAGCCAACTGCGAAATGCTTAAATTCTCAAGCCTGTATCGCAGTGCGCCAATGGGACCGGCGGATCAACCGGATTACATTAATGCTGTAGTCGCACTAAGCACAAGCCTTGACCCCATTACCGTGCTGGACAAATTGCAGGCCATCGAACAACAACATGGTCGGCTACGTAGCGGAGAACGGTGGGGTCCCCGCACGCTGGATCTGGATATCCTGCTAGTCGGTGAAAAAATCATCAATTTAGATCAGCTAATAATCCCGCATCCAGGGTTAGATCAACGCAGCTTCGTCCTGTATCCTTTGTATGAGATTGCCCCGGAGCTGGATGTGCCGGGTCTTGGCTCACTGCAAACTCTGATCGCCGGATGCGATCGTGCCGGACTTGAACGAATGAATAACGCATGACATCGAAGCTGGATTTTATCGTTGTTGAAGGCCCGATAGGGGTAGGCAAGACGACCCTGGCAAAACGTTTAGCCGAGAGTTTTGGTTCCGATGTGTTGCTAGAAGGCGCAGAGGAAAATCCATTTCTTGAGCGCTTTTATCAGGATCAACGCAGCGCCGCGTTGCAGACTCAATTGTTTTTCCTGTTTCAACGCGCACAACAACTGCAGGATCTAAAGCAGCAGGATATGTTTCGCCCGGTACAGGTCGCTGATTTTATTATCGAGAAAGATCGATTGTTTGCCCAGATGACCCTGGACGAAGACGAATACAAGTTATACGAACAGGTCTATGAACATGTAACTATCGATGCGCCGCGGCCGGACCTGGTGATATATTTACAGGCGCCGGTGGAGGTGTTGGCAAAACGGGTAGCCAAACGCGGACGCCGATTTGAAAAACATATGGAAGCCGATTACCTGGAACGTATTATCGAATCTTATACGAGATATTTTTATAATTACGCGGGTTCACCGTTATTGATTGTGAATGCAACCGAAATCGATTTAGTGAATAACGAAGCCGATTACCAGTTATTATTAGATCAAATAAACAAGACACAAAGTGGGCGGCATTATTTTAATCCCGCCCCATTAGGAATTTAACCAGGAATTTTTACATGGAAAATACGTCTTACAGCTCTGCAAATGCCAATACGCAACCGATCACGGTGCGTACCTTGCAAAAAATGAAAAAGGCGGGTGAGAAGTTTGTCGTGTTAACTGTTTACGATGCAAGCTTTGCTGCGATCCTTGAACAGGCTGGAGTCGAAGTCCTGTTTACCGGTGATTCACTGGGTATGGTGATCCAGGGTCATGAGACCACGGTACCGGTTACGATGGATCACATGGTATATCACACATCATTAGTTTCTCGTGTACGTAAGCAGGCGCTAGTGATGTCAGACTTGCCGTTCATGAGCTTTTCCGATCCTGCACGCGCATTAGATAACGCGACACGGCTAATGCAGGAAGCGGGCGCACATATCGTTAAACTCGAAGGTGGTGGCGAGATGGTGCAGGTCGTAGAAAACCTGGCAAAACACGGCGTGCCCGTGTGTGGCCATTTAGGCTTACAACCCCAGGCGGTGCATAAACTTGGCGGCTATCGTGTGCAGGGTCGTGATGACGATGTGGCTAAAGAAATGATGAACGACGCCAAAGCCATGCAGGATGCCGGAGCTGACATGTTACTGCTTGAATGCGTACCCCAGAAACTGGCGAAAACAATTACAGAATCCTTAACCATTCCCACCATTGGTATTGGAGCCGGACGTGATTGCGATGCACAGGTACTGGTGTTATATGACTTGCTGGGTATCTCGCACGGACATCGGCCAAAATTCGCCAAAGATTTTTTACGTGATGTTGTCAATACCGATACGGATGGTGAAGTTAGTATCGAAGCTGCGGTGCGGGCCTATGTGCAGGCCGTAAAACAACATCAGTTTCCTGACGATGAACACAGTTTTAATTAACTGCAAATCTATGTAATGCAAAATTTAACCTCAAACTGGGAAGTCAGTGCCCTGGTTCGCCAATGGCGACGCGATGGTGATCGCATTGGCTTTGTGCCGACCATGGGTAATTTACACGAAGGGCATTTACGCCTGGTGAAAGCGGCGCAACAAAATACTGATCGCGTGGTAGTCAGCATTTACGTCAACCCGACGCAGTTTGGTCAACATGATGATCTGGCGAATTACCCACGCACATTAGAAAAGGATTTACAAAAACTGGCTAATCTAAAAGTTGATCTGGTATTTAACCCCAGCAATGAAACGATGTATCCCGAGGGTAATGCGGTGTGTAGTCATGTTGAAGTTCCGGCTCAATTAACGGAAGGATTGGAAGGAGCGCACCGTCAGAACCATTTTCGTGGAGTAGCGACGGTGGTGACCAAGTTATTTAATATCGTTGCTCCAGATGTGGCGGTATTTGGCGAAAAAGATTTTCAACAATTATTAGTGGTTCAGCAAATGGTAAAAGATTTTAATCTACCGATCGAGATCATTGGCGAACCCACGGTTCGTGAAGGCGACGGTCTGGCCCTGAGTTCGCGTAATCAATATTTGTCTAAACAGGAGCGGGTAATAGCGCCTAAATTGTACGAGGTCCTGTCGGAAATCCGCGAACGCATTCTGATGCAAAATATGGATTTAACTGATTTAGAACAGGCCGCTATAATGCAGCTCGAGCAACACGGCTTTGCACCAGATTATGTCGCGATACGTGATGTTGTCACGCTTGCTGAGCCTGATAACCCTACAGATTTATTGGTTATTTTGGCTGCAGCACGCCTGGGACAAACCCGATTAATTGATAATTTACGGGTATAAATACGCTCAAAACTGGCACTGTACGCAAACCGTGGTAAAATTACCCTCATACGCATAGTTGATTAAATAACCAGCAGGATAGTCAATGCTCGCTACAATGTTACAAGCAAAATTGCATCGCGCCCACGTTACCCATTCTGAACTGGAATACGAAGGCTCTTGCGCGATTGATGGCCACTTACTGGATACCGCCGGTATACGCGAGTACCAGCAGATCGATATCTACAACATTACCAACGGCGAACGCTTTACCACCTACGCGATTCGTGCCGAAGATAACTCCGGCATCATCTCAATAAATGGCGCTGCGGCGCACAAAGCAAACCCGGCCGACATTATTATCATTGCCGCTTACGTGCAGCTGGATAAAGCCGAACTGGCAAAGTTCAAACCAACCCTGGTTTATTTAGACGAACAAAACAAGATTAGCCACACCCGCAACACCATCCCTGTGCAAGTGGCGTAATACACTTTATAATCCCCATCCAGCGAACGAAGTAAAATAAATGGCCGAGTGGTGGAACTGGTAGACACGCAGCATTCAAAATGCTGTTCTTTCGGGAGTGACGGTTCGATTCCGTCCTCGGCTACCATCTTTTATCCAGATTCTTGCACTAATTCCTAGCAACAACTCGAACTCGTTTGTGATAAGCCTGGCGCACAACACGCCGAGTCTGTAGCAACCGCGTGATCTTCGCCAAACACCGGTACACTTTCCAGTGAATGAAAGGCTTCCCAGGCAATGCCCTGTGGATCCTGTACCCAGTATTTATCCGCTTTTGCATAACAACAAGTTGCATCGTCCTGGGCGATGCCTTTAATGCTGGTAGTTTCCAGGTGGCTGCGTAAACACGCTAATTCTGCATCGGTGTCGGTCTGGATACCGACATGATCCAGACCCGTTTTAGTGCCGCGGGTTGATATAGCAAAGTTCAATGCCGGGTCGTCCAACATCCATTTTGCATAATCATCTTTACTCACGGTCGGTTCGATATTAAATAGCTGTGAGTAAAACTCAATATTTTTGCCGAGGTCGTCGACACTTAAATGTATATGGAATCGTTTCATATTCGTATCCTCATTAAATAATTAATTAAAGGTAACCGCTAAGTACAACAACCGGTACTGGGCCGATTCGGCATTTTGTTCAGCACCTTCAGATCGGCGGCAAAAGGGGCTTTTGTTGCGTTGGCCTGAGCGGTGGTTTGCAGCACGGTGTGAACCCAGTCTGGCAAGGCGGTATTGATTTGGTAATAGATCCATTGACCAAAACGCCGATCAAGAACCAGCTCACTTTCGCGCAACAGTGCGAGATGGCGGGAGATCATAGGCTGGGATAGTTTCAGGGCATGGGTGAGTTCACAGACACATAATTCTCCCTGCATCTGCAATAACACCAGGCAACGAAGTCGGCTCTCATTGGATAAGGCTTGATAGAACTCAGTAACATCGATATTCATGGTTTAAATATATGCTATATCGTATATATGGTCAAGCATATATACTGAATATTAAGAATGGAAAAAGCCACGCTGAATAGCCAGACAGGAAAAGAGAGGAGGAGGTAAATAAAATTTATTGAACGGAACGTTCAATTTTTAACAAAAAAATAAGGGTAAATGCAGCCCGCAGGGTAAGCGACCCTGTACTCTTCCCCTTTTATATTAAACTGACCTAATGCAGAGTAATTTTCGAATGCGGTGCACCGCGCATCAGTCTCTGGAAGTCATGGCCTTTAATATGTACCAGTTCACGATGATTGCCGGCTTCAAAATAGATATCACTGCATTCCAGTAGATCATCGTCAATGATACTTTGTACGCCATAGGCCGAGCCAATCGGGGGTATCGCACCCACATCGCAATCAGAGAATAAATCTTTAAGTTCATCTTCACGCGCCAGGATCATATCGCGATCCAGAATACGATTTAATTTACTGACCTGGACGTGTTCAGTGGCTGGTATCACGGCCATCAGATAACCGGTCTCGTCTTCGAGGATTACCGGCTTGGCAACCATGTGGCCATTGATATGAGTACTATTCGCAGCACTCAGGCAGGACGAAGTGGCGCTATGAGGCAGGATGTCATAGGCGACCCCATTTTCAGCCAGATATTTCTGTAGAGTAGTTGTCATCGACATGGCGAACCTCCTGTTAATTAGAAAGAACGAAAGATGATCAAGTAGTATGGTGTACTGTAATTATAGTTGATGAAATTAAGAGTGTTAGCGCGAGCTTAAAAAAGTGTGCAAACTTTTGTTGATGGATCTGTCAGTAACAAATCATCTCGATAGTGTGATAAATATAGTTAATAATTAGCTTGCTAATGAACAGCCAGCCAGAATAAAACGTACGGATTCGCTTTAATGCAAACTAATTTTTGAGTGCGGCGCCCCTTCCATTAACTTATGGAAGTCACAACCCTTTATATGAATGAGCTCACAATGATTACCCGACTCAAAATAGATATCACTGCACTGCAACAGATCGTCATCAATAATGCTCAGGATTCCATAAGCAGTGCCAATCGGGGGTATGGCACCCGAGTCGCAATCGGTAAATAAACTGCGCAAATCAGCCTCGCTGGTTAGAGACATGTCACGGTTGAGCATGCGGTTCAGTTTGCCGACTTTGACACGTTCATTGGCGGGTACCACGGCCATCAGGTAACCGGTATCATCATGAAAAATTACGGGTTTGGCGATGAGGTGTCCCTTAACATGCGTATAACGTACAGAACCTAAACCGATAGTCGAGCTGGAATGCTGGGGCAGGATTTCGAATGCGATACCATTTTTAGTTAGATAATTTTTTATGGTGGCCGTCATCGACACGCGAACCTCCTGTAAGCTAAAGTAATAATCTAAAGTCGAATTAGTATAGTTCATCCTGAGCGATCGACTGCATATAATCAAGATTCGAGCGGCTTAAATTTATTAACTTTTATTACAAATAATAGAAAATGCTAATATCAGCTGTAATTAACGCATGTGTTAACATTCTTTAACAAAACTGGTTAAGCTTTTACCAATTGGCTGTAGTGAACATGAGGCTAAATTTGATATAGTTATACACATACTAATATTAATTAAATAAATCAAGCGTGGAATATCTGCCACCGTCGCTTCGAAAAATGAAGCTAAGCGGTTTGACTCTAATTACGGAATAACAACTTCATGACACGCTTAAGTACCGGCTATAAAAAATATTTAACCCTGCTTATCGTGCTCGGTTTACTGGTTTCGTTATCAGGTTGTGTTACTGACCGGCTGATCACACGTAAAAACCAGGACGCCAATTACGATTACTGCTGGATGCGGATAACAGAAACAAAGGGTGATGCGACCTTATTAAATCAGCGCCTGGATCGCGAAATAACTCATTACCAGAACTTAACCGAAGAAGTGCTGGTGGCCAGGGAACAGGCACTTAAGCTGACGAACTGGATCACCAATAATATTGATCGTGATATTGCAATCCCACCATCGATGCAGGACAAGTTAAATATCGGTATGACACGGGGTCTGGAGCTAAGTGATAAGGTTGTTGCCGTGATGGCCCGTAATGAATGCTGGTTACAGGCCGACGAGGAAGAAATGGCCAGGCGGGGCTTACCCGAGTTAGATCCGTATACCCGCTTTAAAGGTTTTACCATGGCCTTATCCGCTACCCTGATGCTCTATGACACCTATTTCACTACTGCATCGATTTTAAATAAACACGACCGGATCCGACAATTTTTAAACCAGGAAGACCTGGGCTATGCTCGTCATGAAGATCAACTAGAAGCGGTAACCGATACCATGTTTAATCTCTCAAACGTATCGTTAGTGGCAAGAGAGATACAATTTTTTGAATCAGAGTATCCCAACCATGACAGATATCTAAGCAACGATGATAAAGCCAGTTACTTAACCGAGCTTATCAAGCAAAGCCCAGCTTATCCGGTGATGCAGGATTACACCCTTGACGACGCTAAAGATCAGAAAGAAATTCTTGCTCACGGCGAAGTTAAAGATGATTTATCCGAGTTTAAACGCCACACTGTAAATGGTATCAGTAAAATATTTGGCAACCTCGTTGGTCTGGTGGAAGAACGCAAGGGAAAACTGTACGAAGATAAAAACAGCCATGCTTACCTGAGCAAAAACTTAAAAGCTGGCGACATCCTGCTGGAGAAAACCCCGTTTCGATTAACCGATAAAATGATCCCCGGTCACTGGGGACACGCAGCAATCTGGGTAGGCAGCGAAAAAGAATTAAAAGAACTGGGCATCTGGAATAATCCCTGGGTAAAAAAATATCACAAAGAAATTTCGAACGACCGCTTTATCGTAGAAGCATTGCGCAGTGGTGTTGAAATCAATAGCCTGGCGAACTTTATGAACGTCGATGACGTTGCCATCATTCGCGACCCGGACAGTAATAAGAAACAAACCGCTGCGCGCATTATTCGTAGCCTGCGCCAGATAGGCAAGGAATACGACTTTAACTTCAACGTCGAGACCACCGACAAAATTGTCTGTTCACAACTGGTATACCTCGCCTATACCAACATTGAATGGCCAACCGAAAGAATGCTCGGCCGCTACACCATCAGCCCGGATAATGTCGCTCACAAAGCCGCCCACGATGGACCGCTCGAATTAATCGTGTTCTACCACGATGGCGAACGCATCGATAAGCAACCGGTTAAGTTGATGGAAGACTTAATGCGGCAGAAGTAACGTCTGGACTATTAAGGTTTGTCATCCTCGCTTGGGTGGGAACCCGGTCAATATAAAACAAAGAGTACACCATGAAAAAAGCCATACTCGGTCTTAGCATGATAATCATCTTTGCGCTCGCTTTCGGAGTGTATTACGTCTTCACCAATTTGGATGCCATCGTCAAAGCGGCGATAGAAAAACACGGCAGTGCCGCCACCCATACGGCGGTGCGAGTAGACAAGGTGCGCATCGAACTGACCAATGGGGTGGGTACGATCAAAGGTCTGACCGTCGCCAACCCCACCGGCTTTAACTCCACACTGGCCTTTTCACTTGGCGAGATCCATACCCAGATCGATCTGTCATCTTTAAAAGAAGAGCCCTACATCATCGACGAGATCCGAATCGTCGCCCCGCAGATAGTCTTTGAAATCAATAACGACAACAAAACCAACCTCGACGAACTAAAGAAAAATCTCAGCGCCGGGCCCGAAAAATCCAAAGTCACATCAGGCGCTAAGCCAGGCAACGTAGACGAACCACGCTTGATCATTAAACGAATCCTGTTTAGTGAAGGCCGCATTAACGCATTGGTCGTACCGCTAAACAATAAAGAATACCAACTTAAACTACCGACCATCAACATGACCAACCTGGGGGGACACAAAGGCGCCACCCCAACCGAGCTAACGAACGAAATCATCAATCGCCTCATCAACCAGGCAAAAAAGGCAATCAAGAACAGTAGTTACGGCAAAGAACTGGAGCGACTCAAAGGCGAGGCTAACGCCAGGATCGAAGCCGAAAAAACCAAAGCCAAAGCAAAAGTCGAATCTGAAAAGGCCAAACTAAAAGAGGAAAGCGACGCCAAACTGGAAGCAGAAAAACAAAAAGTCGAAGACAAGTTAAAAGGGTTGTTTAATAAGTAATAAATAACCTGGCCGACGCAGATCATGCTTTCGCCGCCAGCGGCGATCACTATACGGACCTCGTCCTGCGCCATATCAACGGTGAGTTTATCGACGTGGTGAACAGTGATTCGGGCCACTGCGTGATGATGTTACGTGACGTCGAAGTGTTCTGGTTAGACGAACTGGCTTATTACGTACACTCCTCGGCCATCTATACAATTTGAGAGAGGGTAGATAAATAAAGCGATTTCAGTGGGTTGGGCCTGCTGAGTCAGGCCAGTATTCAGTTCGTATTTGGTTTTTCTACAAACCGTACTGCGTAGAAAATGTTCGTTATTCAAACAAATTAATTTTCGATAGCACCTTCTGGTTGCATCAACTCGTATAAATAAATAGAGTAGCTACCTACGTTATAAGAGCAGCTGGAAGGAACAGGGGTCAAATTTCGTTGAATTTTTTGTAGTTTTAAACCTAGGTACATGATTGGCACGATTTAAACGTACAACAAATGATCAACACTATTACTGCGTTGCGTTTATCGTAGTTTAAATATTAGGAATGTTTTATGAATAACCAATATAAAGATCTTATTAGAGCCGAGTTTAAAATTTGCGTAGAAAATACAATTGAAAGACTAAAAAAAAATCCTACTCATCGCCCATTTCATGAAGCCTTACTGTCACCTGAAGTATTATTGTGGAGTAGATTTGAACGTTCTTTTAGTACAAGTTTTGGTCAGCGTGCAATTGAGAGAATATCAAAGTATGTTGCTATGGCTTACGGTGCTGAAGCTGCGGAAACACAAAGAGAAACACAATGTAGTCTGAGTCATTATCAGTTAACTGCAATAGAAGAACACGTTTCTAGTTTACGTCAGAATACGTTAGGTCGTGCGCCAAATTGGGTACAAGATTTAAATGGGTTATTGGAAATAATAGGCGAAAGCGACTCAAATATGAGAGTAATTTCGGACTTGTGGTTCAAAAAAAATGATATTGAGATTTTTATAAGCATAAAAACAGTCAAGCCAAATATAGATCAAACTGCTGAAGCTAAAAGAGATTTGCTTAAACTAAAATTATTTAAACCTAATGCAATGGTTTATTTTGGGCTTTATTACAATCCATATGGTGAAACTAAAGAAACATATAATTGGACGCCACCTATGGGTATCTTTAACTTTAAAAAGGATAATGTTGTTTTGATAGGGCGTGAGTATTGGGAAACTGTCGGCGGAGATGGTGCGTACGAAATAATATTGGAGTTAGCTAAAGAGGTTGGAAAGGAAACAAGAGGTATGATACGTGATATTTGAGATCAAAGGTGTGCAATTAAATCAGTGAAACATTTGGGTATTTAATCTGCTGGGACAATGATTATTAATTAAAATATGACTGTTGCACATGGTGATAATTTGTAGTATTTTCAAGGGTACTTACTTAATGTTTCGCGAAGGAAACTGCTAATGTTAAATGATTTACTCACAGTACAGGAAGTGGCTGAAATACTAGATATTTCTGATCAGTATGTACGAAAATTAATCAGAGATGGAAGGATCGTTGGTCAAAAAATAGGGCGCATTTGGATGATTCCTGAAGTGAGTTTAGATGAGCATAATTCACCTATTAATATAGAAACAACAAACCATTGTAGACGTGCGAATAAAACTCCAAAACTTAAATTGCTGAGTTTTTTTACAGGAGCTATGGGGTTAGATCTAGGCTTAGAAAAAGCTGGATTTACATCTATGTTAGCATCAGAGGTAGATAAACATTGTAGAGAGACAATCCAAACGAACAGGCCTGAGATGGCATTAATTGGTGATATTCGTGATTACACTGGTGATGATATTTTAAGGGCATCTGGTCTTTCACGGAGTGATGATGTGGATCTCATTGCGGGTGGCCCACCTTGCCAAGCATTTAGCACAGCAGGTAATAGACGTGGGTTTAATGATGAACGCGGAAATGTTTTTTTAAAATATATTGAAATTATTCTAGATATAAAACCTAAGTACGCAGTAATTGAGAATGTCAGAGGTCTTCTCTCCGCTCCTCTAAGTCACCGACCACATGATAAACGAGGAAAAAAATACCCACAACTTACAAGTGATGAACAAAGAGGAGGTGCACTCTTACACATCATAGATTTGCTAAGAAAAGGTGGGTATACAGTCAGCTTTAACTTGTACAATTCTGCAAATTTCGGTTCACCACAAAAAAGAGAAAGGGTTGTAATTATATGCTCAAGAGATAAACGAAAAGTACCATATCTTACACCTACACATTCAGATGAAGGGCTTTATGGATTGCCAAAGTGGAGTACTTTTCGAGAAGCAACAAAAGGTCTCCCTCGAAAACATCATCATGTAAACTTTCCTGAAAAAAGACTCAAGTATTACAGAATGTTAAAGCCAGGTGAAAATTGGCGCTCTTTACCGACAAAGCTTCAAAAGCAGGCATTGGGAAAATCTTATTTAGCTGGTGGAGGTAAAACTGGTTTTTTGAGGCGATTGGCATGGAATAAACCAGCACCTACCGTTGTAACTCATCCAGCTATGCCTGCAACTGATTTAGCTCATCCTGTTAAGGATAGGCCTCTAAGTATTGAAGAATATAAAAGGATACAAGAATTTCCTGACGACTGGTATTTAGCAGGAAAATTACTAGAACAATATAAACAAATAGGAAATGCCGTACCTATTAGTTTAGGTGCCGCTATTGGCAAAGTTATCATGAGTCACATGAAAGGAAAAAAAATACGCTCATTTATCGACTTCCCATATTCTAGGTATAAAGATACTGATGAGAAAAATTGGGAAAAGTCCATAAGGGATGAGTTTTCTAAACCAGTACAGCAGGAACTTTTTGGAGAAAATCCTAAAAAAAGCAAAAAAGTTGTTTAAAAAAACTCCGTGCAACTAAAAGCCGCTAGAGTGCCTTATACTGAAGATATTATTTATTAATAATTAAATGGGGATCTTGCAGTAACCGATTCTCAAAATTAATAACGCAGATAATTACATGGCAGTAGTTGAGGAAATTTAGTGCATAGAGGATGTCCGTTTTGTGAAATTGTTAATAATGATCCTCTACATAGGATCGTGGCGCAGAATGAGCTGGCTTTTATTGTGCGCGATGGTTTCCCTGTCAGTGAGGGACATACACTTATTATTCCAAAACGACATGTTGCTTCTTTCTTTGAAATTACTTCCGAGGAACGCGAATCTCTATTTGCGCTATTAGATTCTGAGAAAAAGGTACTTGATAAAGAGCTGAATCCCGATGCTTATAATATTGGTATAAATGATGGTGTAGCAGCAGGTCAAACTGTTTCTCATTTACATATTCATTTAATTCCTCGTTTTCGAGGAGATGTGGATGATCCCAGAGGCGGGATACGCTGGATCAAGCCAGAAAAGGCCGTTTATTGGAGCGAGGACACATGATCAGCGCTTTTTACCAACATAAACTAAGTAGTTTAAAGGTCGATCGATCTAGTGGCCACCCAAAGCCTCATAAAATTTGTTTATTGCTTGCTGTGATGGACTTAATTAAAAATGGTCAAGTGGTTGGAAATCGATTCGAAATTAACGATGATTTAAAAACGGCATTCAGTTTCTATTTTGACCAGCTTAAGAAGGCTAATGATGCGGACAAAATAATACAGCCTTTTTATCATCTCCATACTGATAAATTTTGGCATTTTAAGATCAAGCCGGGCAAGCAAGTGTCATTCAATAAATTGAAATCTCAACGCGGCACACCCAGTAAAAAAGCATTGTTTGATGTTATTGATTATGCCTACTTAGATGATGATGTGTATGAGTACTTTCGCAATGAGCTTACCAGAGAACAAGCAAAAGAATCATTGCTAGAGAACCTTGGAGATTTATCAGTTCAATTCCATCGTTGGCTGCTTTCGATGGGGAAATCAGAAAAAACAGCAATGAGTTATGTTGGAGCGATTAAGGGTTCAATTTCGACGTGGGCCAGTGATGCTAATATCACACAACAAAACCTAATTGCAATTCAATCATATTCGACAATCAATCGTATTTCAGCAGAACTGGCTGGTTATCAGATGTTTCAAGATAGAAATATGAAAGGGAAGAATATGTATAGCTGCGCATTAAATAGCTATAAAGATTTTCTATCGATTACTTGTCAAGCACAAGTTTCTCAGGATATAGAGAATATTATAAAGGACGAAAGTGTTGAGACTACACAGAAAGCTGTTTTAGTTAATACACGGGTCGGTCAAGGTAAGTTTAGAGAAAGCTTAATTAAATATTGGAAGGGTTGTGCGGTGACAGGCTATCAACTGACGCAATTTCTAGTTGCATCACACATTAAACTATGGCGCGATGCAAATAATGATGAGCGTCTAGATAAATACAATGGTATTTTATTGTTACCAAATTTAGATAAAGCGTTTGATCTTGGTTATATCTGTTTTACTGATAAAGGCAAGATTCGAATATCAGAGTTTATTGAGTCACCCAAAATGCTTGGGATTAATAAATCCATGCAAATCAATGTGATTGGCCTGCATCAGGAGTATCTGGCTTATCATCGTGAATGTGTATACGAGAGACGGCATAATAATGACAGCGTGTAGCATTCTTGGTAGTGCTTATAGTTTACTCTAACTTAAAGTTCACGGTTTTCAATAACTTTAAGCAACGACCAAACTTTCAATCAGTTCCTGCCGTAAGATCCGATGCGACGGAGGGGCCTCAAAGCCAATTTTAACCTGTTCACCGCGCACGTTGGTCACGATGATTTCAACGACCTCATCGTCTTGTGTTACCAGTTTTAGTGATTCACCATTTTGACGTGTTAAAACCAACATGATCGCTCCCCGTATCACTCGGTTATGTCTTAAATACTAGCCCATGAAAGGTTATATTTCTATTAAGAAAGGTCCGAAAGCACACCCGTAATAGACTGATGTTATCTAGAAATAAGTAATTTTTAAGAAGCAGACCAAAGCGTACTTGTTTCGAGTACAATATTTACATTATCGGGGTTAATTATTCACTGTCTGGTTAAATAGTAGTAAGACATAAACGTATTTTCAGGGGGAAACATCATGAACACAACTCAAATCCATCAATCATTACATGAGTTCCTGGGCTCACTGCCCCCTGAGCTGACGGTGTGGTTACCCTTGTTGTTGCTCGTGCTTGGCGTGGCCGCGTGCTTTTTCGGCTGGCGTGTTTTCAAAGTTATTTTAGGCGTCAGCGGGTTCCTGATCGGCGCGTTGCTGGTGGGAATGTTTGTGTTTTCGTTATCCGACTCGTACATCGCGGCGTTGATCGCCGCTCTGTTTGCGGGTGTGATCAGCGCGGTGATGTTGGTGATGGTGTATTTCCTCGGGGTGTTTTTCTCCGGTGCCGCGATGGGCGTGTTGATCGGTTATCTTGGTTTTTCGGTAGTGGGAGAGGCCTACTGGATCAGCGTGCTGGTGTTGCTGGGTTTTATCGGTGGCATTGCCGCATTGATTTATCAACGTTTAATGATTGTTATTTCCACCGCCGTGATTGGTGCCACTGGCATGGTATTAGGTGTGTTGTGGTATAGCACCGCAGGCTGGGTTGAGTTTGACGCCTTACGACTGGATGCGCTCGTGGAACAATATGCCAGCGTGAGTATCATCGCCGGTGTGGTATTGAGTGCCGCCGGTATTTTTGTGCAGTACTGGCTTAAATCCAGTGTACATACTGTGGCATCGGCTGCGTCGGTGGCGACTACTACACCGGGCGAGTCGGCCGGGGCAGCGTCTGACCAGAAAGAATAACCACGACGGATACATTAGAGTAGGGTAAAAATTGAACATGACCGAGCAACATGACGACACACAAGACGTTTCGAATGAAGAGGGCGAGCCCGCATTGCAGGCAAACCAACTGCTTAAACTCGCCCGCTACCGCATGCCGTTTGGTAAATACAAGGGCCAGTTGTTGATAGACTTACCCGAGCCATATGTGGTCTGGTTTGCCAAGCAGGGCTTTCCAAAAGGCGAGTTGGGCATCATGCTGGGCATCCTTTACGAAATAAAACTCAATGGTCTGGAGTATTTGTTTAAACCCTTTCGTAATGGCTAAATCGGACTTTATTGTGTGCTGGACGGTTACCTGGAGAATCAATAAACACGAATGATTACATTGACGAGTAAAAAAAATGTCATGTTGTCGCTGATCCTGCTGGTTATGTGGTTACCTGCTCATGCGCGTGCGCAGGCTAGCGAATACGAGCAAGCCGGGTTCTATGATGTGACGAAGTATGAGCTGGATAATGGTATGCGCGTCATTTTAAAGTCACGTCGTCAGGCACGGAATGTCTCGGTGCGTCTGAATGTGGACGTCGGGCACCAGAACTTTCCCTGTGGCAAACAGGAGACCGCCCATTTTTTAGAGCATCTATTATTTACCGGCACCAGTAAGTACTCCGAGATCGAGCTGGATGATTTCATCGAATCGCATGGGGGTACGTGGAATGCTGGTACAGGTAGTGAGCATACCGTCTATGAACTCGATATCTTTAGTAAATTTCTGAATGATGGGGTTGAGATGCTGCATCACATTATTACCGATTCCACCCTGACCGCAGAAAATGTGGCACGCTCCAGGAAAATCATCTTTCGTGAGAGCGGGGGCAAACCCAGTGACCTGCGCAATATGCTTTATAAAAATGAAATCATTGCCCACGCGGTGAATCGAGCGGTGAATCGTATTTTTCCCGGCGAAGATTATGTCTGTCGCGATCTGGACAATGCCTCCAGCATTACTCACGATGAAATACTGGATGCCTACCGTAGTTATTATGTTCCCTCGCGCATGACTCTGGTGATGGTGGGAGACTTTGGTCTTCCTTCCGCGCGTAAACTTATTGCGAAAACGTTTGGTCAGCTGAAAAAGGGAGCGGGTGAATCGATATCATCACGGCCAACACCCGGGAAGGCTCAGATTGGTGACGATGTTCTGTATGGCACGCTGGATCCTGTGCTGGGCACGGAAGCCGACGTTTATATTCTATATCGAACGGAAGGTGCTTTTTCCGATGACCGTTACGCGCTTATTGTGCTGGAAGATTATCTTAATCTTGCGCTGTTTAATGAGTTGCGTGTTGAAAAAGGTGTGGCCTATGCACCGGGCGCTGGCTCGATGGTCTATGATGACTACGGCCTGTTTTATGTCAGTTCCGATGCTGAGATTGATGAAACCGATGCGACCCTGTCGTTGTTACAGGAAGTGGTGGCCAAGTTGGGGCGCGGTGAGCTGGATGAAAAAACCCTCGCGAAAACAAAACAAAAATTGTTGCTTTCGATGGCGCGCGGCTATGAAACCAACGCTGATTTTGCAGGTTATTATGCGGGCAGTTTTGAAGAGATTAAACGCTTTGGCGCGTTACAAAACTATGAGAAGAATATCGAAAGCGTTAATGCCGAAGACATCAAACGCGTTATTGGTAAATACTTTCATCCCGATAAGCAGGTGATCGCCATCAGCCAACCCACCCTGACGTATACACAATTGTATTCGTTGTTGGCCTTTGTCACATTTATGATTTTTGTTTTTGTATTTCGCTTTATTCGAAGGCGACGGAAAAAAGGTCAGGAGCGCACAATATGAGCACAACACAGCAAAGATTAAAAAACGCCAGAGACCTGCTCGAAGCGGGTAACACCGAGCAGGGGCGGATGGTGTTGCTTGAGCTGCTGAAAGACGAACCCGATAATACCACTGCGTTGCTGATATTAGGCGGTGTTTATTTTACAGAGAAAAAATACACAGAGGCGGAGATGGTGTATGAGCGCCTGATCCTGTCCGAGCCGGGTTCGGGGTTGCTCTCGACGGCGTTGTTTAACTCGCTCTGGCACCAGGGCCGATACGATGAAGCTGCCGACGAGATCCGCCGTTTTATTTCGGTGGCGGATAAAGATCAGGAGCGTGTGACATTTGAGAAATACGCTGAGGTGCTTGAGAATCTAACGGGAAATAAATAATAAAGAATTAATTACCAGGGTATCCGATATGAAACTTTATCTCGTCCAGCATGGTGAGGCCTGCGCCAAAGAAATCGATCCCGAACGGCCATTAACAAATCGGGGTCAGGTTGATGTCGAGCGAATGGCTGATTTTCTTAAACAGGCGGGCATCAAAGTTGACCGGGTTATGCACAGTGGTAAGTTACGTGCCCAACAAACGGCCGAACGATTAGCAAAGGCGATTGCACCTGAAGCAGAACTGGAGATCAGCGGCCTGATTAACCCCAATGACAATCCCACCGCCTTTGACTGGCAGAGCGAAAGCTGGGATCACGATATCCTGATTGTCAGTCATTTACCATTTTTAGCCAAACTGCTTTCGCACCTGGTTAGTGAAGATGCAAGCCAGCACATTACGGCCTATACGCCCGGCAGCATCGTATGCCTGCAACACATGGATGGCGCACGTTGGCAGATAAACTGGATGATCAGACCGGAGTTGCTCGGGTAACATTAAGTCCTATAAATAACTCATATCAATTCCTGATGTGCCGCCATTCAGTTTACGTTCATGCCAGGACATTATCGTGTATGCAAATACGATGGATAAAAAGGAATTTACAATGCACAAGATAACGAAAACAGGGCTACTCTATATATTATTCATATTCTCGCCAATAGCCGTGGCCGATGAAGCCCTGCCAAATAACCCATTCTCCTGGGATTTAAGCTATACAACGATATTTTCCGAAAATGAGGTCCCCAAAAAGGACACCATGCGCAAGTATTTTATTGATGCCTATAATAAGCAAGGCAATTTAAAAGAGATGCACCTGCCGGATAAGATGTTTTCTGATATAGATTTAGCAAAGGTTAAAACCGCTATTTTAATTGATTACCAGGTTTTCTGGTTCTTCGGGCATCGCATGGTTACTTTGTATCTCGACGATGGTCAGTCCGTGGTTGCGAGAAGTTATGACACTAAAAGTCGTGAAGTAAAACATTTTAAGGTCCGGCCAGATTATTTTACGACTTTTTCGGCTGATATTCTTAATCGAAGCCAGTCCGAGCCTGCCGGTGGTTATTCATTTAAGGTTGCGAAAGGCTATTCATTTGCGGGTTATATCGGTGTTATTAGTCACTATTCAATGGCAGGGACATCTCAACAACTCATTACCGTTGAAGATCTGAAGAGCAAAGATACCGGGCCGGGTGAGCTGGGGAAAATGATCATGGCGATGCAGAAAAAAATGAAACAGATTTACGATGATAACTAGTGGGCCGTGCCTGCGAATGACTGAGGGCCTTATATAAGGCCCTCTTTTTTGACCAGAAATAGTGTTAAACTGGTTGGGTTATGCAACAAAACGATCACATTCTGGGCGATGTTTCGCTGCCAACTTTTTTGCAGGAATACTGGCAACAAAAGCCGTTGTTGATTCGTAATGCGCTCCCGGATTACGTATGCCCCATTAGTGCCGATGAAATGGCGGGCCTGGCCTGTGAATCGGAGGTGGAGTCGCGGATTATTGTCGAACATGATGGCGATACGCCATGGCAATGCCACTATGGCCCATTTGAAGAATCCCAGTTTTCACACCTGCCCGAAACTCACTGGACCTTGTTATTACAATCCTGCAATCTTCATATCGTAGCATTTTCGCAACTGCTGGAACGGTTTCGATTTATTCCGAACTGGCGGGTGGACGATGTGATGGTCAGTTATGCTGCGCCCGGTGGCTCGGTCGGCCCGCATCTTGATAACTACGATGTGTTCCTGCTGCAGGCACAGGGTATACGTCATTGGGATATTTCTACCGAGGATTACAAGGATGCTGACTTTGTTCCCGATCTTGATCTCAAAATCCTGAAATCTTTTAGCGCAGAAAAAAGCTGGAAACTGGAAGCGGGTGACATGCTGTATCTTCCTCCCGGTGTCGCGCATCATGGTGTTGCCGATAGTGACTTAACAGCTGAAGATTGCATTACTGTCTCCATCGGCTTTCGCGCACCTAATGGCGCCGAACTTGCTACGGCCTTGCTGGATGAAGTGTTGTCACAACATGCAACAAGCAGCACTTCTTATGCAGAATCTGATTCAGCTTCACCATTCTCATCTTTTTATAGCGACCCGAATCTGGATCTGCAGAAAAACCCCGGAGAAATTAGCCGCCAGGCATTAGAGAATATTAATACCATGGTGCAAAAAGCGCTTAACAGTAGGATTCAGGATGGCGACTGGTTCGGGAAATATATTACTAACACGGGCGAGGTAAACGAAGATCTTCAGTCTGACGAGACGCTGTCAGACATGAGGCAGGAAGAATATTTACAGCCAGCAGGAGAAGGGCAGCAATTGGTCCGCAATGAGTCGTCCAAACTGGTTTTTTTTATCTCCGATAAAAACGCAAAGAATAATAATAACGACATTCACTTTTTTTGTAACGGCCATGCCTCGTATTATCCTCAGGATCTACTGCCGATTATTAGTCTGGTGTGTAACCATCGTTACCCCCCTATGGGTTCACTCGCTGATATGTTAGAGAGCAATGATGCTAAATCCTTTTTAGCAAACCTGATCAATCAGGGGCATCTCTATTATGAACAAGATGCAGATGACAATGAATATTGAGATTACAGAGGCGGCGTGGTCACAAGACCATGAAGCCATGAGAGCCATTCGTCGCGAGGTCTTTATTGTAGAGCAGCACGTACCTGAAGATCTGGAATGGGATGGCCTGGATGTTGATTGTGTTCATGTGCTGGCGCAAGATATCAGCCAGAAACGGCCTGTCGGCACGG
>UOFR01000032.1_pt1 | contig 48539 bp, 46 predicted proteins | sample 1988501 | NCBI WGS metagenome assembly UOFR01 (sample SAMEA4712194, study PRJEB27164) | hydrothermal vent metagenome | biome: marine basaltic hydrothermal vent biome; feature: marine hydrothermal vent; material: mineral | place: Pacific Ocean | collected 2011-06-14/2011-07-23 | depth 1689 m | reverse complement strand
ATCAGCTAGATTCTAACGACCACACACATCGTGCAGGGCAAACCATATCAAATGCGTCAAGCTAAAGAAGGTAAACAGTTGTTGATTTGAATGTGAAATACTGCACAAATCAAATGTTAAATTAGTGGTTCTGTGATGTAAGCCCGAACAGGTTATTGAATGTATAGTGAACGATCATTTCGTTAGCCGGGAATATTCTGATACACATTTAATTTAAGTCAAGGATTTACCTTGATGTTGTTCTGGGTACTTTGAGGTGGGCTGATATTCAGTACGTCTACAAACTCTTTCGATTCTCGATCCAGCACCACGATAAACCTACCATGGCGTGCATAGAAAGCAATATAGGCGAGACTTGTTTCCGGGCGAGTATTTTTAGCCTTAAATTGTTTATACACTTTTAACCAGGCGGAGCTTTGATCTTTGATGTATTCCTGCTTCAGGTAATCATCTATATCGATTGATTTAGACAGGATTTTCTGAAAATTTTGGTCATTAATCTTTTGATAACGTTCGCCACTTAGAAAAAGGGGTTTTCGCTTTTGGTATAATTCCTTAAATAACTTTGCGCGTGCTAATGAATCATTTTCATCCGGTAATTCAACAAAAATTTTAGCAGGCGAACGGGTATCGTATTTTTTTAGATCGGATTGGGTAATCCCTGCTTCTGGAAGTAGGTAAGCTGGGATTGGATGATATCGGTCATCGGCAAACACCAGCGCAACGGGATGCTCATGATATATGGTCCAGACACCCCAACCCAGCGCAAGAAATTGCAAAATAGCGATTACCGCAAGGTCAAATTTTAGCGATGCCTTGCCGATACGAAATACCACGAAGGTGAGAGTAGGACCTAACACCATGTCGATGAAAAACACCAGACGCATACCCTGCAAGCCACCGTCAGTATTAAAATAAGGGAAGGGGTACCACTCGTACAGTATCAGGTAGAGTAATACGATAAATATGACCAGGCTGATAGATAAATGCACAGCAAAGGCCTTAAATTTAGATTTCCAGTTTATATTTTTAAATTTTGAAAACAGAATTTGTAGCATGCATATAAAATAGATGTTGGTATGTAATAGATCAATATAGATCTATCAGAAATTTTGTTTTTCTAAATCAGACCAGAAATTATCTTTTTAAAAAATTCAAACTTCAGCGAATTAATTAGTCTGGGTAAACGTATCGGTTGCAGCCAGTTGATTTTGCCCTGTTGCGGTTACCGTAAATGAAGGTGCAGCGGTCGAAGTAACGCTGTATGTACAGTTAGCCGTTGCAATATTGCTTGCGGTCGCGACAGGATTGCCTTGAACGGTGTAACTTGATGTATAAATATTAAGACTGTCGGTCTCGATTGCGACCACACCTGTACTGGTATTGGCAGGGTTTGGAAAATAGGCATTATTCTCCAGAAAAAATTCCTGTTGAGCGAGTTTGATGATACCCACTTCTTTCGCGCACTCTGACAGGTAAGCGCTTTTCATATAGCCACTGTATGCAGGAAGGGCAATGCCCGCAACGATAGCCAAAATGCTTATTGTTACCATCAATTCAATGAGTGAGAATCCTTTCGAGTTGAATGTAGTATGAATAATTGTACGCATAGTTGTATGCCTTTATAAATTTTGTTAAATGACAACCCCTCATCAATATTGATGAGGGGTTGTTTGTTAACGCATTATTTAGATAGATATCGAATAAGCTTAGTATCGAATAATAATATTTGGCTTAGGATTGGTTCCCAAGTCTAAATAATCAGGTTGATCGATAGTAATAGAGTCAACTGATCCCCAGGCACCGCCAGTACCAGTCGGTCCTTGCAATGTTATGCCAACGACCCCTGCAGCATCATCAACGGCATTAGCGAATGCTGGTAAACCTTGTTCGGGGGCTGTTGCACGTGGAGTTCCAGCACCACCAGGATCATCATTCAGTGAGTTGAGGATATTTACTATTCCGCGTGGGAACTCAGATTCTACAACAGCACCTGTGCCCATCTCATTTGCCACAACATATGTAATATTCATAGAACGGCGGGTGGCGTCAGACTTAAAGCCTTCTTTAATCCAGCGTACGGCCGTATCAACATGGTCTGTAACCTTAGCCATACGCGTAGTACGCAAATAACCGTTATACGCTGGTATGGCGATCGCGGCCAGAATACCGATAATCGCCACAACGATCATCAGTTCGATAAGGGTAAAACCTTTTCCTATTCCTAACTTCATGTGAAATACTTTCATCTGTTCTCTCCAAAATTTTTGGGGTTAATAATATAAAGTTCTAAATTTCCTGCTGTACCGTCAGTCCTTCTTACTTGCTTTGCTCGTGATCCTGTCGATACGGACAGGTTTTCGACTTGCAAGCTATACAAATTTAGAACCATTCTGAAGCCTCTGTTTAAGACTCTAAAGCGGGATTAGCCGCCGAAAATTACGAAATAGTCGAAAATCTGACTTTTCCGTTCCATTTCCGCCTGGCCATCCGTCCACTTGATGGCCTTAATCAGAGGTTCCTGTATATCCTTATTGCAGCTTGCATGCCATATTGAGTCTGCATCCTGCAGTTACTTTTATTCTTATCGGAGTCTAGCTAAATTATCCCGTGTTTTCATTTAGTTATTGTGACGTCCTTCACGAGTTGGCCATCGCATTGATATAAAATCAAACACTTGTGCAATATGTAATCAGCTTTCGATACGCCTAGTTTTAGTCAGTTTTATACATTAATGCTCAAAGAATGTTGAAAACTGACAATTATGGTCACTTTGTCGAGCCTTGTGCAAAACAGGGCGGATGTTTAAACATTCGCTTCACTTAATGAAATAAATTAACTAAACTTAGTAACTACTTGTAATATAAAAATATTGGTGCCGTCAAGCACTAAGTTTAGGATAAGGGTGTTGGGCTACTTTGAATATAATAAGGAACTCAATTGGTTTTTTAAACCAACGAAGATTTTTAGTCACGAGAATGAAAGGATATTGATGCAAGGTCAGTTACATAAGGCCACGCAGGAGTGGGCGTCGCTCTTCACAAATTTACCGCTGAAGAAGTGGTGGCGTGCGGCGCCAACATGGGTGTCGTTTATTCTGGTGGTGTTGGTTGCAAAATCGACGGCGGATTTAACCTGGATCATTTTTGCTCCCGATGAAGTTATTGTGGCCAGCAAACCGCAAATGAGCACAATACCGGTCTCACGTAGTCCGCAACCTCGATTGCGCACGGTGGCCAACCTGCATCTGTTTGGTGAAGTGAACCGTACTGCAACAACGGTAAAGGCCCCCGTTGATGCGCCAAAGACCGGCCTGAAGTTGACCCTGAGAGGGGTTTTTGCTGCCAGCGATGCTGGCCAGGCGTTGGCGATGATCGCCGATGCACGAGGTGAGGAAAAAGTTTATAGAAAGAATGAAACAATTTTTTCGGGCGTGATACTTCATGACATTTTTGCAGATAAAGTGATTTTGGAGCGCAGTGGAAATTTTGAGACCCTGAGCCTGGTAGAAGGTAAGCCGTCGCGTGGCAGGTCTCCGATTCGTTCAAGCCGTGGCCGACCTAACCAACCGAAGGCCGCGGCACCGCGGAGTTCCGGGGTTGTCAGGACTCGCACCATACAGGCCGGCAAGCGGTTGGAGGATTTAATAAAGAAGCTAAGCGAGAATCCGGCTGAATTTATGGCTGATGTTAAAATTAACCCGGCTTTTGATGAGGCCAAACAGGTTAAAGGTTACACGTTTATTCATAAAGATCGCCAAACCATGCGTGCGCTTGGTTTAAGGCCGGGTGACATAATATTAGAGTATAATGGGCAAAAGGTCAGTGACCCGTCAGTATTACAAAGTTTGTTTACTGAACTGAAGTCGGCGTCGAATATTTCGTTGGGCATTGAACGCAATGGTCACCGAGAAAATATTAATATTAATATGTAGGTTTAAGATGTGCTTAGGGATGTTGAGAATTAATACAAAACAAACAATGTCACAGTTAATTACCTTAATGACAACTGCGCTGTTATCGGCTGCATTGCTTGTTGCGGGCAACGTTGCGTCTGTCGACGCGGCGCCGCCGGCGAAGCCTTCTACAGCACCTATCACCACCAAACTAAATTTTGTAGAAGCCGATATTCGTACCGTTATCGATGCGGTAGCAAAGTTAACCGGCCAAAACTTTATTATTGATCCTCGCGTAAAAGGCAAGGTCACGATTATTCAGCAACGTCCGATGGATGCCGATCAAGTGTATAAGGTATTTTTGTCAGTATTGAAAGTACATGGTTTTGCCGCCATCTCCGGCAAGGACGTCACCAAAATTGTACCGGATGTGAACGCCAAGCAAGATGCCATCCGATCATCGTTTGGCGCAAATGATGCCACTGGTGATGAGCTGATAACCAAGATCGTGGAAGTAGAATATGTGAATGCGGCACAACTGGTTCCTATTCTCAGACCACTTGTCCCGCAGCGCGGTCACCTTGCCGCGGTCCCCTCGTCAAATGTGATTATTCTGTCGGACTCGGCGGCCAATATCTCACGTTTAACCAAGATTATTCGTCGTATTGATACCGTGTCTGGTGATGAGATTGAGGTCATCCCATTACAACATGCTTCAGCATCAGAGCTGGTGCGCATTCTCAGTCAACTTAACAAAGGCGATCCCAAAAAGGCCGCTGGACGACCCAGGGTGATTGCGGATGAGCGCACCAATAGCCTGTTAATTAGCGGTGGCAAATCATCGCGCCTAAATCTAAAAGCACTGGTCGCGCATCTTGATACCCCGCTAGAGATCGGTGGTAACACGCATGTGGTGTATCTACGTAATGCGGTAGCCAAAGACCTGGTGCCAGTACTAACGGGCTTAAGTAAAAATGTTACCAAGGGCAAGAAAGGAGCGACGGGTGGCGGAACACAACGCTCACAGATTTCGATACAGGCGGATGAGAATACCAATGCGCTGGTGATCAGCGCACCACCAGCGGTATTTCGCCAGTTAAAGTCTGTGATCACCCAGCTTGATGTCCGGCGTGCCCAGGTGATGGTCGAAGCCGTTATCGCCGAGGTCTCGCATGAGGCAACACGTGAGGTAGGCGTGCAGTGGGCACTTGATGGACGTACCGGAGGCAGTGCGGTGGGCCTGGTTAATTTTAGCCTGGGTACACCGATTACCGCGTATGCAAATCTGGAATCGCCGCCTAGTCCGATCGGTTTTAACGTTGGTTTTGGAGATTTACTCGGTACCAATCCAATTGTTGCTTTATTATCGGCACTGGCAGGTGACTCACAAACCAATATCCTGGCCACGCCTAATTTAGTGACGCTGGATAATGAAGAGGCCGAGATCATCGTGGGTCAAAACGTGCCATTTGTAACCGGTAGTTTTACCGGGCCCGGTGGCGGTGGTGCAAACCCAACGAACCCGTTTAACACGGTTTCACGCTCTGACATTGGTCTAACCTTGAAGATCAAACCTCAGATTAACGAAGGTGATGCTATCAAGCTCGATGTGTTTCAGGAGGTCTCGACGATTGCGCCGAGTTCCGCGGCGGTGGATATCATTACCAACAAACGAGCGATTACCACCAACGTGATGGTTGATGACGGACAGATACTGGTTTTAGGTGGCTTGATTCAGGATGATCTCATTGAGACTGAACAAAAGGTGCCTGGCCTTGGCGATATACCGATACTTGGCTGGTTATTCCGTTATCAGCGCACCACCAAGATCAAAACGAATTTAATGGTATTCATCCATCCAACGATTATGAAAGACAATGCCACTGCGATGGCGATAACCAACGAAAAATACAATTTTATTCGCTCGAAACAGCTACAAATGAAGGAAGAAGGGGTTCGTTTGATGGACGATGAGGTTGCCCCCATCCTGGAGGAACTGGAAGACTTTATACGCCTGCCGCCGGCCTATGAAAATTCTGCACAACGACAGGAACTCAGTGTACAGGGTGGGCTGGGTAACTCGTCAACAATTTCAGCTGAGCCTCCTGCTATGACGGATACGGACTCGGATTCCTCTGATGCAATAGAACTCCCTCCCAACTTATTCGAAAGCGAAGAAGGCGAATAAGATGCAGGACGAGCTACTCAATGGGACTGTACCAGTCTCGGTTGATGTAGAGACAGCATCACCTGGAGCTCGCAAGTTACCGTATACCTATGCAAAGCGTCATGGCGTCATTGTTTCCAACATTACTCCGCTGGCGATTGAAGTCACGTTACGCCAGGACGCCGATAACACACCGCTACTTGAATTGCGCCGACACTATAAGCGTAACCTGAAACTGAATACGGTTGATGCGGCCGCCTTTGATAAACTTATACAGGAAAAATATGAATCCTCATCGACCGATGAAGCGGTAGAGATGATGGAAGGCCTGGGCGATGAATTTGATCTGACCAGCATTGCACAGGAACTGGGCGAGCCAGAAGATTTATTAGAAGCCGAAGACGATGCGCCGATTATTCGTTTAATCAATGCCCTGCTAACCCAGGCGGTAAAAGAAAACGCCTCGGATATTCACATCGAGCCGTTTGAGAATCGATTGCTGGTACGGTTGCGGGTTGACGGTGTATTACGTGAGGTATTATCTCCACCGCGTGCGCTGGCACCGATAGTGACTTCCCGTATTAAGGTGATGGCCAAACTGGATATTGCCGAGAAACGCCTGCCACAGGACGGTCGAATATCATTTACGATTGCCGGTCATGCGGTCGATGTTCGGGTATCGACCTTACCCTCCGGCCATGGTGAACGCGTGGTGTTACGTTTACTGGATAAAGCCGCAGGTCGTCTGGATCTAACCAAACTGGGCATGGATGCGGAAATACAGGAAGTACTGGATCATATGATCCATAAGCCTCATGGCATTATCCTGGTGACCGGGCCAACGGGCTCCGGAAAGACCACTACCCTGTATGCCTCGCTGGGTGAATTAAACGATACCAGTCGTAATATTATGACCGTCGAGGATCCGATTGAATATTATATCGACGGCATTGGTCAGACCCAGGTCAACACCAAGGTTGATATGACTTTTGCGCGCGGCCTGCGTGCCATTCTACGCCAGGATCCGGATGTGGTGATGATCGGTGAAATACGAGATCTGGAGACGGTTGAGATTGCGATTCAATCAAGTCTTACCGGCCACATGGTATTTTCAACGCTGCATACCAACACCGCAATTGGTGCTATTACGCGTTTACGTGATATGGGGGTTGAACCTTTTTTACTTTCTTCCAGTATTATCGGCGTGCTGGCACAACGGCTGGTACGTATACTCTGCCCACAGTGTAAACGCCCGCATGTGCCGGATGCGGCGGAATGTGATCTGCTGGGCCTGCCTGCCGATGACCCGCCTATTTTATATGAGCCTACTGGTTGCGAGCATTGCAACTTCCTGGGCTATCGTGGTCGAACAGGTATCTATGAATTAATTGAGATCGATAACCAGATGCGTAGCTTGATCCATGAAGGTGTCGGCGAACACGAGCTGGAGATGCATGCCCGTCAGTCCTGGCCGAGCATCCGCCAGGATGGTTTACGTCGCATTCTCGCCGGCGAGACGTCACTTGAAGAAGTGCTACGCGTAACCCGTGAGGATTAGTCATGGGTGCCTTTGAGTTTGCAGCGCTGGATCCAGGCGGAAAAGAGAAAAAGGGGGTTCTGGAAGGGGACTCACCGCGGGCGATCCGACAACAATTACGTGATCAGGGCCTGATCCCGTTATCCGTCAACGAGGCTTCGCATCGGGAAACGTCAAAAGGCAAGAGAAAAGGTCTTAACTTAACGATTCGGCGCGGTATCAGTGCGACCGATCTGGCTCTACTGACCCGTCAACTCTCTACCCTGGTGCGATCGGGTTTACCGTTGGATGAAGCCACCTCAACCGTGGCGCGTCAATCCGAAAAACCGCGCCTGAAAAGTTTAATGCTGGGCGTACGTGCCAAGGTCATGGAAGGACACAGCCTGGCCGAAGGTCTGAGTCAGTTTCCACATGTTTTCCCGGAATTATATCGAGCAACCGTGGCGGCGGGGGAACAATCAGGTCACCTGGATACCATTCTCGAACGTCTTGCCGACTATACCGAGCAACGGCAGGTGATGGCGCAACGTATCCAGATGGCGATGTTTTATCCGGCCGTCCTGACCTTGATGGCAATCGGTGTGGTGTCAGTCCTGCTAGGTTATGTGGTTCCACAAGTGGTTGAAGTATTTGAAGATATGGGCCAGGAATTACCACTGATGACCCGAATCCTGATTACGGTCAGTGGCGTGTTCCGTGACTATTTTGTATTTATGTTTTTCGGCGTGATCGCACTGGTGGCAGGTACGGTGTATATCTTAAAAAAACCCGGGCCGAAATATAAATTCCATGTATTTATTTTAAAATTGCCGATCCTGGGTCGTTTTATACGCGGCGTGAATACCTCTCGCTTTGCGCGAACCCTGAGTATATTGGCGGCAAGTGGTGTCACTATATTAGATGCACTGAGGATCGCCAGCCAGGTGGTCAGTAACCTGCCGATGCGAGAAGCCGTCAAAACAGCGTCCCACAAGGTCCGCGAGGGTGAGGGACTGGCAAAGTCACTTGAACAAAGTGGTTATTTTCCACCGATGACGGTTAACCTGATCGCCAGTGGTGAGTTAAGTGGTAATCTGGAAGAAATGCTGGAGCGAGCTTCCATCAATCAAGAGCGTGAACAAGAGACGCAAATCGCTTTTTTGATGAGCATGCTTGAGCCAATACTCATTATTGTGATGGGCATGGTAGTGTTATTTATTGTAATGGCTACCTTATTGCCAATCTTCAATATGAATCAGTTAATTAATTAATAGATATAGCTAAGGGTAAGAGGAAACGTATTATGAAAATTCGAAACCAGTCTGGTTTTACCTTAATTGAAGTTATGGTAGTCGTGGTGATTCTCGGTATTTTGGCCGCCGTGGTGGTGCCGAACATTATGGATGAGCCGGAAAATGCGCGCATTAACAAGGCGAAGCAGGACATCCGCGCACTCGAGCTGGCGCTAGATCGGTATAAGTTGCATAACTCAGACTATCCCAGCACCGAACAGGGATTGCAGGCCCTGGTTAAAAAGCCCACTGGATCGCCAGAACCCAGAAGCTGGAAAGGTCCTTATGTTAAAAAAGTAACCGATGATCCGTGGAAAAATGAATACCAGTATTTGAGTCCAGGTACCCATGGCAAGATCGATATTTTTTCCGGTGGTAAAAACGCGGGTTCACCAACAGACGATATCGGTAACTGGAATCTGGATGAAGATATGACGGCTAAATAAATCGATTATCTGGCTTATGCAATTTTACACTTGAAGCTGCACCATGAAAAAGCGACAACAAAGCGGCTTTACCCTGATCGAAATGATGGTCGTGCTGGTGATCATGGGCGTGATTGTTTCGATGATGGTGATCTCTTTAAATACCAAAGAGATCAAAGAAGAAATGGAAGTCGAGATGATGCGAATACAGGTCCTGATTACACTGGCGCAAGAAGAAGCCATATTACAGGGGCAGGTTATGGCGCTGGCGGTGAGTGAAAATACATACCGCTTTGATGTGTTGAATGTCAAAGATGAAACCTGGCAGCCAGTGCTAGACGAAAAGATTTTTCGTGAGCGTCCGGTGGTCCAGGGCACCTCGTTCTCATTAGTTATTGATGAGATAGAAAAAGAAGCCCTAAATATAGAGTTCAAGCGAAAACTTTCGCTACAGGAATTAAAAGAGAAAGAGCAACGACAAAAAGAAAGGCAGGATAAAGACGAGGAAGAAGGTAAATATCAGCGCGTCTATATTGAACCGAGTGGTGAAATGTTTCCGTTTGAACTAATACTGCGAACTGAAGATGACAGCGTTGAGGTTAAATTAATACTGGGTCACGATGGCGAAATGAAAATCGTGATGCCAGAGGATTTTAGCTAGTGATGATGAGCAAATCAAAACATAAAAAGGGTTTTACGCTGATTGAAGTACTGGTCGCGATGGTCATCTTGTCGCTAAGTTTGTTAGCGGCGATAAAGGTTGCGTCCGGGGTTACTCGTTCTGCGATTGATTTGCAGGAAATAACGATAGCGCAATGGGTGGCAATGAACAAAATAGTAGAATTACGTCTGGCAAAATCATTACTAAAAACAGGCCGCACAAATGGACGAGATGAAATGGCCGGACGTGAATGGCGTTGGGACATCATAGTCAATGAAACGCCTTACCCAAAACTTCGTGAAGTTCGTGTTGAGGTCAAACCTGATGCAGATGGTGCTGATGCGCCACCAACAACCTCCGTTGTCTCGTTAATAGGTGAATTGTGATCCTTAAAGTAAGTAAACAGGCTGGTTTTACTTTATTTGAGCTATTAGTCGCAATGGCCGTATTTGGTGTGGTCTCATATATGTCTTACACAGGTCTTGCGCAAATACTCGACTCGCGACAACAATTAACCATTACTCAGGATCGGCTGGCCAATATTCAGCTGACTTTTTTGAATCTGGAACGTGATATACAACATATCGTTAAGCGTCCAATCCGTAATAGCTTTGGCGACTATGTTGGCGAAGTAGTAGGAGATGAACTTGCTGATTATCGTTTAGCGATAACTCGTGGTGGCCGCCATGTCCCCAAAGATTTTCCCATGAGTAATCTCATGCGCGTGGGTTATGTACTGGAAGATGACACCTTGTACCGCATTTCCTGGCCTGTGCTGGATCTGGCGCAGGATACCGAGCCGCGCAGGAAAAAAATTTTATCTGATGTAGAAAATGTAGAGGTAAGATTTTTAAGCGCCAAAGGCGAATGGGAAACCAGTTGGGATTCTGCAGAGACTCCGATCGGCCAGGTGGAAAATCCCCAGACTATGGGCACGCCAAGAGCGATTGCGGTAAAAATTACTATCAAAGACTACGGTACTATTAATCGTATGTTTTTGCTGTCCGAGGTTTAAGCGTTGAACGTTTTTAAACATAGACAGTTTAACAAAGGTGTGGCCCTGATTACGGCGTTGATGGTTATGAGTCTTGCCACGATAACGGCGGTACAGATGACGGCGGATCAACAGGTCTATATGCGGCGCACGGAAAATATTCGTTACCATGAACAGGTCTTTATGTATTTATTAAGCGCAGAAGACTTTACCAAGATAGTTTTGTCTGAGGATGATCCTAAGCAGGATTCATTCAGGGACGACTGGTATAGCGAGGAGCCAATCGTCTTTCCAATCGAGGGTGGTGTATTAACCGGCAAGGTTTCAGATTTACAGGGCAAGTTTAATATAAATAATCTTTCGAAAACACAGCGCAATGAATGGGATGAGGATCGACTTCGTCAAGCCCTGTCTAATTATAATATGCCAGCTGATTTTGCCAGTATAATTATTGACTGGATGGATGAGAATCAGGATTCGCAACCGGGTGGCGCGGAAGATGTCGATTACTTAAACGGAGATCGTGCGTATCGTACTGCAGGAACAAAAATGGGCAGCATCTCCGAATTGAAATTATTAAAAGGCATGAATCAGGAAAATTATGAGAATCTGCTTGAGGTGCTCACGGTAATTCCAAATGAAGATAATGCGACAATAAATATTAACTCGGCATCCGCACCGGTACTGCGCATGATTATACCTGAGCTGAGCGAATCTGAAGCGGATGATCTTGCCAAGGATCTGGTAGAAAACCCATTGAATGAGCCCGACGATTTAATTAGCCATGCCCTGGTGAAAGGTAAAAAAGTGGATATAAATGGTTTAAGTACCGAGACTAATTATTTCTTACTTGAGTCATTTGCCTCGGTGCAACACGCAAAGTCGAGAATGGACAGTATTATCTATCGTCAGAGCAAAGATGATATCAAGGTTGTGATGCGTTCGCAGGGAGGCCTGTAGTGGCTCGCACAATCTTATTACGTATCGATCCTACTGCAACGGATGCCAGCTGGCAGCGAATTGAGAACGGTCAGTTAGCCGGTTCCTTTCATAAAGGTCGACTAGCCGAAGCCTTTCGTTATTGTCGGGGTGCCAGTGTCGTGGTAATGGTGCCAGCCGAAGAAGTATTTATCACCAGAATACCGTTACCAGGAAAAAATCGAAAGAAACTTATCAAAGCGGTTCCGTATGCGGTTGAAGATCAGATTGTTGATGATATTGAAACATTACATTTTGCCTTGAGCTCTGTACCACAGGAAGGCAAATATATTATTGCTGCGGTCGAAACTCGTTTAATTGATTATTGGGACAATGCTCTGAAGGCAGTCGGGATTCATGTTGAGACAATGATTCCCGATGTATTGGCGTTATTAGATTCCAAAGAATCCTGGTCAGTCCTGTTAGAACCCAATCGAGCACTGGTTCGAACGCCGGAAGGGATGTTTAGCAGTGATATCGAAAATCTGCCGTTGATGTTAAATAACCAGTACAACCTGACTGAAGGTAAACCTGATGAAGTCACCGTTTATGATTGTTCTCAGGCAAATCACATGACGACATTAAAAGCCTTATGTTCGAATATTGAGTTTAGTCTGGTCGATTGTCCTGATGGTCCATTTAGTGTATTTGCGCGTCACTATGACACCCGTAATAGCGTGAATTTACTACAAGGTGAATATAATCGTCAGCAGGGAATTGGTCGGCATGTTAAACCCTGGATCCCTGCCGCTGGATTATTTGCGGTATGGATAGGTTGGCAACTGGTTGTCAATGTTTCTGCCATGATTGATCTTGGAAGTCGTAGCGAGGAGCTGACCTTGCAAATGCAGGATGTTTATAAATCGGCTTTTCGTGGCGCAAAAAAACCACCTTTGGGTTATGAACGTAGCAGCATGGAATCAAAAATTAACAAACTATTAGAGAAGCAGGGTCAGGCGAAAGGTGGTTTGCAGGAAATGCTGGTTAAGACAGCACCGATTTTGAAAAATGTCAAAGGCGTTGTTATAGATGGTCTGCGTTTTAGTAACGGTAAACTGGATATAGATTTGACAGTCAAAGGTTCTAGTGATGTCGAGCCTCTGGAGGAAAAAATTAAACAGCAAACCGGCTGGGAAGTAAAATCAAATGCAAGCACATCAAAGGGTGTAACTAAAGTTCGTTTGAATATTAAAAGTTCGAGTTAAAAGATCTTATCTATGAATGAGAATATTGAAAAAATAAAAAGTCAGTATGAGCAGCTCAACAACCGTGAACGGACTATGGTCGTCACGGCGGCTGTGGCTCTGGTATTCTTTATTCCTTATCAATTTATCTGGGCGCCCATAGTTAATGGAGTGGAAGAAAGGCGTAGCAAAGTTGAACGGATGGAACAGGATCTGGTCTGGATGCAATCTAAGGTTAATGAAGTTCAACAATTATTACGTCAGTCAAATGTTAATGGTGCCACGGGGCAATCACTATATGGCCTTATTGAAAAGACGGCGCGACAAAAATTTGGTAGCGATATTCGAGTTCAACAGGAAGGTAAAAAAGGTATTCGCGTTCAATTAAAGGATGCTGGTTTTGATGCCGTGATGTTCTGGTTGGATGATCTGCAAGTTAAATATAAAGCCAATATTAAAGACTTCAAGATAGACCGCGGAAAAGTTGCCGGTAATGTTCGTGCTAGTATTCTGGTGGAAAATTAATGATAAGTCTAAAATTATCTAAAAAGAATCGACGCCTGGTGTATGTTGGACTTATTAGCTATCTGCTTTTTTTATTGGTAACGCTTCCTGCTAGCTTTTTGACCCGCTATATATTACCCTCGGTTGATTCGGCTGGAGTGGTTAAGTTAAAAAGCGTGCGCGGTAGTCTGTGGACTGGCCAGGCAAATAATACTCATATTGGGAAATTTTATCTGGGTGCGCTTAAATGGAATTTAAGCAGTATGGGTTTATTGCTTGGCAATATTAATATTGATGTCGATTTTAAATCAGACATAGCCAGTGGTAATGGTGATGTGTCGCTAGGATTTGGCGGCTCGACATCAGCAAATGATGTCGAAATTAATTTTCCTGCTGAGATGTTGCAACCGCTGTTTGCGGCTTTTCCGATCAGTATATCGGGTGACTTTCGTGGTTCAATAAATGAGATAGATTATTCCCAGGATAAAATATTACAGGTTGATGGTCGGGTTGTCTGGCAAGGTGCAGCATTACGTGCACCGCAAAGTATTGAGTTGGGAGATTTTTTAATAAACATGTCGCCCCATAATCAAGGCACAAAAATTAAGATTACCGATGAAAATCAGGGGCCGGTTAAGACTGAACTCAATATAAAGCTAAGTGGTAGTGGCAAGTATACTGTAAATGGGTGGATGCAGGCGCGCGATCAAAGCCAGCAACATATCACTGAGGCGTTACGGTTTATCGGTGCCCGTGCGGATAGTACTGGCCGTTTCTGGGTTTCGTACAACGGCAGTTTAGGTCAGAAGAATATTCGAGGACAACGACGAGTACGTTAAAAGAGCCTAAATTAAAGTGTAGGAGCGGGCTCAGACCGCAATGCTATATCTTATTCAATCCCAAGTTTCTTTATTCGATAACGTAATTGCCTGAAGGTTATACCTAATAATTTTGCTGCAGCGGTTTTGTTATAACGGGTTTTTTCAAGAGCCTTGGTAATGACTTCTCGTTCTTTTATGTTCATCGCCGGATCTAGCGAAAAACTTTCGTCTAAATCGAGTTCAGCATTACGTATATCCAGATCAGCGGTACTTTCGAGTATATCATTTAAGTCTGATGATGAATTTATATCTGGTAAATGCAAATCCGTATAGGTGATCTCATCATTTTCACACATCGTCATAGCCCGTTCTAATATGTTTTCCAGCTCACGGACATTACCTGGAAATGGGTAGTTCGCTAGTGCTTCGCTGGCTTCTTGAGTAAGATGCGGAATATCGACTTGCCATTCTGCTGAAATTAATCTTAAAAAATGCTCTATTAAAACGGGTACGTCTTCATTGCGGTCACGCAAGCTGGGGACGGCTAGCTCGATTACATTAATTCGATAAAAAAGATCCTGACGAAATTGATTGTTGGTAACCAGATCGGCGAGATTTTTATGGGTTGCACTAAGGATGCGGACATTGATGGGGATCTCATCATTACCACCAATCGGGCGTACCGCCTTTTCCTGAATCGCGCGCAGTAACTTAACCTGCATCTGTAATGGTAGATCAGCAACCTCATCTAAAAACAAGGTACCGCCGTCAGCAGCCTGAAATAGACCGGGTTTATCAGCTACTGCGCCAGTAAAGCTGCCTTTTTGGTGGCCAAAAAATTCACTTTCCATTAACTCGGTAGGAATGGCGCCGCAGTTAACTGGAACAAAGGGTTTTTCCAGTCGGGATCCTTTATTGTGGATTAAACGAGCAACAAGTTCTTTGCCGACACCGGATTCACCACTTATATACACTGGCGCTTGACTACGAGCAAGTTTGGCAATGGTTTTACGAGTTGATTGCATTGCCTCGGAAGCACCAAGCAGTTTTAGTTCGGTTTCATCACTTTGTTGTTCATTTGCTATAATCGGGGGAGCGAGCTTCAAGGCCGCATTGATTAAATGTCGTAGTGTTTTAAGTTCAACGGGTTTCGATATAAAGTCAAATGCCCCGGCTTTTAATGCCTCAATAGCGGTTTCCATGTTGCCATGTGCGGTTATCATGGCGACCGGTAATTGAGGGAATTCGTTGTTAATGTATTTTACCAGTTCAATTCCATTGCCATCAGGCAAGCGCATGTCGGTTAAACATAAGTCATAGTCCTGTTCAGCGAGCCGTTTTTTTGCCTGTGCTATATCTTTCGCACTGTTGGTCTCTTTACCCATTCGGGACAAGGTTATTTCGAGTAGCTCTCTAATATCAGGCTCGTCATCAACGATTAAAATTAGTTGTGTTTCATTGCTCATTAGTCAATCTGCCGGCGTGGATCCTGGAAAGTTATCCGAAAATAACGTCGTCCGTGCCCTTCGTCAATATAATTTAAATGAGCCTGATTTCCTTCTGCTAATTCACGTGATAAATACAGGCCTAGTCCGGTGCCAGAGGTTTCAGTGGTGAAAAAGGGTTCAAATATATGCTCAATGGCTTCGGTATCTACTCCAGGTCCTTTATCATAAATATCAAGGTAAGGGCGCGTTTCAGTTTCGAGTCGACCTCCGATTAAACTTACAAATGGTATTTCATTTGATGGCTGGCTATGCCAGAGTGCGTTCTGGCACAGGTTGGTCAGTATTTGATGGAGGTGACCGGTATCAAATCGGATCATGGTGGTCACTGGCGTTATTTTTACGTAAAACAAATTTTTTTCCAGACCATGACCAATAGCATAATCATGAATAAATTGATCTACATAGTTATTGAGATTGAACAGTTCGACATGTGATGGATTTCGATGGCTTACGGTCATCACATTTTCCACAATGGTATTCAGGCGTCGTGAATGTGAAGAGATAATCTCGGTGAGTCGCTCATCGTTTTCATCGAGGTTATCTGACTCTGCCAGTAACTGACCTGCGTGACTGATGGCGCCAAGCGGGTTACGAATTTCATGGGCAATACTGGCCGTTAATCGACCTAATGAGGCAAGTTGTAATTGTTGAGCTTGCTGGGCCATTGCGGCCATGTCTTGCAGGAATATTACGGCGCCAGCATCGGGCTGATCTCCGATTCGTGCAAATCGCGGTGAAATGTCAATCGGATTTGAGACAATCTGAATTGCTTCGGGGTCGCGGTTTGGATCTTTGACCCAGGCTCGCCACTGTGTTGCGAGTTCGGGAACGACATTGATTATATTTTCATAATGTTGAAATTCTTCAATGTGTAACATTTGTGCGGCCGATTCATTAACCAGACGAATATCGCCATTTTGATCTAATACGATAACACCGGTTTGCATCCGTTGAATAATATGTTGGGTAAGTTGCGCCAGGTTGGCCAAATCTAGCCCACGCCTTGCCGCCAGGTCTTCGCTCTCGCGAACACGGCTTGCCACATACATAAATAAAATCGCGGTAGCGAAATAAGTTGTACCGAGCAAACCTGCGAACGGATAGCTGTTGCCTAGCGGATAACTTAAACTGATATAAAATTGTTCGATTAAGATGACAATCGTCGCCAATGCTGCCAGGCCAAGTGCTGTTCGTCCGCCCAGAATGACACTGGTGCTGGCCACGGTGATGACAATTAAGACGCCGAGCCCACTTTGAATGCCGCCACTGGCATGCATGAGCAAAGTTAACAAGATGATATCGGTTAATGCACTGATCCATACCTTCAAGGTGAACGGTATTGATTGGGTATTCAGGGTTAACCATATGCCGATGCCAAGTAAAAGGTAGACGACGCTGTAGGTAAAAAAAGCTTCAGGATTATAACTGCCGAGAGGTGTGATTAAATTATCGGTTACATATAACAAAAAGAACGAAGCTGAAATAAAAAGTCGAAATGCGCTTAGTAAATGCAGTGGCCGTCGAGGGTCATTGGTTACCGAGCTGGCATGACTTGATAAAGAGCCAGGTTTTAGAAAGTAGGATTCCATACTTTTTATTGATTATTATTGATACGTTTGTGCTCCTCAGTACAATAATAGCGTCCTTTATCGATAATTGCTTCGTGTTCAGGAATATGTGTTGCGCAATGCTCGCACTTTACGATTTTCTCAGGATTTTTGCTTTTTTTGGAGGTGAGATTTTGGGATCTGGCTTTTACATACCTTTTATATAGCGCATAGACTAACCAGGCGATTAATAGAATGGTTAGTAAGCGAAAAATTCCCATATTGGTGTCCTATCAGTGTATCAGGCTGGTATCGGATTGATATTAATGCATACAGTAGCATAGAAGCGACTAAGACTAAATTGAGGAGTAAATTCTGCTTTTAGACTGAATGAATACCCGTTTAGAGAAATTTTGCTTTGTCCGTCGCTTTCCGACAGAATATATCGCCTTAAAACAGAGATTTCTCGACCCAGTGGTGAAGTGTGATGAAGCGTGGAGAAGTCTGGCGAAATGAATAAGCGAAAAAGCGAAATATAGATTATGAATATCCATGAATTTCAGGCCAAGGCCTTATTCCGAGAGTACGGGGTTCCTGTACCGGACGGAGAAGTGACGCGAACCGTCGATGGAGCTATGCGGATTGCCAAAGAGCTGGATGGCGAACGCTGGGTAGTTAAAGCCCAGGTTCATGCCGGTGGTCGGGGCAAGGCCGGTGGTGTCAAAGTCGTGGAGTCTTTGCAGGCGGTAGTGCAGGCCGCTGAATCACTATTAGGCACACAACTGGTTACCGGGCAAAGTGGGCCGGATGGGCAACCGGTTGATCAGGTGCTGATTGAAAAGCCAACCTCGATTGATCGAGAACTGTATCTGGGTATGCTGGTCGACCGTGCCAGTGAACGTGTGGTGGTGATGGCCTCGGCTGCGGGTGGCATGGATATCGAAGAAGTGGCACGCGATCACCCAGAAAAACTTTATACCTTATATATCGACCCGGTGGTTGGCTTGCAGGCTTACCAGTGCCGACAGGTTATATTTGCTCTTGGGCTTGCGGAGCATGCCAGACAAATGACGCAAATTATGCAGGCCTTATATCAGTTGTACATCGACAAGGATATTAGCTTGGTTGAAATCAATCCCCTGGTGGTCAGTGCCGATGGTCTTATGGCGATCGACGCCAAGATCAATTTTGATGACAATGCTCTGTATCGTCATAAACACAAATCCTCGTTACGTGATTTACGGCAGGAAGATGAAAAAGAGGCGCAGGCTCAGGTGCATGGTTTGAGCTACGTGAGTTTGGACGGAGACATCGCCTGCATGGTGAATGGTGCGGGTCTGGCCATGGCGACCATGGATATGATCAAATATTTCGGTGCTGAACCGGCTAATTTTCTAGATGTTGGTGGCGGTACGACCGCGGAGAAAGTGGCCGAGGCCTTCAAGATTATTCTATCGGACGAAAAGGTTAAGGCTATCCTTGTGAACATCTTTGGTGGCATTGTTCGCTGCGATCTGATTGCCGAGGGGATTATCAAGGCGATCAAGGAAGTGTCGGTTGCGGTTCCGGTGGTAGTTCGACTTGAAGGCACCAACGTGGAACAGGGCCAAAAGCTGTTGGCGGAATGCGATCTGGATATTATTTCAGCCGTTGATCTGGACGATGCCGCGAGCAAAGCCGTTGCCGCGACGAAGGCAAGCTAGCTCATGGCCGTATTAATCAATAAAAATACCACAGTGATTTGCCAGGGGTTTACCGGCAAGCAGGGTAGCTTTCATTCGCAGCAGGCGATCGACTACGGCACGCAACTGGTCGGTGGGGTGACGCCGGGAAAGGGGGGGCAAACCCATTTAGATCGACCTGTATTTGATACGGTACAGGCCGCAGTGAAAGAAACCGGGGCCAATGCCAGCATGATCTATGTACCTGCGGCGTTTGCCGCCGATGCGATCCTGGAAGCGGCTGATGCCGGTATCGACGTTATTATCTGTATTACCGAAGGTATTCCTATTCTGGATATGGTGCGAGTGAAGGCAGTGCTAAAAAACACCACATCGAAACTGATTGGCCCGAACTGTCCCGGCGTGATAACCCCAGGGCAATGTAAAATCGGTATTATGCCGGCGGCGATCCATTTGCCGGGGCGTATTGGCGTGGTCTCTCGTTCCGGAACGTTAACCTATGAAGCGGTATATCAAACTACCCAGAACCAGCTAGGTCAAAGTACCTGTATAGGCATTGGTGGCGACCCCATTCATGGTCTTGAGTTTATCGATTGTCTTGAGATGTTTGAACGGGATCCTCAAACCGAAGGTATCATCATGGTGGGAGAGATCGGTGGCAGTGCTGAAGAAGAGGCTGCGGAATATATTGCTGAGAAGGTTAGTAAGCCCGTTGTTGCTTATATTGCAGGACAAACAGCGCCAGCAGGTAAACGCATGGGACATGCCGGTGCGATTATTACCGGAGGAAAGGGAACCGCGAAAGGTAAGATGGATGCCTTGCGTGAGGCCGGGGTTACCGTCAGTGAGTCACCGGCAAAGCTCGGTCATTACATGCAACAAGTGATCACGTAAATTTTATAAATTTAATTATGAATACAGTAAAACTTGTTGTCGCGCAGCTCAATTTTATTGTCGGTAATATTGAGGCTAATCGTGACATTATCATTACGGCCTGTCGGCAGGCTGTAGACCAGAACGCTCGCATCATAATATTTCCAGAACTGGCCTTAACCGGATATCCGCCTGAAGATCTTTTATTACGCCCGGAATTATATCAACGTTGTGATGACGCCCTGCAGGCCATATGCCGTGAGTTTAAGAAATATAGTAAACCGTTTACGGTGATACTTGGATATCCTAAGCGTGGTCAAATCCACTCTCCTGACCATTCTTCTGGCAAGCTTCAGATTTTTAATATCGCCGGGGTGATTCAGGACGGTAACATTACCGATGAATACGCTAAACAAAACTTGCCCAATTATAAAGTGTTTGATGAGAAGCGTTATTTTACAGCCGGTGACGACGCCTGCATTGTCACGATTGATAATATTCCTTTTGGTCTGAGTCTTTGTGAAGATATCTGGGTCGATGAGCCCATTAATAAAAGTATCACTGCGGGTGCAAGATGTATTATTAATCTTAACGCCTCACCGTTTCATCTTGGCAAACCGGAGCTCAGAGAATCTGTCGTTAAAGCGCATGCGAGCAACCATCAAATTCCGGTGATTTATGCCAACCTGGTGGGTGGCCAGGATGAACTCGTTTTTGATGGTCACTCCTTTACCGTCAATGAAAAAGGAAAGGTTATACAACGTGCGCCAGAGTTTGAGTCGGGTTTGTATGAAGTGAAAATTGACTGGGATGGTGAACGCGCCACTGCGCGAGCGCAAACTTGTTCCGACCTGCTTGAAGAATTGCCGGGTATCTATCAGGCGTTGGTGACCGGGGTGCGTGATTACGTACACAAAAATGGTTTTACCGGTGCGGTGCTTGGATTGTCTGGCGGTATCGATTCGGCCTTAACCCTGGCCATTGCAGTGGACGCATTAGGCGCCGAACAGGTTGAGGCGGTGTCGATGCCGTCGAGATATACCGCCAATATGAGTGTTGATGATGCCAGGCAGGAATGCGAGATACTGGGGGTCAACTTCGCGTTGATTTCAATTGAAAAGGCTTTTGATGCTTTTTTAGGATTACTCAAACCCGTTTTTGGCGATCTACCGGCTGATACCACCGAAGAAAATATTCAGGCGCGCTGTCGGGGTATTTTGTTGATGGCGATCTCCAACAAGAAGCGCAAGATTGTGCTGACCACCGGCAACAAAAGTGAAATGGCGGTAGGCTACGCCACTTTGTATGGTGATATGGCCGGAGGCTTCGATGTCCTGAAAGACGTATCCAAGACGCGCGTGTTTGCCTTGTCGAACTGGCGTAACCAGCAATCACCGGTTATCCCACAGCGTGTTATCGATCGGCCGCCTTCGGCTGAACTGGCCCTGGATCAGAAAGACAGTGACAGTCTGCCGGATTATGAGGTACTGGATCCGATTCTGGAACACTATATCGAACACGATAAGAGCGCCGCGGACATGATAGCAGAGGGCTATGCTGCTCAAGATGTAAGCAAAGTGATGCGGCTGGTGGACACCACAGAATACAAACGTCGCCAGGCCCCACCCGGAGTGCGTATAACGGAGCGCGCTTTTGGTCGTGATCGCCGTTATCCGGTTACTTCCGGCTTTCATCAGGGGCGAGCGACTATAGAGGATTTAAAAGGCTAATTTGAGTCATTTGGGGCTAGTGTTGGAGTGAAAATCCCGATATCGTATGCACTATGTTGGTTCAAGGGGATCGAATGGTTATGGCTATTCCTTTGGGAGCAAGGCGAACCACGGTTACAAATTATGGTTAATAAATAACCCAAAATAACGATAAATAATTAATTTCCTACCATTGAGAACATTAAAGGAAAACCAGATATGAAGAAGATTGAAGCGATAATTAAACCCTTCAAGTTAGACGATGTGCGTGAAGCCTTGTCCGAGATTGGCATTGCCGGTATGACGGCAGTTGAAGTTAAAGGCTTTGGTCGGCAAAAAGGACATACAGAGTTGTATCGTGGTGCTGAGTATGTCATCGATTTTTTACCCAAGGTGAAACTTGAAGTGGTCATTACCGATGATCAAATTGATAGTTGTATCGAAGCTATTACCAGTGCGGCCCGTACTGGCAAGATAGGTGATGGCAAGATTTTTGTTAGCGATGTCAGCCGTGTTGTTCGGATTCGTACCGGAGAGGAAGGCGACGACGCCGTATAGAAGATTCACCGGTTCCAGCAATCTCCCCTGCAATCCGCAAACGCGGGGAGAAAATTACTTAAGCGATTTGTGATCAGGGTGATTAAGTTTTAAAACCTTTTTTGCATCTTCGGCCAGATCCGTCATTCCCAACTTCTCATAAGCCTCGGCCATGATGGCCAGAGCATCGGCTAATGCCGGGGTGCGTTGGTAGTTTTCAACGACATACTTGCCGCGATTAGCGGCGGCTAAAAACGCGCCACGGCGCATATAATAAGTAGCAACGTGAACTTCGTATAAGGCCAGGTTATTGCGAATCAAGGTCATGCGTTCGATAGCATCTTTTGCGTACCGGCTCTTTGGGTATTTTTTAATGAGCTGAGCAAAGTACTCAAACGCACGTCGCGCCGATTTGGGATCATGTTGTGATGGGTCAACATTAAACAGGCTATCCAGAAACGACTCGCTTAAATCGTAGCTGGCCAGACCGCGCAAATAATACATATAATCAACATTGTCGTGATCAGGATGTAGTTTTATGAAACGGTTGGCGGCAACGATGGCCGATTCCGGTTCTGAATCCTTGTAATAGGCAAAGGCAATCTCCATCTGTGCCCGTTCGGCGTATTTACCATATGGGAACCGGGATTCCAGTCGCTCGTAGTAGGCAATAGCCTGTTCGTAATTGCCTTCTTTTAGATATTCACTGGCAAATTCATAAATTTCGGCGGCATTCAGGCCTTCGGTTGGATCATCGCTGTCGACGGAAGCGCAGCTAAATAGCATACCAAATACAATAGAGAGTAAACCCAGTTTTATTGCTCGAACCATCTCTTAATTTCTCATCTTAACTACTGAACTTGGGTTAGTATACCTTGTTATATAGTGAAGCACACGAATAGCCTTTAATGATGACCGACATAACACCCGAACATGAGACCCACGCCACTGGCGATAATGAAGGCCATATGGATGGTTCCCGCCTTGAAGCTGAGATAACAGAATCACTGGATGGTTCCCGTCTGGATCAGGCCCTGGCCCGGTTATTTTCGCAATATTCTCGCAGTCGTTTACAGCAATGGATTCGTGCCGGACATGTACAGGTCGATAATAAAGTATTAAGAGCGAAGGATAAAGTGACTGCGGGTCAGCGAATTGTGCTTCAGGCACAAACCGAAGCAGAAGGGCAATGGCAGGCGGAAGTAATTGAGCTGAGTATTGTCTATGCCGATGAGAGCCTGATTATCATCAACAAGCCGGCGGGAATGGTGGTCCATCCAGCCGCTGGGAACCCGTCCGGCACCTTGTTGAATGCCCTGTTAAATTATGCGCCTGAGCTTGAATCCATCCCGCGCGCGGGGATCGTGCACCGGCTTGATAAAGATACCAGTGGTGTGCTGGTGGTGGCGCGAACCCTGGAAGCACATAAAAACCTGGTCGAGCAATTACAGGCACGGGCCTTTGAGCGCGAATACATTGCGGTCATCAATGGCGTGCTGACCGCGGGCGGTTCCGTGGATGCCCCAATCGGACGCCATCCCCAACAGCGCGTCAAAATGGCGGTGGTTGATCATGGCAAACCGGCGGTGACCCACTATCGAGTGGAACAACGCTTTCGTGGTCATTCCGCAGTGAAAGTGAATCTCGAAACTGGTCGCACCCATCAAATCCGGGTTCATATGGCGCACATACATCATCCCCTGATCGGCGATCCAGTTTACGGGGGCCGTTTCAAATTACCCGCAGGCTGTAGCGACGAACTCATAGCCGAGTTGAAAAATTTTAAACGCCAGGCCCTGCATGCGCGTTACCTGGGGCTGGAGCATCCGGTTAGCCACGAAACAATGGGATGGCGGATTGAGTTGCCCGCGGATATGCAGCACTTATTGACGGTGCTGGAACAGGATGCCGGTCGTGAATGAGCAAAGCTGGATCCCGGCCCAGTGGCCGGCACCGGCGAATGTCGTGGCCGGTATTACGACTCGTATCGGTGGCACCAGCCAGGCGGAATTTAGCAGTTTGAACCTTGCCACTCATGTTGGTGATGTCCCTGAGTCGGTAGCTGAAAACCGCCTGCAGTTAAAACAATTTCTACAACTACCAGATGAACCTCGTTGGCTTGAGCAGGTTCACGGGGTGGGTATTTCTACCGAAAATCAGGTTATACAACAGGCCGATGCAAGTGTCACCCATGTTCCCGGTCATGTCTGTGTGGTGATGACGGCAGATTGCCTGCCGGTGTTGATTACCGATCAAAACGGGAAGTACGTCGCGGCCGTGCATGCCGGATGGCGAGGTCTGCAACAAAAAATTATTGTGCGTTGCATTGAAAAAATACCGGTCTTAGCTGAATCGTTACTGGTCTGGTTGGGCCCGGCGATCGGTCCCGCTGCCTTTGAAGTTGGCGCTGAAGTAAGAGAGCAGTTTTTACAACAGAACCCGGAGTTTATAGCCTGCTTTATTGGTAGCAAGCATAAGGGCAAATGGATGATGGATATGTATAGCATTGCACGTCTGCAACTGGCGGCGGCCGGGGTCAAGCAGATCTATGGTGGACAGTTCTGCACCTATGCGGATGTGACTCGTTTTTATTCTTATCGACGTGAAGGACGGACGGGGCGAATGGCCAGCCTGATCTGGATGAATCAGTAAAACGTCGCATTATAATCTTCATGTCCTGAATGCGATTCTGCAAGTATAAGGAACCATACTATATGGAATCTCTTTACTTACACCACATTTCGTGTTTACGGTATTTAACGGGCTAAACACGATGATGTTAAATAAAGAACGTCCCTGTTAAATAACAATTTCGTCCTTGACAAATAATTATCTGAATTTTAGCTGATGATGTTAGTTTTCTTCATGACGTTTTTTTAATGAAACCAATTCTTTGTTCATAGAATCAAGTCCTAGTTGCCAGGCGATATCGGGCATGCCGGGATAACGTGTCAAGGTCCAGAGAACATCAACGCCATCGCCATTTCGAATCAAACGCACTGGTAGAGGGTCACCAAATTTCCCAGTTTCAGGTGCTAGAAATAAATCAAGTATGCCTTGTTTTGCATCCGCCTTAATTTCAAATTTTACCGGGCCACCCATCATAGGTACATTTGCGTTCACGCCACCCTTATCATTGGGCACAGCGTCGCCGGTGAAAAATTCCGTTGCCCATTCCGGGTGAGTGATCGGATTCGCTAGGTCGTCGGCAACAGCGTTAAACGGTGCATCAATACTAACAGTCAGGGTTTTAGTTTCAAATATCATTTTATAGCCTCTTCAAAAATATAAGCGTCAACATAGTTGACACTATATCCTGATTTAGAGTAGAGTGTCAATAATGTTGACAGATTAAGATTTTATTATGGTTAAAAATAACGATCCTATTGGGAAATTGTTATTACTTGGATTCAGATGGTTTGACCAAAGTCTTCGTCAATCATTGATTAAACAAGGATGGCCGAAGATTACGTCCAGTCAGTCTCTGTTGATGGCGTATATCACTTCTGATGGCATACGAATTTCCGAACTGGCTAGATGCTTGAATATTTCTCGACAGGCAGCACAACGTTTAGTGCATGAATTAAATGAAAAAGGTCTGGTTCGCATTAACCCTGATCCAGATAACCTCAGTGCGAAACTGGTTGTGCTATCGGCTCGTGGCCAAAAGATAGTTAAAGACGCCCTGAGGATATTTCAACAATTAGAACGTTCGATCTGCAAACGAGTGGGCAGTAAACAAGTTAAAGATTTACGTGAGGTGCTCGAAGCCGATTGGGGCGAGACGATTACGGTAAGCTAACAAGATTGTCTCTGTGGTTTTTATGCACGAAGATGAATCTATCGTAACAATACGGAAATTATATTTTATATATCTTAAGGAGAGACTGAAATGCGTTTTTTGATAGCCGGTTTTGTGGGATCACTGGGAGCGTTGGTGACGGGTACTATTATTGCAATTATAATGCAGCCTTATGTTGCCCCATACTTTGGAGAATACGTTCGCACCGAACAAGATGGCTTGGTGTTTCCATCGCTACTGGCAGGTTACGCCGTTATCGGTTTCGCAATTTCTTATATAGCATCAAAACTATCGGTTGAAAGCATGTCATTGCTTCAGGTACTCACCATTGGTGCAGCCATTGGACTGGCGGTATTTTTAGGTGATCACCTTATTACGGCGGGTTGGTCATACTTACCGGTTGGTGTAATGGCGGTATCAGGTGTATTGGATAGTTTATCGATTGTTGTGGCATTCTGGGCGGTATCGGTTGTTTATAGGTGGAAAAAAACAGGTGCCAGTAAATAATGCAGTAGCCACGTAAAACAACGACGATTGCACATTTTTGTTTGATGGGTACATCTGTGTTGCATAATACATCTATAATTGTATTTCAACATTGACTATTTGAGAATTCTGATAAGGTTGGCAATAACGGACATGGTTAAATAAAAGATCGCCTCCTTGAGTTCATAGTATCGAAAAGATGCTGTTTGTGTATGAATATTATTGTTTCACCTGATGTTTCTTATGCTAGAGAGAAGGTGCCCATTGTTCATTCTGTATATAGGTGTAAACAGAACAGTTATTCGCACTGAATAGTTATTTGTTAAGTCTATCGACAATAAATAAAACGAATAGAACAAAAGTAAATCTCTATATCAAAATCCAAGTATTGTATCTATCTAATCCAATATAGCCATTATTGTTGTTTTTGTATGCATATCCATCTTCTTAGAAAACATTTATATACCCTTCTTAAATATATAGGCGCGCATCTATTTTTTAAATAATTATTTTGTTTCAGCATATTATTAGTATGCAGTTAATTATTACACGTTAAAAAACAAATAAAATATAAATTATTTTTTTATCAAAAAATATTGTGAACTACATTATATATTTTTCAATAAGTCTTAATATAATCTTACAAATACATTTTTCAATGTTGACTAAACTTAAATTTGTTAACTATAGTCTAACTTACTTAACTTAAGGAGGATGCAATGAAAATTAGAAATATTTTTTATACGGTGTTGATGTTAGGTTTTTCCCCCTGCTCTGTTCTAGCGGACGAGTTAGAAGAATATGAAACTTCCGAAACGTTAACGTTGACAAATTCCACGCAAGGACCACTCTGGCCGCCAAGTGAATATACAGATGAAAATGGTGATTTCATTTTAGTTGGCAACGTGATAAAAGAAGTTGCACCAGGCGTGAATGGACTTGTCTGGGAGGCCGTATTAGTATCTAAAGAAACAATACCTCCTTTAAACGAAAATGGTGTTGAAGACTTTTCGAATCCTGTTGGTGCAGCTTATAATGTTATTCGAAAACTGGATCTTTCTACTGGTAGTCCTGATCTGGACATGGTTTTATACTCATTATCTTTTGGGCCCTATTCGGGTAATTTTGGAGGGGGGCCGCGTATTCCCAAGATAGGTGATACAACCTATAATTTAAATGGGGCAGAGCCTTCTTGTCCGGAGTTATTTCCAGCATCGGAACTTCAAGCTACGACCTATACACGCGATCGCTATCCAATTGCAGAAGTACCCGTTATGGGGTTCCAGGGGGATAACATAGCTTATAATGCTGAGCAGGGGATAAAAGAAGATCCCTTTTATGCTTCAGGTCCTGGTTGTGGGGCTGGGTGCAGTGGCGAAAATCAAGTCGATGTTCGAAATATTGAACCTTATACCTTGGGTAAACATCTAGCAACACAAGGAAAAGTTAAGATAGAACTCATTAACTGGGACGGGAATCTACAAGCATATACTGCAGCAAAATTTAAATTTAAATTCAAACACCTTCCACCTAAAAAAGTGTTTTCAATTTGGGCAATCCGCACGGTTGTTGTTTTGCCTCCACCATTAATCCGACGTCCAGACCCATTAGGTCTGCCAAATGTGTTTGTAAGTGATGCACATGGGAACGCTACCGTGAGTATTATTGTTCAAAACCCATTTCCGGATCCAGCTAGCGATACAAAAGGATTACGTTTAATAGGTTTGGCTGTTAATCTGCATTCGGATGAAATGGTTTGGGGAGCATGTCCTGATCGTATAGGCCCGGGAATTAGCATCCATAATGTTTTTAATGATGCGTTTGTCGGGACACCGGTCGCATATTTTATTACCAAACGAAGTGCCGAGTAATTTCTGTGAAGCAGGCTAATGCTAAATACAAAGGGGTTGCTGCATATCTTCCTGAACGGGTAGTCACTAATGAGGAGCTTGAAAAAGCAGGTTTCGATATTTCTCCTGGTGATGTATTTTTTAAGGGCGTGCAGCGACGTCATTGGGCCTCGAAACATGAAACCTCTGTTTACATGGGATACAAGGCTGCTGAAAACTTGCTTAAAGAACAGAGTACTGGAGCCAATGAGATCGATCTTATTATTTGTTCGGCTTTGATTGGCGACAATTTGCTACCACATCCGGTGTGTGGCATACAACATAAGCTTGGTGCATGTAATGCGACGGCAATTACACTGGATACAGGATGTGCTTCATTTGTTTCGGGACTAATTTATGCTTCGGCGATGATACGTTCAGGTTATTTTAAAAAAATCGTCCTGATTAGTATTTCTAATTTTTCTGGTCGCGCCCAGAGCAAGGCCCTAAATGATTCAGTCCTTATACCAGGAGATGGTGCCGGTGCAATATTGATCTGTGCTAGTGACGATAAGCAAGATGGTTTACAGGGATGGTGGGAAAAAAGTTTGGGTGAATATCATCAGATGCTGAGTATTCGTGCTCAAGATGAAGCAGGTAATCAGACAAACATATGGGAGCCACATAAACAAATCGCATTCTGGTTTGATAATAAATTAATCGATACTCTCAAAATGAATGGCCGCGAGTTAGTGCCAAAAGCAATTCGATGTGCGTTAGACAATGCAGGGATTGAGCTTGATGAGATAGATATTTGTTTCACTCATCAACCTAACGAATTCCTGGTGAATTGCTGGAGAGAAGATTTAGGATTAACCGAGAAAAATCATTACACTACGCTAGCAACATGTGGAAACCTTTTTCAGGCGTCTATACCCGTCACGATGGCAAGTGCCATAAATGCAGGAAGATTAAAACAGGGTGATCGCGTTGCCCTGGGTTCATTTTCCTTCGCTGGTGAACTTGCAGCAGGCGCAGTTATTCAATTTGGTTAATTAATGTAGTAGGGCATAGACGCATGAATAATACATCACTTATAGATTTATCGAAGAATGAAAATAGTTTTGGCCCGAATCCCCATGTTGTAACAGCCTTAATGAATATTGTTGAAAAAATATCTCTATATCCCTGTATGTCAGGTCATAAGTTAAAAGAGATATTGGGAGAGTTTCATAACATTCAACCTGAACAGATTGTGATTGGTAATGGCTCGGTGAGCATACTTGATCATTGTGCGCGTGCCATTCTTAGCCCTGGTGATGAAGCGATTATTCCACGCTCAACCTTTATTGCCATTCCCCAGATCGTACGTGACCATGGTGCCCATGTGATTGATATTCCATTGTCAAATTGGGTGATCGATCTACAAAGATGCCTATCTCTCATCGGCCCGCGCACGCGGTTGATTATCTTGGTTAACCCGAACAATCCTACCGGAACTTGTCTGCCACAGGAAACGATTATAAATTTCCTGCAACATGTTCCGCCACACATAAATGTGGTTGTTGACGAGGCTTATATTGACTATATACAAGACCCGAGTGCAGCGTCTGTTGCAGACTTGATTAATGAGTTTGATAACTTAAGTGTTACCCGAACTTTTTCCAAAGCGCATGGTTTGGCAGCGCTACGGATTGGATACAGTATCATGCCTCAACCGGTTGCAAAACGGATCAATGCGTTTCAACTTCCGTTCTCCAATAACTCACTTGCACTTGAGGCTGCAGCGTTATCAATACAGGATAGCGATTATTTAAAACGCGTTCGAATACATAATAAATCCGGGCAGGAACAGTTATGCAGTGCATTTAGAGAAATGGGAATTAATTATATTGATTCAGTTGCAAATTTCATCTCAATTAAGTTGGGGGCAGATACTAAAATGGTATTCGATTATCTGAAGGCAAGACGCATTCTTGTTGCGCCACAAGCATCGGTTAATATGCCTGATTATTTGCGAGTGACGATTGGTGCTGAAGAACAAAACAGTATCTTTTTGAATTACATGCGAGAGTATATTATTTCAAGCACGGAAGGGATACCCGCTTATGAAGCTGTGTGATGCAATTGTTGAGACATTAAAGCTGTTAGACGTACGCTACTTATTTGGTATTAGTGGCGCAAATATAGAGCACTTACATGATGCTGTGCATCGTCGTGGCGAGGGTCGTCTAGTGTCAGTGTTGAGTAAAACCGAAACAGGGGCAGCATTTATGGCTGACTGCCATGCGCGTGTACATCGTAAGCTCGGGGTCTGTTGTGCGACCTCGGGTGGTGGCATGATGAATTTAATTGTTGGTGTTGCTGAATCCTATGCTGAATCAGTTCCGGTTTTAGCACTTGTCGGCCAACCTCCATCAGTACAAGCGGGTTGCGGTGCCTTTCAGGACTCATCGGGGCAGGGGAGATCGATCGATGCCTTGGCGATGTGGCGTGCGGCAACAAAATATTGCGCCTTGATTGACACGGCAGAACAGTGGTGGGAACAATTTACCCGGGCCTTGTGTGAGTCTTTAAGTGGTCGACCTGGTCCATCGGCATTATTGATTCCGCGCGATAAATTTGAAATGGAAGTAGGGGAAATACCCAATGAATGTTTGAACCTGTTGTGTAGACTGCCAGCAAGTCCTGCATTGGAAAATATTCACGCTTTATTTTCTGAATTGCATAGGGCTAGTAAACCCGTGTTGATTTTTGGCCAGGGTGTGCGACGAAGTTTTTCGCCTGAATCCATTGCACACTTTGCCGAACTGACTGGAATACCGGTCGTGGTTACCCCCTCAGCAAGAGCGGAATATCCAAATAATGCAAGAAATTTTCTTGGTATTTGCGGTATTGTAGGTTTACCTTCTGTGCACGAGTATCTTGAGGAACAAGCTGATCTGTATATTTTAGTGGGGACTTCACTAGATATGATGTCGCGTGGTCCGTTGAACAAATGCATTGAAGCCGGTCGCAAAACTTATAGTATTAATATCGATCCTGATTCTGTTCATATTAAGAGCTCGTATGTCACTGAGGTGACGGGCGATGCAGGTATGGTGTTTGAGCAGTTACTGCGGTTTCAGGAGAGTAAGCCTTACCACCATGGGCCAATAAATTATCGTAAACGTTGGGTGAAGCCTAAATGTGTTGCGGGCCTGGAACATCACGCACGCAGCAAGTTATTGCTGAGTGAGGCTATTAACGTTATCTCACAAAACATGCCAGAAAGAGGGCACATCGTGCTCGACGCAGGCAATTGCGCTGCCACAGCGCTACATTTATCAGATGTCCCCAAGTCTATGAGCTCAACTATTGCTCTTGGTATGGGTGGCATGGGTTACTCAATCGCGGGAGCGATCGGTGCCCAACTCGGTTCACCATCTGGAACCAAAACCATTGTGTTTGTTGGGGACGCAGCTTTTTTGATGACGGGATTTGAATTAAACACAGCGATCGAATTAAAACTGCCGATATTGTTTATTATATTTAATAATAATATGCACGGTATGTGCGCGGTTCGACAACAAATTTATTTTGACTCGCGTTATGAATGCATTAATTATACGAGTCCAGTAGATTTTCCGGCGCTGGCACGCAGCTTAGGTGGTAAAAATCAATTATGGAGTGGGCATGCTGATACCAAAATGGAATTGGAACAATGTATGAAGGATTATTATAACGGCCCAGGTTTTCCTGGCTTATTAGAAATTAATCTCGGTCCAGAAGAAATTCCACCGTTCCTACCTTTTTTAAACTCGAAAACTGAAACAACCGAACACTTACCAACCTGACAATCATAAACATGAGGATAATGACATGACGACTGCAAATGCATTAAAACCGGCAAGCGATGATGTTGCCGAAATTGAATTTAAAGACACGGGACCATGGCATAGAGATAAACTGATTACCAATGATGTACCTGTAAGTGAAATTCCGGGGCTCTATTTGTGTGAACAACACGGGATTCCAGATGTGTCGAAAAAACTCCAGGACATGACCAAAGAAAAATATAATCACGATGAAATTTTTGCTAACTATTGCCATCTTGGTGAATATGTTCATTGCCCTGTAGATATGGCTTATCAGTATTGTGCAAACGTATATAGTTTGGAGGAGTGGTGCTTTAGCTTACGTAATTTTCAACATATTGGTGGTGGTTTATATAAGGGACAAGAGGCACTGGCTAACGATACGGTTATTTATATTCGCGCCGAAGCATACTCCGACAGTCGTGTTGTGGATTATCCATGTGCATGGGATCAGGGTGATGAGCTTTGGATGCGTTATTATTTTCGTTTCATTGATGCTATGCCGACTATCGGTAAAGCTGGAACGATCATCTTGTGGACCAATTGTAAGCATCCTTATTATGATCGTGATACGAGTTTTCCGGTACCAGAATATATAAAAAATGAAATTAATCGAACCGATCGAAAGTGGGTGGGGGATATATGGAAGTATTTTGATGCAATTCACAAGATTGAGATGAGTAATCTAAAAAATATTTTAGAATATCGTTACCAACAAGCATAGAAAGAAAACGAAACGCCAGGCCAAAATTAAAAGCCTGGCGTTATCATTAGTCAACTAAAGGTTGGAAAGAACATGCCTATCGACTTCAATTTAACAAAAGAACAGATTCAAATCAGGAACATTGCATGTGAGATGGCCGCAGTATTTGCAATGAATGCAGAAGAACATGACAAGAATAGGAGCAGTCCGATAGAAAACTACTCCTTACTAAAAGACGCAGGTTTTTTTGGACTGTCTGTACCTAAGCAGTACGGTGGCATGGGGGCAGGCCTATTGGGTTGGGTTATTGCTTGTGAAGAACTGGCAAAAGGGTGTTGTGCAACAACACTCGCGTTTAATATGCATATAAATTCAGTTGGTTTTGTGATGGAAAATAAACTAATCAGCGAAAAGGTAAAAAAACGTGTAGCCGAAGAAGTCATCAAAAAATCAAAACTATTGTGTTATGCCGTTTCCGAGCCATCTACCTCCAGTTTAATTATCTCCACCTGTGCTCCTAGCGTTAAAGCGAAAAAAGTTAGCGGGGGATATATATTAAATGGTTGTAAGGCCTTTATTTCGAACTGGGAGGCAAGTGATTATGCATACATGTATGCTCGAGAGGAAGATGACCCCAATCCAGATTCTGCCGTTGGATTATTAGTCCCAACAAAAAGTCAGGGAGCGAAGGTGACAGATTGGTGGCATACCTTAGGAATGCGAGCAACTCGCAGTCAGAAAATTAATTTAGAAGATGTGTTTGTACCACAGGAACTGTTGTTACACAGAACTGAGAATTTTATTGAATTTTTCGTGAGTGGAGGGCCTGCCTGGTCATTTGGCGCCTATACTGCAGTCTATCTGGGAGTTGGACTTGCAATTCTAGATGAGGCAAAACGATTATTGAAGGCTCGAGTGCCAAAGGGTTACAGTCAAAGTATCGGTTATCATCCTGATATTCGACGTAAAATAACACAAATGAGTTGCATGATGGAAGCCGCTCAGCATGCCATGTATAAGGCCGCCTGGGTGCATGAGCATGAGCCAGATAACTTAACAAAAATACTTGCAAGTTTATTTAAGGCCAAATACGTAGTGGGTGAGTCCGTAGCTAAAACTGCTCAGCTAGCGACAAGCGCATGCGGATTACATGCCCTGTTCAAAGGTGAAAAACTGGAACGTTTGATTCGCGATGCCACCACGGCACCAATTATGCCACCGAATTCGGATTCCTGTGCTAGTTTGATTGGCTTGCTGGAATTGGGGCTTGATATAAATGAGGCACTTGATCCGCTAAAACAAACCGAAGCCGAGGTTTTTCGCGAAAGAAATGTAAAAAGTAAAGAGCAATCACAACAGCCGGTTAGTGCTTAAACGATACTGTTCAAGAATATGGCAGGGAGAAAATCACCATGTTTCATAAACCGGCAAAAACGGACATTAATCTGCATGCTATCATTGCTGATCGTTGGAGTGGCGTGGCTTTTGATTCAGAACGATGGGTAGAACGAGATAATTTAAACACTATCCTGGAAGCCGCGCGTTGGTGTGCTTCGTGTTATGGTGATCAGCCCTGGCGTTACATTGTCACTGATCGCAATACACGCCCAGACGATTGGAACAGCGCCTTTGAATGTCTACTACCAGCAAATCAGAAATGGGCCATTCATGCGCCGGTGTTAATATTAGCGTGTTGTAAAAACGTATTTCAAAATACCGGGGAGCCTAATCTTTGGGCTAAATACGATACTGGAGCGGCAAGCATCTCAATGGTGTATCAAGCCACTGCACTAGGTTTGATGGTGTGCCAGATCGGCGGTTTTGACAGTAACCGTGCCCGAACGTCCTTCGCGATTCCTAATGAATTCACACCGTTGACCTATATTGCAGTTGGTTATCAGTTACCTGAGGAAAAAATTCCGGACGAATTAATGTCACGTGAGTATGCAATCCGGCAACGAATGCCATTGCAAAAAATTGTTTTTGAAGGACGTTGGGATCGAGCTTTTAACCAACAGGATGACGCATGGGATTTAGATCTGATTTCGGCTGAATAATGGTTCGAGTTGGATCTTACTACGATTAAATTTAAGGAGCACAAATGAAATATATTACATTTTTAACTACCATAATGGTGACGTTATTTTTTATGAATTCGCCATCTTTTGCTCACGGGAGTACAGTCGCTTTATTAAATTTTGATCCTACAACGCAAGGTCCTTTATGGCCACCGAGTGCGTTGGTTGATGAAAATGGCGATTATGTGCTTGTTGGCAATGTGCTCAGTGAGATTTCACCGGGGGTGAGTGTACCTATACCAGGTCAGGCGGTACTTGTATCTCGTGATACCGTGCCGCCATTGGATAATTCCGGCAAAGAAGATTTCTCGAATCTTTTTGCCGCACCCTATAAAATAGTGCGCAGATTGGATCTTCGTCCTGGTAGTGAGGACCTCGATATCATCCTGCATGCAAATTCATTTGGGCCCCCGCAGGGAGAATTTGGTGGTGGTCCTCGCGTTCCCATGTTGGGCGAAAGCCGCTATAACCTGAATGGTACGGCGCTTAAGGGCTACTATTGTCGGAGTATGTTTCCGTCTGAATCGCAGCGATTTGTATATAAACGTGCCGGTTTTGCGTTAAATCAAGTTCCGATCGCAGGTTTCCAGGGAGACCAGGTTGATTATGACGTTAATACGGGGGAACGTTTTACTCCACGTCTGAAAAATGGTGCCAACTGTCCTGCCGAAGGCTGTTTAGGTGAGGATAATATTCATATTCGTAATACGAAACCGGTGACACTAGAGCAATGGCTTGCTGCAAAGGTAAATGCAAAGGTCATGCTAACCGATTACGATTCGGTTGCGGGTGGGTATACCGGCGCTAGCTTTACGGTGCATGCTGAACACTTATTGCCGAACTCTATCTATATAATAGTGGCGGTTCGCCGCGCTGTATTCGAACCGCGCCCGAACCTGAAAGCACCTGATCCCGTGGCAATGAACAGTATCCTGTTGACCGATGCGAACGGCCGGGGCAAGGTTACCTTCAGTGCACGTCACCCATTTCCCGACCCTATAGCTGACGATGCCGGATTGCGCATTATTGGTTTGGCCCTAACTTATAAATCAGATCAGAGTATTTCGGTGGCTTGCCCGGCGATACTGGGCCCCGGAGTGGATGTTCATGCCGCAGCAGGAACCCTTAGTAATGCCGCCGCGAATGAAAGTTTGGCGAGGCTCATTACCGTACCCAGCTCTGAATAATAATGGAGAATAGGCACCAGATTTTTCTGTGACACCTGTCAAGTTACCTGCGTCAAGTTAGGTACAGCGAATGTAGAGAACCCCTCGATCCTTACTATAGTAGCTATTGCGCCTTAGGGGAGTGGTATAACTTCACGTATGATTTCAGATTCTGCGGCTATCCTGAGCGCGTCGATCAATGGTGGATTCAATTTAGAATGTATTAACTCCACAACCTCGGGTATAGGGAAGAAAACTAGCATTGGGTGTAAATTACGGTATTATGTGCCCCTCTTGAATTTGCCTGGATAGCTTGTGTCGTTACTCTTCTGGATCATTATTTTTAGTTTGCTCGGTGGGATTATTAGCGTCATCGCTGCGGCCGTATTTTTACTTTTTCCAGATAAGATCCGAACTGCCTTATTACCTCATTTTGTCAGCTTTGCGGTAGGTGCTTTATTAGGAGCGGCCTTTTTAGCCTTGATTCCAGACGCCCTGAGTCAGACGAATGTCATGGATTATCACCAGCTGGGCTTAACCCTGCTGATTGGTTTGTTAGGCTTCTTCCTGATGGAAAAAATGGTGCTATGGCGACACTGTCATGAGCACGGTTGTGAAGCGCATGAGATACATGAGCCGCACCAGCAACATGCTGCCGGGACATTGATTTTAATCGGTGATGGGGTACACAACCTGGTCGATGGTATCTTGATTGCCGCGGCTTTTATGACCGATTTTCATCTTGGTGTCATTACCAGCATGGCGGTTGCTGCGCATGAAATTCCGCAAGAGGTTGGGGACTTTGCCATTCTATTGCATAGTGGTTATTCCCGCAAAAAAGCCTTTATCTTTAATATTCTTGCCAGTGTTACGACCATTATCGGTGCGGTGGTGGCTTATTACAGCTTGAGTAGCGTCCAGGAGATCATTCCCTATATATTAGCCCTAGCGGCGTCGAGTTTTATTTATATTGCGGTTGCCGATCTAATTCCGGGATTACACAAACGCGTTGAGTTTAGTCAAACTCTACGTCAGATAACCCTTATTACCGCCGGTATCCTTGTAATCTATTTTGCTCATGCGACCCTGCATTGAGATAAGAAATTAATACAAGTACCCATATTTTCAACATACTATACGGAGAACAATTATGTCTAACTGGTATATGTTAACGATCGTTGGACGTGATCAACCCGGTATCGTTGCCGATATCAGCAATGGATTACTTAGCGCGGGTTGCCAGTTAGGTGAAACTTCAATGATGCGACTCGGCGGCAACTTTACCATGATGTTGATGGTCGAGAGCAATAGCCGTGCAGATGAAATAGAACAACAATTGCAATCCAGTTTAACCCGGCTTGAGCTGCGAATTCATATCGATCCGATCGAGGCACATTTGCATGAGCACATAATTCCCAATTTACACGTAAGCGTTTATGGTGCTGATCGTCCGGGCATCGTCGCCGCGGTAACAAAAACTTTACAACAACAGGGATTTAATATTCTGGACCTGGAATCGGATGTGGCCGGTTCGGAAGATAAACCCATTTATATTATGCACATCGAAGGTCATGCAGAAAAAAGCGCAGATGATCTTGAGCAGGCCTTGCGCAGCGAAGCACAGGCGGAGATCGATATAAAAGTATCCTCTATAGATATTCTGGTTGGATAAACCGTGGTGTTTTTACCCATCCTGACTTATCCGGATCCGGCGCTAAAGCAGGTCTCACTACAGATCGATCAAATTGATGATGCCGTGCATAATTTTATCGCTGAACTCGAAGCCACCATGCGTAATGGGCCCGGTGGTGTTGGCATTGCCGCACCGCAGGTGGGGCGTTTTGAACGCATTGTGATTGTCGATGTGTCGAGTAAACCCAAAATCGAACAACATGGTCGGCTGGTGTTGATTAACCCGGAAATTAGCCGATGGGAGGGGATGATTGTCGGACGCGAGGGCTGTATGTCAGTACCAGATTTCACCGGTAATGTAATTCGAGCCGAACAGATTGCCTTATCCTATCTGGATGAGCAGGGCCAACAGCAGGAGCTGGAAGCCAGTGGTTACGAAGCGCGAGCTATCCAGCATGAGCTTGATCACCTTGATGGTCTGTTATTTCTGGATCGCCTGGTCAGTCGTCGAAACGACCTTTTTAAACGTAAGGTTTATAAATAACCCCAGTCTTGTTTAAGGGGGGTTTCCATTATCTTCCCGTCTACCTTCTCGCTTATCTACTCTCTGCGTCAAGTAATCCCGTTTTTGGCCGATGAAGTCTTTGTAAACAAAGGACTTTGCTGATTATGTTTCTAGATAATATTGCTGATTGGGTGATTCTTGGGTTCGCGGCACTGGTCGTGTTTGCTCTGATATCGATCGTGGTTATGTATGTGCAGGATGTAACCCAGACCGCGCACGCTATTCGGCGAAATTACCCGGTTATCGGGCGAATGCGATATCGGTTTGAACGCCTGGGCGAATATTTTCGCCAGTATTTTTTTGCCGCCGATCGAGAGGAGCAACCTTTTAATCGTGCCGCACGTGCCTGGGTGTATCGCACCGCCAAAGGTCTTGGCGGGCTGGTGGGCTTTGGCTCAACCAATGATATGAATTCCAGTGGTTCGGTGATATTTGTGAATGCCTCTTTTCCGTTATTAGAAGAAGAAAAGACAGACCGCCCACAGATGGTCATTGGACCGAACTGTGAACATCCATATGAAAATCCAGCTATTTTTAATATATCCGGGATGAGTTTTGGTGCCATCTCCAAGCCTGCCGTGCGCTCACTGTCCAAAGGGGCCGCCGAGGCGAAGGTCTGGATCAACACGGGTGAGGGGGGCATGTCACCTTATCATGAAGAATTTGGACCGGACATTATTTACCAGGTGGGTACGGCCAAGTATGGAATCCGCGATCAGGACGGCAATCTTGATTTGAATAAAGTGCGTGATATCGGTAAACGCGTAAAGGCATTCGAGATTAAATTATCGCAGGGTGCGAAACCGGGGCGGGGTGGCGTATTGCCCGGCAACAAGGTCACGGCGGAGATCGCAGCGATTCGAGGTATCCCCCAGGGAAAAGTTTCATCGAGTCCCAATCGGCATCGCGAGATACGCGATTGTGATCAGTTACTGTCCATGATTCACCAGATTCGAGAACTCACCGGGCGTCCGGTCGGTTTTAAGGCGGTGGTCGGTTCAGAAGATTTTCCACATGAACTTTGTGAAGCGATTCATCGCCGTGGTCTGGATTATGCTCCGGACTTTATCACCATTGATGGCGGAGAAGGCGGAACCGGAGCTGCACCACAGGTGTTATCTGATAACGTCGGTCTGTCCTTAAAAGAATCTCTGCCGATAATGGTCGATACCCTGAGTATGTATGACTTGCGTGAGCAAATAAAAATCATCGCCTCAGGCAAGCTGGTGACGTCGGGTAATGTGGCCTGGGCGCTGTGTATGGGCGCAGATTTTGCGGTCAGTGCGCGTGGCTTTATGTTTGCCCTGGGCTGTATTCAGTCGTTGCAATGTCATCGTGATACCTGTCCAACCGGTATTACCACGCATAATAAACGCTTTCAAAAAGGTCTGGTGGTTGAAAATAAAGGTAAACGTGTTGCCAATTATGCGCATTGGGTTAATCATGAAATCAATGTCATCGCGCATTCCTGTGGACTGCGCAATGCGAGTGAATTTACCCGCAAACATGTGCGCATAGTGCAGAAGCCGGGCTATAGTGTATCACTTGAGAAGTTGTACCCAGAAATTCACACCAGCCATATCGCCAAAGAATCTAAAAAACGTCAGGCCTGATCACAAACTGTATTTATTCCTTTAAAACCATGTAGTTCTGCGTCATTCCGGCAAAGATAAATCGACCGGATTGGTCTAGTATTGATTTAGATCATCAGTGAATGACTTGAAACAATAAAATAAATCCCTATAAATTCTTATAGCTTGTAAAGCAAATCAATATTATATTTTTATGGTGAGGAACTTGTCACATGCGAATGGATAAATTAACCAGCAAATTTCAACTGGCGTTACAGGATGCGCAGAGTCTTGCCGTGGGCCGCGACCACCAGGTGGTCGAGCCGCTGCACGTACTCATCGCCATGCTGGATCAGGAAGGCGGTTCAGTGCGTCACCTTTTACAACTGGCCGGTGCCAACGTTAATCTGTTACGTTCGCAACTGGGCGAGGGCCTTGAGCATCTGCCAGTGGTAACCGGATCTGCGGTGGATCTGCATATTTCAAATGACCTGGCGCGGATACTTAATCAATGCGATAAATTAGCTCAACAGCGCAAGGATCAATATGTTTCGTCTGAATTATTTGTGCTGGCGGTGATGGATGACAAACATCCGGTGGCCGATATCCTGCGTAAGAGCGGTGCTGATAAAGCCGCGGTGGAAAAGGCTATCGAGCAGGTGCGTGGCGGACAGAAAATTGATGATCCCAACGCGGAAGAAAATCGTCAGGCGCTGGAAAAATATACGATTGATCTCACCGAGCGTGCTGAGCAGGGCAAACTTGATCCGGTAATCGGTCGTGATGATGAAATTCGTCGTGCCGTGCAGGTACTGCAGCGACGTACCAAAAATAATCCTGTTTTGATCGGTGAGCCCGGGGTGGGTAAAACAGCCATCGTCGAAGGTCTGGCGCAACGCATTGTTAATGGTGAAGTCCCTGAAGGCGTAAAAGGCAAACGTGTTTTGTCACTAGATATGGGATCATTATTAGCCGGCGCAAAATTTCGTGGAGAATTTGAAGAACGCCTGAAAGCGGTATTAAATGACCTTGCCAAACAGGAAGGTCAGGTAATTCTGTTTATCGACGAAATTCATACCATGGTAGGTGCGGGTAAGGCTGAAGGTTCGCTGGACGCGGGTAACATGTTAAAGCCTGCACTGGCGCGTGGTGAACTACATTGTGTAGGTGCAACGACGCTTGATGAATATCGAAAGTATATTGAAAAGGATGCGGCCTTAGAGCGTCGCTTCCAGAAAGTATTAGTGGAAGAACCCAGTGTTGAGGCAACCATTGCAATACTGCGTGGCCTGAAAGAAAAATACGAGGTTCATCACGGGGTGGATATTACTGACCCGGCCATTGTTGCGGCGGCGACATTATCAACTCGATATATAACCGATCGACAACTTCCCGATAAGGCCATTGATTTGATCGATGAAGCCGCGAGTCGGATTCGTATGGAGATAGACTCCAAACCGGAAACCATGGATAAACTCGATCGAAAATTAATTCAGCTCAAGATTGAACGAGAGGCCTTAAATAAAGAGACCGATGAGGCCTCGAAAAAACGCCTGAATAATCTTCAGGATGAGATCGACAAGGCCGAGCGTGAATACAAAGACCTGGAAGAGATCTGGGTAGCGGAAAAGGCGGCCTTACAGGGCACTCAACATATAAAAGAAGAACTGGATCGTGCACGGATGGAACTGGAGACGGCGCGTCGTGCGAGCGATCTGGCGCGTATGTCGGAATTACAGTACGGTCGCATTCCGGAGCTAGAACAACAACTCGATATGGCCGGGCAGGCTGAGATGCAGGAAACAAAATTGCTGCGCAACAAGGTCAGCGAGGAAGAAATTGCTGAAGTGGTTTCAAAATGGACCGGTATTCCCGTTTCTAAAATGCTCGAGGGTGAGCGCGACAAATTATTACGTATGGAAGATGAGTTGCATAAACGTGTAATTGGCCAGGACGAGGCGGTACGGGCGGTGTCCGATGCGATTCGTCGTTCACGTGCCGGTCTGTCGGATCCGAGTCGACCGAATGGTTCCTTCCTGTTCCTCGGGCCCACCGGTGTCGGGAAAACCGAATTAACCAAGTCACTTGCAACTTTCCTGTTTGATACAGAAGCGGCCATGGTACGCATCGACATGTCCGAATTTATGGAAAAACATTCCGTCGCGCGATTAATAGGTGCACCTCCGGGCTATGTCGGTTATGAAGAAGGTGGTTACTTAACCGAAGCTGTCAGGCGTAAACCTTATTCGGTGGTGTTACTCGATGAAGTTGAAAAAGCCCACCCTGATGTATTTAATGTATTGTTACAGGTATTAGATGATGGTCGTTTAACCGATGGTCAGGGGCGCACGGTTGATTTTCGTAACACGGTTATCGTGATGACATCGAATATAGGCTCGCAACACATTCAGGAACTGAGCGGTGAAGAAAACTATGCGGCAATGAAGTCGGCGGTAATGGAAAACGTCGGTCAGCATTTTCGACCGGAATTTATAAACCGTATCGACGAGGTAGTGGTATTCCATCCCTTGTTGAAAGATCAAATTCGGTCGATAGCGAATATACAGATCGAGTATCTGCGTTCGCGACTAAAAGAACGCGACATGGGTCTGGATATTAGTGAAAAGGCTCTGGACAAACTGGGTGAAGCTGGATTTGATCCGGTCTATGGAGCCCGGCCATTAAAACGGGCTATTCAACAGCAACTGGAGAATCCTTTGGCGCAGGATATTCTGGGTGGTAAGTTCCTACCGAACGATGTCATTGAAATAGACGTAAAGGATGAGATTTTTACCTTTCGTAAGAGCCGTAAAAAGGCTGCTGCCGCTTGAAATAATCACGAAACAGGTGTTCCCGTAAGGCACGTAATTTAAAAACCGTTAATAGCATATCTTATCCAGGAGCGGGCTCAGACCGCGATAAAATAGCCAATCAGGGGACTTTTTTCACGGTCTGGGCCGCTCCTACAAAATCAAGCCTGGAATAATCATAAAATGCAAGGTGAGCATCTTTTGGGAACCTGTATTCAGGCTCGCATATTCGGGATACGTCGTGACGCTGCGACGTAGTCTCGTTCAGTTATAATACTTTCATTGCGCAGCCGTCGCAGTTTGGTAATTTCATTGATCAACATACGATGTTTATCAATTCTGACCGACTGGCTCGCCGCCAGGATACGTTGTTTTAATTCATCCACAAACTGATTGAAGGCTTCCTTACCGGGATTGCTATATAACAGGCTGATCAACACACAACCACAATAGCGACTTCGAAACTCGGTGACGTTGGGTGAGCGGTACATAAACATCAGTAACGAGGCCAGCAGCAATAGAATGAATATCACGAAGAACGGGATTAAACGACTAAGCATTTCAGGGGATGGGTGACTAAATAGATAGGCCATGTAGGCGAGGGCGGCGATGGCAAAATAGGCCATGCTCAGCAGCCAGCGCCACGAAAACTCCCGATTGCGAACTGGCCAGGGTTCGAGCATACATAAATTCAACTGATATTTTTTCTGGCCGAATAAGTTATCTATAGTGATGTCTAAAAACTTGTCGTCATAGATTTGGAAGGTACGAGTTTCGCCCTTGGCTTTACTGACCTGTACCAGAGTCTTGTTTATCGATCGTGGTTCGGCATCTGACATACAAATTGTGTTCTTGTCATGAGAGTGAACCGCAATACTAGCGTAAAAACTATGAAAATTAACAGGAAAATTAACAGGAAGATGAATGACGCAGCTCATTTTGTGATAGAAATGTGAACAAATCCGACGAACTTTTGTGCCACACTATACTCAGAATTAGACACATTCCAGATAACCTGAATTCGGAGTTTATATGCTTATAAAGCGCCCCCTTGATATTCCCAGTATCCCCAGCTCAGAGATCACGGATGAAGCTGTTTATCGCGATCGCCGTCATTTTATGCAGTCACTGGCGGGTATTTCGCTTTTGCCGCTATTAGGTACGGCCCAGGCTGGTTACGGGAATACACCGCTTACGCATGATAAATCAAAGATTTATACAGTGGATGAAGATCTGACCCCGCACAAGGACATCACCCACTATAACAATTTTTACGAATTTGGCACCGACAAGTACTCACCGGCGAAAGGGGCGCAACAACTGACAACCGACCCCTGGTCAATTACCGTTACCGGCGCCGTGGAGAAACCCGGTACCTACACTCTGGAAGATATCCTACGTCCACACGCACTGGAAGAACGCGTCTATCGCCTGCGTTGTGTCGAAGGCTGGTCGATGGTGATCCCGTGGATTGGCTTTCCGTTAGCCGACCTGATCAAACGGTTTAACCCGACTTCAAAGGCAAAATTCGTCGAATTTACGACCCTGCTGCGTAAAGACGAGATGCCGGGCACCCGTCGTGGCACGCTCGGCTGGCCTTACAAAGAAGGATTGCGCATTGATGAGGCGATGAATCCATTGGCGCTCATGGCAGTTGGACTCTACGGCGAGACCATGCCCAAACAAAACGGCGCGCCGATCCGGCTGGTGGTGCCCTGGAAATACGGCTTCAAAAGCATTAAAAGCATTGTCAAAATCGATTTTGTCGAGTCTCAACCGGTCTCTAGCTGGGAAGAGGCGATTCCGCGTGAATATGGCTTTTATTCCAATGTTAATCCTACGGTAAGCCACCCTCGTTGGAGCCAGAAACGCGAACGGCGAATCGGCGAATTCCTGAAACGTAAAACCCTGATGTTTAACGGTTATGAAGAGCAGGTGGCGGCGTTGTATAAAGGCATGGATCTGAGTAAGCATTACTAATCCTGAATCCACTTTAACTATTACAGATAGAATTACTCATGTCGAGACAACGGCGAATTGCGCTGAAAATTACCTTATTTACCCTTTGCCTGTTACCACTGGCCTGGCTGGTTTATGCGCTCTTTACCGACCGTTTAGGTGCAAATCCTATCGAGGTGGTGACTCGCAGTCTGGGTGAGTGGGGCTTAATGTTGTTGATAGTGACTCTGACCATGACCCCATTGCGGGATGCCAGCGGCCAAACCTGGCCAGTCCTTATCAGGCGCATGCTGGGATTGTTCAGCTTTTTCTATATTCTGTTGCACTTGAATAGCTATCTCTGGTTTGATCAGTTTTTTGACTGGGAGGAGATTGGTCTGGATATTATCAAGCGGCCATTTATTACCTTCGGAGTGCTCTCATTTGTTGGTTTGTTACCACTAGCGGTCACTTCAAACCGCTGGAGTCAGCGAAAACTGGCCAAAAAATGGCGTTCGTTGCATCGCCTCGTCTATCCGATCTCGATATTAGCGGTATTACATTTTTACTGGATGGTGAAGCTGGATACGGTACGTCCAATCCTGTTTTCTCTGATCCTGCTATGTCTATTGGGCTATCGTGTCATCAAGGCCTACATTCCACCTAAAGTGGTTCAAGATAGACCAATCTCGGGCTAATGCTCCCAAAATGCTGCATATTGCAGTCGATTCAGCATACCTGAACAGAATTAACTCTATATTACTATCCCAACTCACTTCAGAATGTAATAAAATTATCGCTGCATTTCAGGACGAAATTTAAAACTCGGTCTAGATCATGTCATACTCGGCCGAGTATAAGAAATTTACCGACAAGCCTGGAAAGGTTTGTTCATTTTTTTAAACCAATTTGATAGTTACCAGGAGGAGATTGATGTCTCTTAACCGTCGTGAATTCATCCAGATTATGGGTATTGCTGCCACTGCAGGCCTTGTTCCAGGGTGTGATAAAAATGAATCGAGCGCTAAAAAAGGTACGGCCACCAGTGGTGCTACCGCTGCGCGCAGTCCTGAAGACCTCTACAATGTACCAAAATTTGGCAATGTCTCGTTAATGCACATGACGGATTGTCATGCGCAATTGAATCCAATCTATTTTCGTGAGCCCAATGTAAACCTGGGTGTTGGCAATAGCTTTGGCCAGCCTCCCCATATCGTCGGCGATAAAATGCTTAAGCATTTTGGCGTTGCACCCAATAGCATCGAGTCGCATGCGTTTACTTATCTGGATTACATCGAAGCGGCAAAAAAATACGGTAAAGTGGGTGGTTTTGCACACTTACGTACCCTGGTGAAAAAGCTTCGTGCCGATCATGGTGCCAATCGTACCTTACTCATTGACGGTGGTGATACCTGGCAGGGTTCAGGTACCGCTTTCTGGACGCGCGGTAAAGACATGGTGGGCGCCACTAACCTGCTCGGCGTTGATGTGATGACCGGTCACTGGGAATTCACCTACCTTGATAAAGAAGTGATTTCAAACGTCAAAGATTTCAAAGGTGATTTTGTCTGTCAAAACGTATTTGTAAAAGACGAGTCCTCTTTTGATTATGAATTTGGCGAATTTGAAGGCTTTGATGAAAATACTTCTCGTGCTTTTAAACCTTATACGATTAAAGACATGGGTGGCGTGCGTGTTGCGGTGATTGGCCAGGCCTTCCCTTATACTCCGATTGCCAACCCGGGTCGTTTTATCCCGCACTGGACTTTTGGTATCCGTGATGGGGATATGCAAAGCATCGTTGATACTGTACGTGAGACTGAAAAGCCAGATGCGGTGATCGTGATTTCACATAATGGTATGGACGTGGATCTGAAAATGGCCTCGGTCGTTTCCGGTATCGATGCTATCTTTGGTGGACATACTCATGATGGTGTTCCATCACCAACTGTTGTTAAAAACAAGGGTGGTCAAACACTGGTAACCAATGCTGGTTCAAATGGTAAGTTCCTGGGTTTCATGCAGATGGATGTTCGCAACGGCAAGGTCCAGGATTTCCGTTATCGTTTATTACCTGTATTCTCAAATCTACTTGAAGCGGATAAAGAGATGACGACGTATATTGAAGACGTACGTAAACCTTATGTTGAGACCCTGACCGAAGAACTGGCCGTTGCCGATCCTGAAGGTGGCGAATTATTCCGTCGTGGTAACTTCAACGGAACCTTCGATCAAATTATCTGTGATGCACTGAATGCGGTTAATGATTCGCAAATCTCGTTGTCACCCGGCTTCCGCTGGGGAACCACGGTGTTACCGGGTCAGACCATCACCATGGATAACGTTATGGATCAAACCTGTATCACTTATCCTGAAACCTATTCGCGGGATATGAAAGGTTCTGATCTTAAATTGATCCTGGAAGACGTCGCGGACAATCTGTTTAACACCGATCCATACAAACAACAGGGCGGTGACATGGTTCGTGTCGGTGGTCTGGATTACACCATGGATATCAGTAAACCAATCGATAAACGTATCACTGATATGCGTCTTGATGATGGAACTGAGATTAACCTGGATAAAAACTATAAGGTCTCGGGCTGGGCGACGGTCGGCAGCAAGGCACCGGGTGAACCCATCTGGGAAACGGTGGCAAAATACCTGCGCAGTGAGAAAGTGGCCAAGGTTAAAAAGCTAAACGTACCAAAGATTATTGGTGCAAAGGGTAACCCGGGTATTGCTGAATACCGAGGTAAGCAAGGATAGTTTTTATAATCGGTGAAACTAAAAAAGGGAGCTTTGCTCCCTTTTTTGAACTAAGAACATCAGGGAGCTTTGCTCCCTTTTTTTGTTTTTAAAACCGGGGCCAGAGACGTATTAATCTCTCGGATTCTATCCGGGAGATTAATACGTCTCTGACTCCGGTTTTTTCTGGCTAGCCAGGTTATGTCGTTCATTTGAATTAGGCTGCAAGGCATCGGGATCTATCTCTGGCCAGTTTTGGCCTTCCTGTTTAATTAAGTTGGACAATAACTCTATCTGCGCATCACTATCGTTTAAGGCGGGGATGTAATGATAAGATTCACCGCCATGTCGTTTAAAAATTTCGGCGTTCTGCATGGCAAGTTCTTCAAGTGTTTCCAGGCAATCGACCGAAAATCCCGGGGCGATGATGTGTATCGATTTAATGCCTTTTTCTGGCATCAACTCAAGGTTTTTATCTAAATAAGGTTGTAACCAGGGTTCGCGTCCAAAACGTGACTGGAAATACAGTGTCCAGTCGTCACTACTCAAATTCAGAGATTCAGCTACCAGTCTGGCGGTCTTCTGACACTGACAATAATAGGGATCTCCGGCATGCAGGTAACGTTCAGGGATACCGTGAAAAGAAAGGATTAATTGATCGGGTTTACCTTTTTCGGCCTGTGCCTGTTTGATCTGATCGGCAATGGCTTTTATATATAGTGGATGATCATGGTATTGCATCAGCATCCGTAAGTTCGGTAACCAGCGCCAGTGACGAAGTTGCTCACTGATCTCATCAAAAACGGCGGCCGTGGTGGTGGCCGAGTATTGTGGATAGAGCGGCAATATTAATAACCGTTCAACGTTTTTATTACGCAGGTTTTCGAGTGCGTTGGCGATACTGGGATTACCATAACGCATCGCTAGTTCAACATGCACGGGGCCGGGTAATGATTGATTTACCTGGCTCTGTAATTTTTTGGTAATGGCCTGTGATAACACCATCAAAGGTGAGCCTTGTGGTGTCCAGACTTTGGCATAGGCCCTGGCGACATGGCCGG
>UOFR01000058.1_pt1 | contig 48676 bp, 47 predicted proteins | sample 1988501 | NCBI WGS metagenome assembly UOFR01 (sample SAMEA4712194, study PRJEB27164) | hydrothermal vent metagenome | biome: marine basaltic hydrothermal vent biome; feature: marine hydrothermal vent; material: mineral | place: Pacific Ocean | collected 2011-06-14/2011-07-23 | depth 1689 m | reverse complement strand
GGCGGTTATTTTATTCGAAAAAACAACAGTGAACCGAAATGGTTTTTCTAACGACATAGAGGTAAGCGTTTATATAAAGCCAGAATAATTCAATATTTAAGTGAACTGAAGGGGTTAGATAGTGGATATGAATAATAATTTATACTTGCGAGCCGTTGTATTTGAAAAGGATAAGCCGTTCCGAGATAAGTTGATCTCTTTATTAAGAAAACATAACTTTAGCACGCTTCATGTCGAAGACTGTGAAACAGCGTTTCGTCATATCGTCATGCTGAGACCGACAGTATTCTTCTGTGGAGTAAATACAGAAAACTTTACCTGCCTGGACGTTGCATTTTTTATTAAAAATATAATAAAAGCCCGGGATTGCAAAATAATTTCATCTTGCGAGGATAAAAAACTTATCGGACGTGAATCAAATGATGCTAGTGACATAGATTATTTCGTTCATAAAAACAATTTCTCAGAGCTGGATACAATAATTGATCAATGCGGCCTGAGTCGGTTGCAGGAGGCATGAAGGCTAAATCTAAAAAAACTTACCGGGGACATGCTGAAGATTATTTTAGCGGGCCGGGATTTTTCACCGAATTCGCATAATGAATGGACAGCTGTGTAAATTAGACTAACATTGTATCTAAAGCTTATTTGCACGCATTCACACTTGATATTAACCGGGCCCATTAATGAGTTATTCAGTGATAAAACGCGCGTCGCTGTGGCGCGATTTTATTAAAATAATTTGTAATCCGTCCATGCATATGTGAAAGCAGAGTAAAACATAAGTACCCCGCCTTTAAATTAGACGTTATTAACTAGACTTTAAATGTTTTTTCATAACAACAGGGACGACATCAATCCCCTCTTCTATTAATTCTTTTGTTTGCTCTTCGGTAGCAATACCGCGGATATTACGTTCAGCTTCTTCGCCATAATGGATTTTTTTTGCCGTTTCAGAAAAATCTGAGCCAACGTCTTCAAAATTTTTCTCGATGAAACTGGAGACTTGCTGGGCTATTGCCATTTGCTGGTGTTGACTAGCAGTTTTCATATCGGAATTTGTTTGATGGTCAGCCTTTTGTTTACCAAAATTTATATTGGTTGCACTGGGGACTTTAACTACATTTTCAGAGTCGCAGACTGGACAGGTCAACAAACCGGATGTTTGCTGAGAATTGAATTCATCGTTATTTTTAAACCAGCCTTCAAAGCTATGGTCGAATTCACACACTAGATCAAAGATAATCATCAGCGTTCTTAGTGGCGTGTGGCAGCCAGGTCAATAACATTTGAACTTGTTGAGTTTGACATGGAAGGCGCATTTTTAGTGCTACGGGTAAACGTTAATTCGCAATTTCCAACCTGGATAATAGTACCAATTTCCAACGGTGCTATATCAACACGTTTAGAACCGACATAGGTTCCATTTGTGCTGTTTAAATCACGTAAATAAATCGTTCTACCTTGCTGGATTATTTGTGCGTGTTGGCGACTGATCAATGGATCATCTATTCTTAGATCATTTTCACGATGTCGTCCAATGGTGATCCTTTTCTTACGAATAAAATATTCACCCTGAATCTTATCATCAGTGCGAATCACAACTTTATATGACTGGCGGCGTTCTTCTTTAAATGTTTGCTCGTTTTTCGGTTTCTCTTCAGTATACTTGACACCAAACGGTTCCCATTGAAGATCTTTTATCGCTGAATCAACCACCTTTGTGGTAATTTTTTTTATGTCTTCTAAAAAGGCATACGTTAAAACATGATCCACCAGAACATTTATCAGGCGAGGCCGTCCGCCCGTGTATGTTTCAATAACGGGAAAGATATCGTTCTCGATATTCACATTTTTATGACCACCGGCCACAGCGAGGCGATGTAAAATATACTTACGTATGTCTTTCTGCGCCAAAGAACCAAGGTGATATTTGGTATTAATTGTTGAAATGAATTCACTTACCGCAGGATCATCTAATGTCTCACGTAATTTATTTTGGCCCACTAAAAAAACTGTTGACAGTTTTTCATTATCAATCCGTTTTTGAGAAACCTCAAATAAACGAATCAATGAATCAATCATCAAATTTTGCGCTTCATCGATAATGATAATAACGTGTTTCTTTTCTTTGTGGAGTGCTTCAATACGATTAATGATTTCTTTTTGTAAAGCAGAAATACTTTCTTTTGTATTTGCTGTTTCATCAAGTTCCAACAAAATCATCTGGAATAATTCAACTTCCGATAATTGCGTTTGACTTAACTTGATTACTTTATAACTGTCATCAATCCGGGTAAGAAAGTGCTGGATCAACATGGTTTTGCCCGAACCCACCTCGCCTGTTAGCAACATCAAACCTTGACGTTTGATCAAGGCAAACTCCATCATCGCATTGGCATGAGTATGTTCGGGACTGAGATAAAAGAACTTCGTTTCACAGGTGAGACGAAATGGATGTTCTTTCAAATTAAAGTAATCGTAGTACACGTTTGCTTACCTGGTCAGTAGTACTCTAATAATACTGTATATACACATTCATTCGTAGCCAACTAGAGCTAAATACCATAATACTTCTATTCCAGACAGCATTTATTGATTTAACTTTAACTATAAATGCTAAGTGACTGTTAGTAAAGTAATATTGTCATTATACATCACTGGCTATGATAAAAAACCATGGCCATATTGCTTAATATTCACTGGATTATGGTCGATAAAACAAAAAACCAGGCAAATAATACGACTAATTGGCATGAGACAACCGTGCTCATGGTTGATGGGGTGATACCAGCATAACACTTATTTAAATGTGGTGCCCGGGGCCGGAATCGAACCGGCACGGTGTTGCCACCGAGGGATTTTAAGTCCCTTGCGTCTACCAATTTCGCCACCCGGGCAAGATGACTTAACTCATTATCAAATGGAGGCTGGACCCGGAGTCGAACCGAGGTACACGGATTTGCAATCCGGTGCATAGCCACTCTGCCATCCAGCCAATATATTTCCGAAGCTCAGACTCCATGACTGAACTTGTTGTAGATCGCCTGTCAGAGGCTCTCATCGCTCTGTCCTGCCAGTCACGAATCCAGGTTAAGCACCTGATTTAAAACGATTACTGGCCGTCAAAACGGGCGTCATTCTACCCTATATTGCCCCGCAGTTGGCAAGCAATATTAAGGTGAAGCTCAATTTTGGTGATTAAGCCAGAAATGACCATTCCTGAAGAATTTGGAGCGGGAAACCAGATTCGAACTGGCGACCCCAACCTTGGCAAGGTTGTGCTCTACCAACTGAGCTATTCCCGCGTGGAAGGCGTATTGTAGTCAGGACGCGTCATGTGTCAAGTTCTGTGCCTGAAAACATTAAGGTTTTTCATTTCCCTTAATACTTGGCCAGGCGGCCAGTAAATACACGACCATTGACCACAGCGTCAACACCGTCGCTATGTACAATAAAATATATCCGTAAAAGGTCGGCTCAAAGCTACCAATGGGTTCGTCGTAAAGCAAAAAACCAATCGCCCAGAACTGACTAGCCGTTTTTAGCTTGCCGATAAAGTGTACCTTCACTTTTGCCTGTGCACCCAGGTTGGCCATCCACTCGCGCAATGCCGAAATAGCCAGTTCACGACCAACAATGACTAATGCCGGCAGAATCATAAACCACCCTGGATACTTTGATACTAATAATATTATCGCTGTGGAGACCATGAGTTTATCGGCAACCGGGTCAAGAAAGGCCCCAAAAGCGGATTCCTGTTTCAGTTTTCGCGCCAGGTACCCATCGATCCAGTCGCTGACACTGGCCAGAAAAAATATTGAAACCAGCACGATGTGCTGGTTTACATAGTCCGGGATTATAAAGGCCAGTACAAAAATGGGGATCAGCACGATTCTAAACAGTGTGATCATATTGGGGATTGTGAGAGGAAGACCTACCATATGCTTATCTAAGAGTCCGAATGAAAACGATCATAAATTTTCTTTGCCAACTGTTTACTGATTCCCGGTACACGTATTAAGTCATCGATACCTGCTTTGGCCACTTCCCGTAGACCACCAAACTGGGTCAGCAAGGTTTGTCGACGTTTTGGACCCAGACCATCTATATCTTCTAATGCCGACCGGGAACGTGCTTTTTTACGTTGATTACGATGCCCACTGATCGCAAAACGATGCGCTTCATCTCTTATTTGCTGGATTAAATGCAAGGCAGGAGAATCTGAGGGCAGTATAAACTCCGTATCTTCATCGGACAAGCAGCCTGCCACGATTAAATTTTCCAGGCCCGGTTTTCGGGTCGGGCCTTTGGCGACGCCGACGACCAGAATATTCGTCAGTTGTAATTCTTCTACCACCAACTTTGCTCGACTCAATTGACCCTTGCCACCATCAATAAACAAAATATCGGGCAGTTTTATGTCCTCATCCTGTTTTTTTCGATAGCGTCGCATCAAAGCCTGTTGCATCGCAGCATAATCATCGCCGGGCGTAATATTTTTGATGTTATATCGCCGATAATCTGATTTATTGGCTCCTTCATGGTTAAACACAACACAGGAGGCAACGGTCGCCTCCCCCATCGAATGACTGATATCAAAACACTCCAGACGAGTGGGCATCTCATCTAGATTAAAAGCTTCCTGAAGTTTTTCGAAGCGTGAAAATAAGGATGCATGTGTTGCTATACGTGAGGACACGGCTATTTGGGCATTTTGTTTTGCCATTTTAAGCCATTTTGAACGAGCACCACGTACATTATATTTTATCGTGATGCTTTTTTTGTTTTGCTGGCTGAGCACTTTTTCAAAAAGCTCAATGTCATCTATTTCGTTTGCAATTAAAATCGTTGCCGGGAAATCAGAAAGACGACTGGAACCGGTTGTCAAATAATATTGTCCGATAAAGGCGTCAATCAAACTAGATTCATTTTGTCCGGAGATTTTTTTAGGGTAATAGGCCTTGTTACCCAGGTTCTGGCCGTTGCGAATTTTGAATAATTGCACACAACTTACATCCGCTTCCGTCGCCGCGGCGATCACATCATAATCTCCTTCGTCGCCACTTATGTATTGCTTCTCCTGTATCGTGCGAAGATTGGCAATACGATCGCGCAATTGTGCGGCTAATTCGTAATCAAGCGTCTCTGCTGCCGTTTCCATTTGCGTTACCAACGCTGAAATTAAATCTGTGCTTTGTCCCTGCAGGAACATAACCACCTGCTCCACCTCTTTGGCGTATTCATCTTTTGAAACAAGAGCAACGCATGGCGCTGAACATCGTTTTATCTGGTATTGAAGGCAGGCTCGCGAGCGATTTTTGTAAAATGTATCGGTGCACTGGCGAATAGTAAACAGCTTTTGTAAATAGGTTAGCGTCTCTCTTACCGCGCCGGCACTGGGATAGGGCCCAAAGTATTTCCCTTTCCCCTTGCGCGCACCACGATGTAATGTAATCCTTGGGAAATCATGTTCGATAGACAGGTAAATATAAGGATAACTTTTATCGTCACGATATAATATATTGTAACGAGGCTTGTGTTCTTTAATAAGATTATTCTCAAGCAGCAACGCCTCACCTTCCGTGTGCGTGACGATAGTCTCCACATTAACCACATGTTTAACTAATGAATGCGTTTTTATGTCTTTGCTGTTTTTTTGAAAATAACTGGAAACACGTTTTTTTAGATTCTTGGCTTTACCAACATAAATAATCTCATTTCGATCATTATACATGCGGTAAACACCTGGCAAGCTGGATAGTGATTTGAGAATATCATCAATGGTTTTAGAGCGTTCCCTTGAATTCACAGCCATTTTAGATTAGCGGTCGATGTGCTTACGTATCGCCTTAAACACTTTATGAAATGAGGCCTCAGTTAGTCGTTTGGTTTGAGTGTTGTAACGACTGCAATGATAAGAGGTAAATAATACAAGACCATTCGGTAGTTTATATTTGTGGCCATGGCCAAATGCATATTCTTTTTTCTTTAAATCTAATGCACTTAACACTGAGTTATGCGCCACCCCTCCTAGCACCAATACGCACGTTCCTTTTTTTAAGGTCGCCAGTTCGGCAGACAAAAATGGATTGCAGTTTTTAATTTCGCTGCCGATGGGTTTATTTTCAGGAGGTAAACATTTAACAGAATTTGTGATACGACATTGTTTTAATTTTAAGCCGTCATCGTTTGAGACCGAAACAGGTTTATTACTAAACCCAAACTTATGCAGTGTTTCGTAAAGAATAATCCCGGCATGGTCACCGGTAAAAGGACGGCCGGTCGCATTGGCTCCGTGTTTACCTGGCGCCAGGCCAACGATTAATAATTTTGGGTTGGCAACACCAAATTGCGCAACCGGTAGTGAATGATATTCAGGGAATTCTTTTTTAACCTCAATAAGGTGTTTCGCCAATCGAGGGCAGCGAGTGCAATTTATATCAAACGTGGCTTGTGTCATTATCCTGCTCGTAACGAGGTGCGATTTTTTATTTATCGTTTGTCAGGATAATACCATGGTTGATCGCTAAGCGGGTTAATTCTACATCGGATTGAATGTCCAGCTTGGTAAATAACCGGGTACGATAGGTGCTGATGGTTTTTGGGCTCAGACAAAGGCTATCTGATATTTCATTGGTTTTTTTACCATCCAGAATCATCATCATAACCTGAAGCTCGCGTTCAGATAATTCGTGAAATGATGATTGCTCCTGTTCGGATTTGGTATTGGCTAATGCCAGTTGTTGCGCTATTTCGGGAGTAATATAACGACGGTTAGCCATGACCTCTCGAATTGCATGCACGATTTCTGTGATTTTGCAGCCTTTAGTCACATAACCGGATGCGCCCAGTTTCAAAATTCGTTGTGCAACGATCTCGTCATCGCTCATGGTCACCACAATGATCTTGGTGGCATCATTACGTTGCAATATCTTTTTGGTGGCTTCCAGCCCACCCATACCGGGCATATTGATATCCATTAATACAACATGAATATCCTGCTCACGACATAATGTAACGGCCTCTTCGCCCGTGGTCGCTTCGGCCGCAACGCAAAGTTCATCCACGTCTTCGAGTAAGCGCCGCATTCCCATGCGAACCAAATCGTGATCATCTGCTAGTAAAACATTAATCATTGAGTCAGGCCCTGCTCTGATTATAGCCTGTCTGTGGTTGCAGACGACTTAAGTTGGTCACGGATTATACGGGTTCCGATGAAAATAGACTATATAAAGATGTTTTCAGGCGATGTATTAAACGAGATCATCTGACAAAGGTAATTCAGCCGACTTGTCTATCTTCTCTATACTCCCGATATACCTAGCCCATATAACTATACCGCACCTGATATTACTTCCATCTTACTTTCTGGCTTTTACCCAACAAGAAAACCCCGTCTCCAATTAGCTTTGCGCTACCAAATAATATAAAAACAACAAAACCGTATATTTTTTCCGTTCACATGAGGTAATCCAGTCGCGTACGTCGCCTTACTGGATAAGAAACATCAAGAGCGTTTATTTGTCATCCATCCGGTAAATAGCGCAACAACTGAGCCTCATTTGAACAGGAGCAATATCATGAAAATCCAGAGAATTTTACTTATAACCATCAGCTTGTTCAGCCTGACTATGGCTGGCTGCGCATCGCGCGTGGTAACCAATACCAGCACTTTTTACAAGCCTGACTACAAAAGCCAGGGCACTATTGTTGTTACCTCTACCAATATGAAAACCAGCAAATCGCTGGAATTTGAACACTATAAATCCAAGTTTGAAAGCTATCTAAGCAAAGCAGGTTATGTGCCGGTAAAAAGCCCTGCTGAGGCACAATATATTGCCATCGTTTCATACGGAATTGATAACGGCAAAGGCTCAATAGAAACGACCCCCATCTTTGGGCAAACTGGCGGCGGCACTACGTATACCTCTGGTACCGTGTACAGCGGGGGACACCACAGCACAAGCTACTCCGGATCAACATACACAATGCCAACCTATGGTGTGATCGGTAGCTCTACCAGTTCGTACACCACATACTCTCGAGCGATTGCCATGGATATCGTCATCGCAAAGAGTTTTCTGCAGGGAGAGCCAAAAGTCCTACTGGAATCGCGGGCAAAAAGCTCAGGCAGCTGCAGTCAAATAGTGGAAGTTTTTGATGAAATACTCGAGGCCATGTTCGATGATTTTCCCGGCGAAAGTGGTCGCTCAAGGCGGGTCGTAGTTCGCGGCGAAGCCAATTGCTAGGTACGGAATCACTAAAGCTCTACAAAAAAGCCCCTTTCGGGGCTTTTGTTTTTTGGCGGAGAGGGTTGTATGCTACCCGTCCTGACTTGCTCTTTGTAGGTTTACTAGCCCAGTAACCTGATCTATTAGCAAGTCCATACTATGACGTAACATGAGCGTTTGATAGTTTTGAGCCGCGACCCGGTAAAATTGATCAGCAGTAACCGCTTGCGAGGTTATCTCATAGTTCGATTCAAGCACTTCCATTACAGTAAAAGACAACAACATTCCCGCATCCTCCGCGGCCTTTTTCATTAATTCAATCCGAAAACTGTCATCTGAAATGTAATCATTCATATCCCTAATTCCTATTTGTAATATTACTGTAGTCAAGCGAAACAATGCTGAACGCTTTCATGCTTTACAAGTTTTACTTGTAAAGCATAAAGTCACGGAACATCTTATATTTAGGGGCAAATGGCAGAAGTACTTGTATTTGCAATAATGCGATCACAGCATTCAATACTGAATTGATTTTTTTGCTACACTTCAAACATGAAAAAATTAATGACACTCGCTTCAATTAACCCCGCAACGGATTACGGTTTAATCTGTGCCGCAAATTTAGCGACAGTGACAATCAAAGAAGCGCTCAACAATAAGTACTTAAACGCGACGGTTCACCAAGTGAAACGAGGTTTATATTATACCGCTCTCGGTTCCGGTTTGCTGGTTTCTTAGCAGAAATTACTTTTTTCTGTCCCCCTGAAATTCTCAAAACATACCACTACATGCTTGTTATGTAAGAGAGGAAAGTTTATCAAGCGTATCAGGGAACTGGCGTACCATCATGATCAATGCCGCAGCTTGTGCATTAGGTTTTGCTCTTCCCTGCTCCCAATTTTCAAGTGTACGAATAGAAACTCGAATACGGCGTGCAAAAACTGCACGTGAAACATGTAACTGTTCACGTGTTTCACGAATCAACTCTGCATCAATTTGTAATGGCGGCAAATCATCGATTTCATGTGTGCGCAGAGTAATCTTACCCTCGCGCTCATGTTGCATAGCCTCAACGCCACCCATTAATTCATCCAATAGTTTCCGTTTCCGGATTATCGTTTTTTTTGCCATCACTTATCTCTCCTGGCTGCCAGCTCCGTCTGAATTGCCTGTTTTAATTGCTTCTTTTCTACTGGGGTTAAATCACTTGCTTCGTCTTTGTCATACAACGTGAAAAACCATATCTGGTGGTCAGATGTAAGGTAATAATAAATAACTCTAAGACCGCCTCTTTTGCCTTTACCTCGCTTAGGGTCTTTCCATCGCACCTTACGAAAACCGCCTGTTCCTGGCATCAGATCACCCATCTGTGGGTTTTCTAATAAGGCCAGTTGCAAAGTTTGATATTCCTGATCGTCTAAATATTCTGGTAATAAGCGTGTAAATAGAGGCGTTTCAAAGAAGACCAGTTTCATTAGCCAAAGTATACGTTACTTGCGTACATTATCAAGTGTGAGTGACACTGGTGAATATACCTTATTGTTTTTATTGAATATTTAATAGAGATTAATATGTAAAATTCGAAGGAGATTCTTCAAACGCAATTTTTTTAGCGCCTAAACAGAAGCGCCCCTTGCGGGGCTTTTGTTTTATGGCGGAGAGGGTGGCGGCTCCGGGCGTCCTGCCCTCCCGCCGCACTTGCACATGACCCACAGGGATGTGGGAAATGCAAAAGGATTGTCTGGAACAATCCTTGCCCCTGTGCATTGGGATTCTTCGAATCCACTTATTTATGCCATGCAAAAAAAAGCCCCTTGCGGGGCTTTTGTTTTATGGCGGAGAGGGTGGGATTCGAACCCACGGAGGGTTGCCCCTCGCCGGTTTTCAAGACCGGTTCATTCGACCGAGCTCTGACACCTCTCCGAAATTGTCTGCTTCGAGGCATTGAAATCGTATATATAGTTACTACATTACTTTCATAGCCAACTGCGGCGTACCGCATCGAAGGCTGCGCAGGATACCCGAGTGCAAAGCAAAAAGCTAGTCTTAACAAGGACTTGTAATTGATCTAAGTGCTTGATATTCGGAACCAGTCAGGTATGCTGTGGTCTATTAGATATCGACTATTATGAGTTTTTGGAGAGTAAACATGTACAACAATCAGACTATTGGACGTTCACAGGAATCCGTATTATCAACCAACAAGGTTCTGCGTAATACCTACACCCTGTTATCAATGACACTCGTGTTTAGTGCCATCATGGCCTATATCGGTGTTGTTACGCAGGCATCATTTGGCGGAGCGTTAATTGCCAATATCGCGGCAATTGGACTGTTATGGTTTGTACTGCCTCGGACCGCTAATTCGGGTGCCGGCATCGGTGTCGTCTTTGCATTTACCGGTTTGCTTGGTTATGGACTGGGCCCGATATTAAATTACTACCTTGCGGTAAACCCCAGCATCGTAATGACTGCCCTGGGTGGCACGGGTATTATCTTCCTCGGCCTGTCAGGTTATGCCTTAACGACTCGTAAAGACTTCAGCTTCATGGGTGCGTTTTTGATGGTCGGTTTATTTGTCATTATTGGCGCTGCCCTGCTTAATATTTTCATGAATATTCCAGCTTTAGGTCTTGCGGTTAGCGCTGGCATCATTGTCATAATGAGCGGATTAATTCTGTATCAAACATCTGCAATCATTCATGGCGGTGAAACCAATTACATCATGGCAACCGCCAGCCTGTTTTTGTCGATACTCAATATGTTTACTGCACTGCTACATATACTGGGTGCTTTTAGCGGTAATGATTGATTAACGTAAGTAACACGAAAAAAGCCCCGTTCCGCGGGGCTTTTTTTTAACTTTTATATTTTATAAATCAGGTACGTTTATGGACTGGCTTAAGATCGGATCAGCTTTGTTTCTTGTCGCAATGCTCGTGTTTATCTACCCACGCATGAAGCACATGATAAAAAATTCTCCGAAAGGTACAATGAAAGACTGGATGGGATTTATTATACCGATTGCCGGTGTTGCTTTATTTATCGCATTTTTAATTGCCTCGGTGCGATAATTAGATTTTTATTTCTTCTACCCCACCCATATAGTTATGTAACACGCTTGGAATACGAATACCCCCATCAGCCTGTTGGTAATTTTCCATAATAGCAACCAGCGTTCGCCCTACCGCCAAACCTGATCCATTAACGGTATGCACCAGTTCTGGTTTACCGGTTTCCGGATTGCGCCAGCGAGCCTTTAAACGGCGAGACTGAAAATCCTTAAAGTTTGAACAGGATGAGATCTCACGATAGGCCTTTTGTGAAGGAACCCAGACTTCCAGATCGTATGTTTTAGTAGCCGAAAAACCGATGTCACCAGCACATAAATTAACGACTCGATACGGTAATTCCAGTCGTTTTAATACCTCTTCAGCATGCGCGGTTAGTTCTTCGTGTGCGGCTTTTGATTGTTCAGCACGTACGATTTGAACCAGTTCAATTTTTTCAAACTGATGTTGTCGAATCATGCCACGCGTATCTTTACCATACGAACCAGCTTCGCTTCTAAAGCATGGGGTGTGGCAGACGAATTTACGAGGCATATGTTCATCATCAACGATCACATCCCGCACGATATTGGTTACCGGTACTTCGGCCGTCGGGATTAAATAGAACTCATGCTCGGCATGCAGTTTAAACAAGTCTTCTTCAAACTTCGGTAACTGGCCGGTACCACGTAATGACTCGGCATTTACAATATAAGGCACATAGGTTTCGGTGTAGCCATGTTCCTGGCTGTGAAGATCAAGCATATACTGAATCAGTGCGCGATGCAGTCGAGCGATGGGGCCATTCATAATCGCAAATCGGGAGCCCGTAATTTTTGCTGCGGTTTCAAAGTCAAGTTGTCCAAGTTGCTCGCCTAAATCAACATGATCTTTTATTGCAAAATCAAATTTCGGGATCTCGCCCCACTTACGAATCTCGACATTATCATTCTCGTCTTTACCATCTGGAGCACTTTCATCCGGAATATTTGGCACGCTCATCACTATGGTATCGAGCTCAGCCTGAAGAGAATTTAATTCTTCCTCGGCCGCCTTTAATTCATCACCTAACGTGGCTACTTCTGCAAGCAAAGGCTGAATATCTTCGCCCTGCGCTTTTGCCTTGCCAATGCCTTTGGATTTACTGTTTCGCTGCGCCTGCAGATCCTGTGTTTTTGTCTGTACATCCTTACGGCGCCCTTCTAATACCGAAATAGTTTCAACATCTAAAACAAAACCGCGTCGAGCAAGTTGTTCCTGAGTGGTATTTATATCCTGTCTAAAGTGTTTGGGGTCTAACATTTAACAACCTTTAAAATAACTTATTATGTATTGATTTCTGCATCCCAGCGCACCATATGCCCGGGTTTGATAATTTCATTCAGGTGTTCCCATATCGTTTCGATTTTTTCTTTATCATCAAAGAACTCTACTACAATCGGTAAGTTTAGTGACAAGTCTATAATCGATGAACCATGAATCTCACCAGATTCACCATAACCGGTAATGCCACGAAATACGGTCAAACCTCTTAACTTTTCCCAGTCATGTAATCGTTTCACCAGGGTTTTTAATTGTGTCTCACCTTCGGTTAGATATATTCTTACCATGGTAATTTTTGAGCTCATAATTGCCTCGCAACGAGTATTCCAATCCAGGCCGCTAACAAACACGCGGATACACTAAGCGCAACATTCAATAACGCCTTTGCTATTTCTCCGGCTTCTATCAAGTTGAATGTTTCTAATGAAAAGGTCGAGAATGTAGTAAACGCGCCGAGTACACCAATTATGATAAAGGCGCGCCACTCAGGACCCAGGCTTACACGCTCTAATAACGTAATATAAAAAAATCCAATCAATAATGAGCCCAAAACATTAACGGTTAAGGTACCGTATGGAAAATCACGACCAAACACAGCATGCACGCCATTGGATACACCAAAGCGCATAATCGCTCCTATGGCCCCACCACCGGCTATGAAAAGAATTTGTGTCACTCTGACCTTCTTGCTTACATAAAAATGAGATTGTACGAGATTTTACCTTACTTATGAATGTTTAGTTTTTTCATCCAGGTTACGTAAGAAGCTCATCCGCTCGCTGATTTTTTGTTCTAAACCGTATGGCAAAGGTTGGTAGTATTGAGTTGGATTAATCCCATCCGGGAAGTAATCCTCCCCTGCCGCATAGGCATGAGGCTCATCATGCGCATATCGATAATGCTTACCGTAACCGAGCTCATCCATTAGTTTCGTTGGGGCATTGCGTAAATGCATGGGGACTTCCGCACTGCCCGAGGCCTGCACATCTTTTTTGGCATGATTGTAGGCTTTATAGACTGCATTGCTCTTGGGCGTGCAGCTTAAATAGATAATGGCCTGTGCAATGGCCAGCTCACCCTCGGGGTGTCCCAGTCGTTGCTGTACATCCCAGGCATTTAACGCTAATTGTAAACCTCGCGGATCGGCATTACCAATATCTTCACTGGCCATGCGCACAACTCGTCTGGCGATGTAAAGCGGATCGCATCCACCATCTAACATGCGTACAAACCAGTAAAGCGCACCATCCGGTGATGAGCCACGTACTGATTTATGTAGTGCCGAGATCTGATCATAAAACGCCTCGCCCTGTTTATCAAAACGACGATAGCTGTGTTGCAGCACATTTTTTAGAACATCATCGTCTATCGCCTTGTGACCATCAACTTCTTCAGCCAGGTCAGCGGCGATCTCCAATAAATTAAGCCCTCGTCGCGCATCACCATCGACAATATCGGCCAGTTTATCCAGATCAGAATCTGAAATAATTATATTTTGTCCGCCAAGCCCCAGATCTTTGTTTTTTAATGCGCGTTTTAACACCTGCTTGATATCATCCGCCTGTAAGGATTTTAATACATACACCCTGGCTCGGGATAACAGAGCATTATTGAGTTCAAAAGATGGATTTTCGGTGGTCGCACCGATAAACGTAATCGTACCATCTTCGACAAATGGTAAAAAAGCATCCTGTTGGGCCTTGTTAAATCGATGCACTTCATCAACAAATAAAATACTGTGCTTTTGATTCATTAAATAATGATCTTTGGCCGAATCCATTGCCGCTCGAATATCTTTTACACCAGATAAAACAGCCGATAATGTTATAAATTGCGCATCACAATGTATCGCGATCATTTTTGCTAGCGTTGTTTTGCCGGTACCTGGCGGTCCCCACAAGATCATCGAATGAAGTTTGTTATGCTCTATGGCCTGTTGCAGTGGTTTGCCGGCTGCGATTAAGTGTTGTTGGCCATAAAATTCAGCCAGCGTGGCTGGGCGTAGACGATCCGCCAGCGGCTTGAACTCGTTGCGTTGTTTAATCGCAAATAAATCATCAACAGGGCTATCTGATTTCATGTTACTTACTGATTAACGAAGACACGGCACGAAATTACTTATGCTGTATAAGGTAAGTTTCATTCTCCGCTATCACCGATAACATCGACGCCGTCTGGTATCTTAAAAATGAAGGTGTCTGAATTCTGCTCAGGGTTATATTGTAATTCACTAAATTTCAGCTGAGTTCGTTGACCGAAGGAATCATACAACTCCATGATGTATAAATTTTTACCGGCAAAACCCAGACGGATATGATCAAACTGGCTATCAGGATTTTTAGGCGTCATATGAAACCAGTCGACAAATTTTGTCACACCCTGGGCTTTGATGACATAAGCCGTATCTAATTGTCCCGGATTACCTAATACCATCGCCGGAGAATTCGCTAACAAACCTTCCTGCTTTTTCACCGTCACCTGCTCAAGATCTTCATCATAACTCCATAAGCGAACACCATCTGCCACATAAATTTGTTTGTAGGGTTTATTATATTCCAGACGAAATTTATCCGGGCTGATAACTGCAATGGTGCCGCTGCTTTCTTCAGGCTCCTGGGTTGATTCATTAAAGACAAATTGCTCAAACTTTGCCGACATCGACTTAACGTGCCCAAGATAGTCATTGATAGTTTTAGCCTGGAGTGGCGTACTCATAAAAAAAGAAAATATTATGAGCAGGCCCAATTTATTAATTTTCAGCTTAATAAATTTCACTTTTAATCCTTTGGTGGAGGTGGTGCCAACACTTCACGGTTTCCGTTTGATTCTAATGCGCTAACGATACCCGCCGCTTCCATTGCCTCGACCATTCTGGCTGCGCGGTTATACCCTACTTTTAAACGCCGCTGCACACCCGAAATAGAAGCACGACGTGTTTCAGTAACAATGGCAACCGCCTGATCGTATAACGGATCCGATTCATCATCTTTTTGCTCGTCATCAATTCCCGTTAAACTAAGCACTTGCGAGGCGTTACTGGGTCCGGTTAAGACCTCATCTTCGTATTGCGGTTTACCACTTTGTTTTAAATAATCGACGACACGATGTACTTCTTCATCTGATACAAAAGCACCATGCACACGCGTCGGCACCCCCGTACCCGCAGGCATATACAACATGTCACCATGACCGAGCAATTGATCGGCTCCGCCCTGGTCGAGAATAGTACGCGAGTCCACTTTCGATGAAACCTGGAAAGCGATTCGACAAGGTACGTTGGCTTTAATCAATCCCGTTAATACATCTACCGAGGGACGCTGTGTCGCTAATATTAAATGAATGCCGGCGGCGCGTGCCTTTTGCGCCAGCCGCGCAATTAATTGTTCAACTTTTTTACCCACCAACATCATCATGTCAGCCAGTTCATCCACCACGACGACAATATAAGGTAGTGTTTCAAGTTCAGTTGGAGGCTTGATAGAATCCTCCGGATGAATGGGATCAAGAATGGGTTCACCCTTGTCTTTCGCCTCAGTAACTTTACGATTAAAGCCGGCAATATTTCTAACTTTCAATGCTGCCATTAACTGGTAACGTCGATCCATTTCCGCCACACACCATCGAAACGCATTGGCGGCATCTTTCATGTCAGTTACCACCGGTGCTAACAAGTGCGGGATATTTTCATAGATCGATAGCTCAAGCATTTTCGGATCGATCATGATCATTCGTACATCTTGCGGTTTGGAATTGTATAAAATGCTTAAGATCATCGCATTCAAGGCAACCGACTTACCTGAGCCGGTGGTACCTGCAACTAAAAGATGGGGCATCTTGGCCAGGTCGGCGATTACCGGGACACCACTGATATCCTTACCTAACGCTAAAGAAATCGGTGACTTGGCATGTTCAAAATTTTCCGATTTTAACGTATCAAGTAATTGCACCATCTCACGAACTTCATTCGGGATTTCTAAACCTACCGTGGATTTACCGGGGATCACTTCAACAATACGCACACTGATCGCTGACAAGGCGCGCGCCAGATCTTTTGCCAGGTTACTTATCTGACTCACTTTAACGCCGGCTGCCGGTTGTAATTCATAACGCGTGATCACCGGACCGGGGTGCACTGCAACCACCTGCACCTCAATACCAAAATCAGCAAACTTTAATTCCACCTGACGTGAAACCGCTTCAAGCGATTCTTTTGAAACCGGGTTTACAAGTTCAATCTGTTCATCGAGTAACGCCAGGGGTGGCAGTTCCGATTCACCATCGGTGAGAAACAACGGCACCTGCCGTTCCTTTTGTTCACGTACACTTGGTTTGGGTTCTTTAATCACGGGCGCAATACGCGGCGGTACGCGTTTAACTTCCTGTTCAGGTTCTTTGCTAATTTTGATCCGGGTTTTTGCCTCACGCTGACTTTGTTCTTTACGATCACGTAATACATCAACAAGTGAAAGAAACTTGTTTTGCGTCCAATAAAGCGAATTCAACGTGAGTGCACCGGTGATGTCCATTAACCGTAGCCAGGAGAGATTAGTAAACAATGTGAAGCCACTGAAAAATAAAGCTAACAATAATAACGTCGCACCTAGCTCATTAAAGGCGTAGGTCATTCCATTCATAATTAAATCGCCGAAGATGCCGCCGGCGGTGACATCTTGTGGGAGCTGGCTAACGGTATGCGTATCATAAAGGCTGGCCAAACCGCATGACGCGCCTAAGGTAAATACAAACCCAATGCCGCGAATCGATAAATGTCGCCACTCCACCGTGGTCACCGGCATTTGCCGATAGATCAACCAGCCAATATAACCAACCATAACCGGAATTAAATAGGCAAGATAACCAAACAACGCCAGCACGATATCGGCAAACCAGGCCCCCGCCAGACCACCCAGATTTTCAATAGATGAAGGTTGAATGCTATTCGACCAACCCGGATCCTGTGGCGCATAACTACTAATTGAGAGTAAAAAATAGACGGCAATGAACGCAAATACAAAAAGTGCACCTTCTCGTAATCCGCGTTGTAAATGTTCCGCTAGAGGGGGTCGTCCTGTCTTTTGCTTTGCTTGTGCCATAGCCGTTTTACTTATTCAACCAATTCATTAATAGATCAGCATAACCTACTATTATATATGGTATTTATCAATCTATATTACGCTGTTTTCAGGGCAGGATACACGACTTCACCTGCTGCTATATTAACCGCCTGAGCCAGAACAGGATCGTCCTGCCAATCTGGCCTGGCAAGGCGCAGGATATAGGGAAGCAGGCTTGCCGACAATGCCTGAGAGGCGGTTCTGGGCACTGCGCCCGGCAGGTTAGTAACTCCAAAATGAACCACCTGATCGACTAAATAGGTCGGCCTGGCGTAGTCGGTAGGGCGAATTGTCTCGATACAGCCCCCCTGATCCACCGAAATATCCATCACGACGCTACCCGGATTCATGGTCTTGATAAGTTGCTTTGAGACTAATTTAGGCGATTTCGCACCCGGTATGAGTACCGCACCAATGACGATATCGGCGTCCCGGACATGCTCCTCTATCGCATGTTCATAGGCGTATAATGCCGTTACGTTATGACCAATCGTACGCATTGCCTCCAGTTTGTCTACGTTGAGATCAAAAACGGTTACATTGGCGCCCATTCCCTGCGCCATCTTTGTCGCATTTCCACCGGCCACCCCGGCACCTAAAATAACCACATTACCCCGCTCTGTACCCGCCAGGCCACCCAGCAAAACCCCTCGTCCCTGATGATGATGCTGCAACAGATTGCTGCCAATTTGTACAGAAATCCGCCCGGCAATATCACTCATTGGCGCTAGCACCGGCAAGGCATGGTTCTCCTGAATGGTCTCAAAACCTACCGCCGTGCTCCCAGAACCCTGTAGTTGTGCCATTAATTCCGGCTCTGCCGCCAGATGCAAAAATGAAAACAGGATTTGCCCCGGGCCCAGCAATGCAACCTCCTGAGGCTGAGGTTCTTTTACCTTAATGAGCAATTCCGCATCCTGATAGGTCTGTTGAGCATCTCGACTAATTTGGCACCCTGCCGCAAGGTAATCCTTATCAGCATAACCTGCGGACACCCCCGCCGTACTTTGTACCTGGACTTCGTGGCCGTGTCGGACGAGTTCAGCACAGGCGGCTGGAATTAATGCCACACGGGCTTCAAGTATCTTGATCTCTTTCGGTATTCCTATGCGCATTATCAATCCATTTAAAGTAGTTACTCAGGCCGTCGTGGCTATTTACCCATCGTAGCGCTTTTCGTACCATACAGTACATAATGGTTTACGGAATAGCATTTCGAAAGAGTAATATCAATCTGCTATTTTGACCAGTCACATTGAACTAATACGATAAACGACTTATCTATAGATAGTGTTTCCGGGTAGTTCAAAAAATAATTTCTGAGAAGCGGAGAATTTGCATGAGTGAAGTTAAGCATTGTCGTTTATTGATTTTGGGTTCGGGTCCAGCAGGTTATGCCGCGGCCGTTTATGCGGCGAGAGCCAATCTTGATCCAGTCCTTATTACCGGCATCGAGCAAGGTGGCCAGTTAATGATGACCACCGAAATTGATAACTGGCCGGGGGATGTCGAAGGCCTGCAAGGCCCTGCCCTGATGGAACGTATGCAAAAACATGCCGAGCGTTTTAATACCGAAATTGTTTTTGACCATATAAATAAGGTCGACCTGCAAAATAAACCCTTTACCCTGACCGGTGATAGTGCAATCTATACCTGCGACGCGTTGATTATCGCCACCGGAGCTTCGGCGATGTATCTGGGTATACCTTCTGAAGAGACCTTTAAAGGTAAAGGCGTTTCCGCATGCGCGACCTGTGATGGATTTTTTTACCGGAATCAGGATGTAGCGGTAATTGGCGGCGGTAACACTGCGGTCGAAGAGGCATTATACCTGTCAAACATAGCCAAACACGTTACCGTTATTCATCGTCGTGACAAATTTCGTTCGGAAAAAATCTTATCCGCACAACTGATCGAAAAAGCAAAATCTGGCAATGTAACGATTGAGTGGAATCATGAGATTGATGAAGTGTTAGGCGATGACAGTGGTGTCACCGGAATACGCATCAAAAATAGTCAGGACGGCAAAACCAAAGAGATTGACCTTATGGGTGTATTTGTTGCGATAGGACACAAACCTAATACCGCAATTTTTGATGGCCAGCTCGACATGCATCACGGCTATTTAAAAGTAAAAAGTGGCTCTGAGGGTAATGCGACTCAAACCAGTATTGCTGGCGTCTATGCCGCCGGTGATGTTGCTGATCATATCTATCGCCAGGCAATAACTTCAGCCGGTACAGGTTGTATGGCCGCGTTAGATGCCGAAAAATTTATTGATAACCTGGCCGCGCAAAGTTAATAGACAGGAATATCTACCCGCTTTTCATTATGGGAAGATACTGAACTAACACAATGCGTGCGGAGATTATTGAAAAATTATCGACCATTAATTTGATCGACTGGAATCGTGTCGCCGGCCCGACAAACCCTTTCATACAATATGAATTTCTCATTGCGCTTGAAAACAACCGCTGTTTAGATGAATACGGCTGGCATAGCCGCCATATAGTATTGTACGACGACGATGATCAGTTAGTTGCGGCGATGCCGATGTATTTAAAAGATAACTCATACGGCGAGCTGGTATTTGACTGGGCCTGGGCCGACGCCTATCACCGAGCGGGGATTCCTTACTACCCGAAACTTGTTACCGCCATCCCCTACACGCCTGCCACCGGACCTCGAATACTGGTTGACGAAAATCAGGATTATGAAACCTGTGCGAAGCAACTTACTCATTTCGCAATTAAACATGCTGAATCAATTAACGCATCAAGCCTGCACTGGTTGTTTACCAACAAACGTGACACCGATTTTTTAAGATCACAGGGACACCCCATGCGTCTCGGTTGTCAGTTCCACTGGCAAAATTTACCCTATGAAAATTTTGATGATTTTTTGTCGCACATGTCGTCTTCCAAACGTAAAAAAATAAAACGTGAACGTCGGCAGGTTAAGGAGCAAGGCATCGAAATCGAAATACGCCATGGTGATGAAATGGATGACTCACTGTGGAAGATCTACCATGATTTTTATACCAGCACCTTCGATAAAAAAAGTGGCATGGCCACTTTAAGTCGAGATTTCTTTCAGGAACTCGGGGAAACCATGCCGCGCAATGTTGTGATTGTATTTGCAAAATATCAAAATCAATACATTGCCAGCGCATTTAATTTACGAGATCAGACTACACTCTATGGTAGGCACTGGGGATGTTCTGAAGAATTTCATAGTCTGCACTTCGAGGCCTGTTACTATCAGGGACTCGATTATTGCATACAACATGGATTACAACGTTTTGAACCCGGTGCACAGGGTGAGCACAAGATCAGTCGGGGATTTTTACCGTCCGACACCTGGTCTGCACACTGGATTGCCCATCCTGAATTTAACCAGGTGATACAGAACTACACGCAACAGGAACAACAAGGTATGCAGCATTACATCGACAGTTTATGTGATCACTCGCCGTTTAAGTTGGGCTGAGTTTATTAACATGGTTATTCATTTATGACCAAAGGACTTAACACCGCACCTTATTGGCTAGACATCGACGAACCAACGCTTTTCCCCGACGTTGAACTGGCCTTAACGGAACCCGATGGTCTGCTCGCCGTCGGTGGCGACCTCAGCATTGAACGCCTTTGTGCCGCTTATCAACATGGTATTTTTCCCTGGTATAGTGACGGCCAACCGATCTTGTGGTGGTCGCCAAACCCACGAGCTATTTTATTCCTTGATGATTTAATTATCTCTCGCAGTTTGCGAAAAGTATTACGCAACCAGAATTACCACGTCACGCTGGATACGTCATTTGAAAAAGTCATTTGGAACTGTGCGCAAAGTCGTAAAGACAGTAATGGCACCTGGATCGGCGACGACATGCAACAAGCCTACGCTAAACTACATGCAGCCGGTTTCGCACACAGTGTTGAAGTTTGGCAAGGAGATAAGCTGTTTGGTGGTTTGTATGGCGTTAGTCTCGGCGGTGCGTTTTTTGGTGAGTCTATGTTTAGCAGTCAAAACAATGGCTCGAAAATCGCGCTTGCCTATTTAGTCGCGCAATTAAAAGAATGGGGCTTTGGCTTTATTGATTCACAGGTGTATTCTGAACACATGGGTAACCTGGGGGTAATCAATATTCCGCGAAAAGATTTTATTGAACGTCTAAATACAGAAACCAGCAAACCCACACGAATGGGGCCATGGCAATTTACGATTAAATCAATGCGTACAAATCAGCAAGGGCCATCATCACCATGAATGATGAAACCTCTAAATACCACCAGTTACATGACTATCGGTTTTTCGTGACGCCGGAACACGAATGCAGTTATTTACCAAATCGTCAGGCCACCACTTTATTTATTGATCCCCAGGCCGATCTAACAACTGAAACCTACAGTCTGTTTTCTGAGTTAGGTTTTCGCCGTGGCGGCGATCATGTATACCGACCTCATTGCACGCTGTGTCATGAATGTAAGTCGGTCCGCATAAATGTAAATAAATTTACCCCGTCACGCTCACAACGCCGAATTAGCAAAAAGAATATGAACACAACCGTTCACTGGATCGAGGCAACATACAAACAGGAACATTTCGAACTTTATCAACTCTATATGAACCACCGTCATGGTGACAGCTCCATGGTGAGTGATGACTCCGAACAGTATCAGCGCATGATGAATGCACCTTGGTGTAAAACTAAACTGGCCGAGTTTTATGACAACGATAAGCTCATTGCGGTTGCCATCACGGACTGGCTGGGAAATGGCCTGTCGGCTGTGTATACTTTTTTTGATCCTGACTATTCTGAATATAGTTTAGGGACTTTTTCTATTTTGCAGCAAGTCACTGCAGCTAAAAAATCGGAACGTGATTATGTTTATCTGGGCTACTGGATCAAGGACTGTGACAAAATGTCATACAAAAATAAATTTGCTCCGATTGAGGTTTTTAATGGACATAGTTGGCAAATACATTCATAACGTCAGCACACAAATACATCCTTCGCATACTTCATTTCACATCATTTTCATTCAAAAAACTTCAAGATCCCACCCAAATAGACCGATAAATTAACCAGGAACGTCGTAACATTTATGCAACCTACAAGTGTTATAACGGTCTCACATTTAAGTTAGTGATATTAACCAATAACATATTAGTTAGGAGGTAAATATGATTAGTTTCCTCTACAGACTGGTTAATAGTTACGAAACCGAGCATGGATTTCGTCCCAATATGCTCTACATCAACCCCTCCCATTTCGAGCAATTGCGCGTGGATCTGGCCTGCATCAATGGCTTAGACAATCTGGTTCAATTTTTGGGCATGGAAATCGCGATTGACGCGGATATGGCTCACCCTCAAGTTGCCTTCACAGACATTAACTGGCGTCATTCTCAGGCCGTCTAGCCTCAAAAAGGGCAAATATGCCCTTCTATTCACAAATAAGTCTGTTTTACGACCCTTTTAGCCCGTTTGGCTTTTGAATTACTTGTGCTTTTCAGGCATGATTCGCGCTGCAGTTTGGCATGACATTAACTAGAGAGCGAGAATGGCAAAAGAAGAACATATTGAGATGGAAGGCACGGTTTCTGAAACCCTGCCCAATACCATGTTTCGAGTTGAATTAGAAAACGGCCACATCGTGACCGCTCATATTTCAGGTAAGATGCGCAAGAACTACATCCGGATTCTTACTGGTGACAAGGTCACCGTGCAGTTAACCCCTTACGATTTAAGCAAAGGTCGCATCGTCTTTCGCGGCCGTTAAACTCCAGGCAGTATCAAATTATTTAGAATGCGCCAGCTCTTGCTTACTCTCCAGATTAAGTAAGAGTTTTTCATCTTTAACGGTGATTTTCACAAAACCACCGTGCGACAGTTTTCCGAATAACAATTCTTCGGCCAATGGCTTCTTGATGTGTTCCTGAATAACGCGTCCCATCGGACGTGCACCCATCTTGGGATCATAGCCGTGTATCGCTAACCAGGTTCGGGCTTCATCATCGACCGTTAACTGTACATTTTTATCTTCCAGTTGCGCTTCAAACTCAAACAGGAATTTATCAACCACGCGGGTAATAATCTGAGTCGACAATTGTTTGAACTGAATAACCGAATCAAGACGATTCCTGAATTCAGGAGAGAAGAATTTCTTCAACGTTTCCATTCCATCCGTCGCATGATCTTGCTGAGAGAATCCTATCGAAGAGCGATTCAATTGATCGGCTCCGGCGTTGGTGGTCATCACAATAATCACGTTTCTAAAATCAGCCTTACGCCCATTATTATCCGTTAAGGTACCATGATCCATAACTTGCAGTAACAGGTTAAACACATCGGGGTGGGCCTTTTCAATTTCATCAAGCAACAACACTGCATGCGGGTGTTTGCTAATGGCTTCAGTTAACAAACCACCCTGATCATAACCAACGTAACCCGGAGGCGCACCGATTAAACGTGAAACAGTATGACGCTCCATGTATTCGGACATATCAAAGCGAATCAATTCGATACCGAGTATATTTGCCAGTTGACGGGTCACTTCCGTTTTACCCACACCGGTTGGCCCTGCGAACAAGAAAGAACCAATCGGTTTTTGCTCATTGCCTAAACCGGCACGCGATAATTTAATCGCCGTTGATAAGGTGTCAACCGCATCATCCTGTCCAAAGATAACCAGCTTGAGATCACGCTCAAGATTTTTAAGCGCGGTTTTGTCATCGCTGGAAATGGTTTTAGGAGGTATGCGCGCAATTTTTGCAACTATAGCTTCGATCTCTTTTACGCCAATAGTCTTTTTGCGTTTCGAAGGTGCTAATAAACGCTGATTGGCGCCCGCCTCGTCAATAACATCGATCGCTTTATCGGGCAAATGACGATCATTAATGTATCTATCCGCTAATTCAGCGGCAATACGCAAGGCCTGCTTGGTATAACGTACACTATGATGTTCTTCAAATCGGGATTTTAAACCTTCCAGGATCTGTATGCTTTCATCAACAGTTGGTTCGCTTATATCAACTTTTTGAAAACGTCGTGCCAGCGCACGATCTTTTTCAAAGATGCCTCGGTATTCCTGGTACGTCGTTGAACCAATGCATTTTAAATCACCAGAAGCTAAAACTGGTTTTATTAAATTAGAGGCGTCCATCGCGCCACCGGATGCCGCACCGGCACCGATGATGGTATGAATCTCATCAATAAAGAGGATTGAACCCTCTTCTGATTTCAATTGATTGATCACGGCCTTTAAACGTTTTTCAAAATCGCCGCGATATTTTGTGCCAGCTAACAAGGCGCCTAAATCCAGTGAGTATATTACGCAACCGTCTAAGACTTCAGGTACTTCCTTATCAACAATCTTTTTTGCCAGGCCTTCAGCAAGTGCTGTTTTACCAACCCCGGCTTCACCAACAAATAGAGGATTATTTTTCCGGCGACGACACAGTATCTGGATAGTGCGTTCTAGTTCATGCTTGCGGCCAATAAGCGGATCGATCTTGCCGATTTCGGCCAGTTCATTCAGGTTAGTGGCAAACTGGCTTAATGGATCCTGTGTTTTCTCGCCCACATCTTCTTCGCTTGTGGCTTCATTACCCATCGAATCTTCGTTACCAATCTTTGGAATGCCGTGCGAGATATAATTAACAACTTCAAGGCGTGTAATTTCCTGTTTCTTGAGGAAATAAACCGCCTGTGATTCCTGTTCACTAAAAATAGCGACTAGAACATTAGCGCCACTCACTTCATTCTTACCGGAAGACTGTACGTGAAATACCGCACGTTGCAGTACGCGCTGAAAACCTAAGGTCGGCTGGGTCTCACGTTCATCGTTCGGTGGCAACAGGGGTGTAGTTTCGTCTAGAAAGTCACTAATGTCTTTGCGCAAACCATCTATGTTGGCTCCGCAAGCTCGCAGTACATCGACTGAAGATGGGTTATCACATAAGGCCAGCAACAGGTGCTCAACCGTCATGAACTCATGGTTTCGTTCACGCGCGTCTTTAAACGCCGTATTTAGTGAACCCTCTAATTCCTTGCTTAACATAACGTACCCCTAATCATTTACTTCCATAGTGCATAACAATGGGTGTTCATTTTGCTTGGCATAGTCATTAACATAAACAACTTTTGTCTCAGCAATCTCACGAGTAAACACGCCACAGACACCAATTCCTTTTGTGTGCACATTTAACATTACATGAGTAGCCTTTTCACGATTCATGCCAAAAAACTTTTCCAGCACATGCACAACAAACTCCATAGGAGTGTAATCGTCATTTAACAGAATTACTTTATACATGGATGGACGTTTTAATTTCGGTTTTGCCTCTTCTACGGCAAGACCGTCGTCATAGCGACCTGGAACTATTTCATCACTCATAATCAGTATTTAGTGCTTAACTGCCATTTATCAACTTCGGGAGGCCTATTTTATCAACTCATGAGAGGAATAATGTAAATTTTTGACTATAGTTTAAATTGTCAGTTTTATGCTCAATATAGCTCAGTAAGTCCCTGTTTTTCAGTTTTGGAACCGGGAAATAAAGATTTGCACTTGCTGATGGGCATGAGATTACTTTGTAGATATGGCATCAATGAAGGAGGCTAGGAAGGCATGACTACCGGTATCGTAAAATGGTTTAGTAACACCAAGGGTTATGGGTTTATTTCACCTGAACAAGGCGGAGATGATATATTTGCTCATTTTTCATCCATTACCATGGATGGCTACAAAACATTAAAAAAAGGGCAAAAAGTTGAGTTCGAATGCACTCAGGGACCAAAAGGTCTACATGCGGTCAGCATTCAACCGTCCAGTTTAGAGTCGACGGTTACCGCGCACTGATTTTTACCCTGCAAAATAATAGTTAAACACTGAGTTTTTCGTACCATGTTGTATTGACCCGGCACCTCAGACCCCCGTCCTGGAGGTCTGAGGCTGCGGCTTCCATACAATAATGACACGTCAGATCTATAGAATCCGGTGCTGACATGCACTGAGGCACCGTTTATTTGGCGTTCCTGGCGTTATCGGCAGTAAATTATTTGCCGGTGGAGCCATTGTTCTAATGCCCAGAAAGGCGAAACTGGATGGTGTGTTGATCGTAATCAGAGGCGACGGCAATGTTATAACCCTGTGCGTAATTAACACCGATTTCTTTCAACATAACCATCGTTTCTTCATTTTGCACATACTCAGCAATCGTTTGCTTACCAAGAATATGACAGACATCGTTGATAGCCTTGACCAGGGCATAATTTAATTCATCTTCATGCATCGAACCAATGAACGAACCATCAATTTTTACGTAATCAACATCCAGTTCGCGCAAATAGGAAAAAGAACTGTAACCAACGCCAAAATCATCCAGCGCCGTTTTGAAACCCATTGAACGCAACTCTAAAAGAAAATTTCTGGCCTTTTCAAGATCGGCTATGGCAACGTCTTCGGTAATTTCAAAGACCACAGATTTTGCCTCAACTTTTAAGGTCGATAACGACGCACGAATTACATCCAGCACTTGCGGGTCACCTATCGACTTACCGGACAAATTAATAAAGTAACATAAGCCTTCCTGTATCGGCTGCATGTTTAGCCACTCAAAAGCATGCTCAACGACCCAGCGATCAATTTCCGGCATTAAACCGAATCGTTCTGCCGAATCAAAAAAACCGCTCGGTAAAATATATTCACCTGTATCCGTATCAAGCATACGCAACAAAAGTTCATGACTGAATAAACTTGAATCGCTAACGTTTAATATTGGCTGGCATGAGAAAACAAAACCATTATTTTCTAATGCATGCCGAATCCGTCGAGTCCAGCCCATCTCATTATAAAAGGTATCTATTCGATCTTTGTCTTTAGTTTCGAAGACATGAACGCGATTTCGACCACCACGTTTTGCCATATGGCATGCTACATCTGCGCGAGCAAGAAAGGCATCTTTGCTTTCAATGCCAGGTTCATACATCGCCACACCGATCGAACAACCCGTATCAATATGTTTGCCGGCAACCGCAAAATTATACCCGGCGATAGCTGTGCGATAATTATCGGCTACTTTTTTAACCTGATCTTTTTCGACATCTACCAATATCAATGCAAATTCATCACCACCAAGGCGCGCAAGGATATCACTTTTACGTGTGCGTGCTGCCAATGTGTTGGCGATACCAACCAGCAGACGATCGCCCTGCAAATGTCCAAGGGTATCATTTATATATTTAAAGTTATCAAGATCAATATAAATGCACGCACATAACGAATCTTCGTGGCGTTTGGCTCGTTCGAATTCTCGCTCGAGTGTGACGTTAAAATATTGTCGGTTAAACAGGCTGGTTAACGAATCATGCTCGGCCAAATGTTGCAGATGATCAATCATAGCGCGACGCTCGGTAACATCGGCGACGATTGCGGTAAATAATCGTTTGCCAGCAATTTGCATCTCACTCGTTTTGAATGACATAACAAATTCATGGTCATTTTTTCTTAGCGCCTGAAGCTCCTGCGCGCCTTTAAATTCACCTAATCCACCTGTACGCAACAGGTCCTTAAGTTCATTTTCTTTTTCGTGTATCGGATCCGTGTTTAATAATAAATCAAAACCACGTCCAACCACTTCGTTACTTTTGTAATTAAATAATTGTTGCGCAGCAAGATTAAATGTCTCGATACAACCTTGTTCATCAATGGTGATTATGCCTTCTGCGGCATTATCCAGAATGGATTCCAGTCGACGCTGGCGATTATAAACCTGGTGACGCATTTCATTATAAGAGTTAATTAATTTTTTAATTTCTTCGATTCCCGGGCCATCATTATCATCGATGGTAGAGCCCAGCTGATCTGACTGCATCTGATTTGCCAGCTTTAATACTGGACGTCGGATGTTACGCTGAAAGATAACGTGAACCACAAACATCATCATAAATACTATCGCGGTAAATATAAAAATAAACCAGGACAATGTGGTTGCTGTTTTCTGTGAATCTACCATGGCCTTCTGGTTTGATGTATGGGCTAGTTCTTCGATCAACTCTGCCTTTTCCAACAAAGAATATAAAACAGGCTGGAAAGAATTTTGAATCAGGGCAACATCCGCTCGCCAGTTATCAGATAAATATATTTCAATAGCACGCTCTAACGCTTTGTTATAGGCGTCGACCGCAATTCGCATCTGCCCTATCGATTCTTCCTGTTGAATTCCTAGTAGACCTTTTTTGTTCTGGACTTCAAGTTTATCCAGGGTATCGACCACATTTCCGATAAACAGCTTTCGATTTTCAAGGTTATTACGCATAGCCACATCAGGATCGCCAAAAGCCCCCATTCGATTCGCAACAAAGATACGAAACCAGCTGACTTGCATTGACCAGGCATAACGGGCCTCCTGAAACAACTGCATAACATTATAGTGATCACCTTGCACAACATTAGGCCGGAAATCTGTCAGCGCACCTTCCTGTAAGGCTAACTCAACCGCTTCAGAAAACTCGCGATTAATGGGTTCTAATTCGTTTAAGAGAATGGGCATCGCAGGATAACGACTCTCCACATCACGCATAATCTTTTGATATTGCACGGTTACATCATTTAATTTTTCAACATTACTGGCAAGCTCAAAGGCCATCACACTTAGTTGATTGTCATTTTTAACTTCGGGTATATACACAAAAGCCCACGCCAGTTTCCGCGCCGTATGTAAATGATGATTTAATTCTTCGAGCTTGGTACTGGATAGAAATGTTGAGTACTGATGTAAATTACTTTCAACCGCCCTGACCTCTTCAATAATTTTGTGTATTGAATTACTCATCAGGTTATTAGTCTGGATTTTTTTATAATTCTGATCGGCGGCCTGCTGGACCAACATAAAAGAATAGGAAGCCAGTGATAACAGTGACAGCAGGAAAATTACCGCAACGATAATGAATCGTCCATTTAAGGTTTTCACCGCGAATGTCATAATACCCGAGCTCGTTCAGTTTGCTGCATTATATATGTGGTATATATGTTTTTAGTCTTATTCATTTTTATATAATATTTTACTTTAAGTTATGGTACTTACTTCTTGATATTAATAGCATTTAACAAGCCGTTTGATGTAGTCTGCCAGTTTCGGCCACACCCACCGAAACAAACGTTAAGCAACTACATTGAGACAGAAAATATCTACCCGTGTGGACGTCTGGATCGCGACAGTGAGGGTCTCTTGCTATTAACCGATGACGGTCTATTACAACATCGGATCACGGCGCCAAAACTTAAAATGAAAAAGGGCTACTGGGTGCAAGTTGAGGGAATTCCGACCCCAGAGGCGCTCAATTTACTGAGTAAAGGGGTCGAGTTAAATGACGGGATGACAAGCCCAGCACAGGTTCAAGCAATTGCAGAACCACAGATCTGGGAACGCGAGCCACCCATTCGTGAACGTAAATCCATTCCTACCCAGTGGCTGGACATCAGCATTAAAGAAGGCCGTAACCGGCAGATTAGACGGATGACGGCAAAAATCGGTTATCCTACCTTACGATTAATACGCTACCGTATCGGGCCATGGTACTTAAATGACCTGGGCAGTGGACAATCTGAGTTACGCGACGTACCAAAATCGATCGAAAACGAATTAAAACAGCTTAAAGGCAAATCGTAATCATGCAGTGGACTCCACACGTCACCGTGGCCAGCATTCTAAAACAGGATAACAAGTATCTTTTTGTACAGGAGCGAAAAGATAAACGTCTGGTACTCAATCAGCCCGCCGGCCATTGGGAAGCAGGTGAAACATTGATCGAGGCGGCGATTAGAGAAACCCTCGAAGAAACCGCATGGCATTTTGAACCACAGGCGATCACCGGTATTTATCAGTGGCATCACGAACGCCGGGGCGAAACCTTTTTGCGTTTTTGTTTTTCCGGAACGTTGTTAGAGCATGATTCAACCCAGACACTGGATCCGGACATCGAATCCACCATCTGGCTGACGGAAGATGAGTTATCGGCACAACACGCCACACATCGTAGCCCATTAGTGCAACGCTGCATGGATGATTACCTGTCCGGCATTCAACATGACCTGCGAATTGTATCGTCTTTATAAATGACCGCTAAAAAGAAAATTATTGTCGGCATCTCCGGCGGCGTGGATTCATCTGTTAGCGCCCTGCTGTTAAAACAACAGGGTTATGATGTTGCTGCGGTGTTTATGAAAAACTGGGAAGCCGATGATGAAGACGATTATTGCCCGGCCGAACAGGATCTTAGTGATGCACAACAGGTATGCGACACACTGAACATCGATCTCGAAGGCGTTAATTTTTCGGATCAATACTGGGATAGAGTGTTCGCCTATTTTCTGCAGGAATACTCGGCCGGTCGCACGCCTAACCCTGATATTTTATGCAACAAGGAAATTAAGTTTCGTGCCTTTCTGGATTTCGCCCTGTCCCGTGGTGCTGAAAAAATTGCCACTGGCCATTACGTACGCAGCGAACAACGCGATGGTGCATACTATCTACTACGTGGTCTGGATCAGGATAAAGATCAAAGCTATTTTTTATATACTTTGCAACAGGATCAGCTCGCCAAATGCCTGTTTCCAGTAGGCCAACTGTCCAAACCTGAAGTACGCAAACTTGCCGAACAAAATAATCTGATCACGTACAATAAAAAAGACAGCACCGGCATCTGTTTTATTGGCGAGCGTGACTTCAAGAGTTTTTTACAGCGTTTTTTGCCCGCCCAGCCTGGTGATATCGTAACGGCCGATGGCGATGTGCTGGGACGACATGATGGCTTAATGTATTACACCCGCGGACAACGGCAAGGATTAGGGCTAGGTGGGCAGGCGAAATACGGGCCAGAACCCTGGTATGTGGCCGATAAAGATCTTGATGTAAATAAGCTCATTGTCGTACAGGGCCACGATCATGCTTTGCTGCAAAGCCACTGGTTAACGGCCAATAATCTTGACTGGGTATCTGGCCGTGAGCTAAATACACCGTTACACTGCACCGCAAAAACCCGCTATCGACAAACCGATGCGACTTGTTATCTCAAGCCACAGGCAGACAACAGCCTGCATGTTGAGTTTGAACAACCACAATGGGCTGTTACCATTGGCCAGTCGGTTGTGTTTTATCAGGACGAAGTGTGTCTGGGTGGTGGAATTATTAATACAACGGAAAAATTAATTAACTAATGACTAACTTAACAGACAAAACCATTGCCCTGGCTGGCGTCTTTCAGTGCGCGCGAATGGTTTCCGATATTGCCAACAAAGGTATGGTTGATCAGTATGATCTTGAAACGATTGTGCGCAGCACACTCAATCAATCACCGGAATCGACCCTCGCCGTGTATGGTAAGTATATAAATATAAATACTGGCCTGCATGCCCTGACCCAGCACCTGAGCGATGGCGTCGTGCAACGGGATATGAATACTGCACGTTACGTGATTAGCCTGCTGCACCTTGCCCGAAAAGTCTGGAAGCGCAATGCCATGCTTGCGACTATTGCCAGCCGACTTGAACGTGTGCAGGAACAGGTCGACCTGTTTGGCATCACGCATGACAATGTGCTGGCCAACCTGGCAAGCATTTACAGTGACACTGTTAGCACCCTCTCGCCTAAAATCATGGTGACCGGTGAGACTCATCACCTCAATAACCCACAAAATGCCGACAAAATTCGAGCCATCCTGATGGGGGGTATTCGCTCCGCCATATTATGGCAGCAAGATGGCGGCACTCGCTGGCAAATCCTGTTAAAGCGCCGTCGCTTCGTCGAAGAGGCCCGACGTATCCTGGAAGAAGAGATGTCGAACCAGCTCCATTAAATTACGTGTAAAATTTCATCATGGCGCGTATCCGCAACAATTCGCTATAATGGGTGATTGCATCGCTAAATATTAATCATTGAAGGAGCTTTCATGGCTGACAGTTTTAAATCCCGCAGTACTCTTAAGGTCAACGGATCTGACTACACCTATTTTCGTTTAGACAAAGTAAAAGGCAGCGAAAAACTGCCTTTCTCGTTGAAAATACTGCTTGAGAACCTGCTGCGCCATGAAGACGGGGTCAACGTAACCCGCGCCGACATCCAGTCACTTGCCAACTGGGAGCCAACCGCCCAACCTGATACCGAGATTGCATTTACCCCGGCCCGCGTACTGATGCAGGACTTTACCGGTGTGCCCGCGGTAGTCGATCTGGCCGCGATGCGCGATGCGATGCGTGAATTAGGCGGTGACCCGGAGAAAATTAATCCCCTGCAACCGGCTGAACTAGTCATCGATCACTCGGTGCAGGTCGATAAATTCGGCAGCGCCGATTCGTTTTCATTAAACGAAGCGCTCGAATACCAGCGCAACAAAGAACGCTACACCTTTTTAAAATGGGGCCAGAACGCCTTTTCAAACTTTAAGGTCGTGCCACCCGAAACCGGCATCGTGCATCAGGTTAACCTGGAATATTTAGCCCGCACCGTGTTCGTCAAAGAAGACGGCAATCAAAAAATCGCTTATCCGGACACCCTGGTCGGCACCGATTCGCATACCACCATGATCAATGGCCTCGGCGTACTGGGCTGGGGCGTGGGCGGCATTGAAGCTGAAGCAGCGATGTTAGGTCAGGCCATTTCGATGCTGATACCACAGGTGGTCGGCTTTGAACTCAAAGGCCAGCTACCCGAAGGTGCGACCGCGACGGATCTGGTGTTAACCGTGGTTGAAGTACTGCGCCAGCACGGCGTGGTCGGCAAATTTGTTGAATTCTTCGGCCGCGGTCTCGACCATCTGCCGCTGGCTGATCGGGCCACTCTGGCCAATATGGCCCCGGAATACGGTGCAACCTGTGGCATCTTCCCGATTGATGTTGAAACGCTGAATTATTTACGTCTGTCCGGGCGAGATGAAGATCAGGTGCTATTGGTTGAGGCCTACGCCAAAGCACAGGGCATGTTCCGTACTGAAGTCCAGTCCGCGGCCAAATACAGCTCGGTCATCAGCATGGACATCAGCACCATCGAACCCAGCATCGCCGGACCGAAACGGCCACAAGATCGGGTGCCGTTGAGCAAATCTCAACCCATGTTTAACGACGCCAAGGCCGCCCTGCATAAAGAGCGTAACCTGACCTCAAGCGGTTCGGTGTCGACCACTATTAATGATGAAGCAGTCGAAATCAAAGACGGTGCGGTAGTGATAGCGGCGATCACGTCGTGCACCAATACCTCCAACCCAACCGTGATGATCGGTGCCGGCATGGTGGCCAAAAAGGCCGCCAAACTTGGCCTCACGGTCAAACCCTGGGTGAAAACCTCGTTAGGGCCGGGCTCGCGGGTGGTTACCGAATACCTGGAATCCGCCGGGCTGATGGATGATCTCGACAAACTGGGCTTTAACGTGGTCGGTTACGGCTGTACTACCTGTATTGGTAATTCTGGTCCACTACCCCTCGAGGTCAGCGCGGCCATTCACGAGGGTGATCTGACCGTATGTTCCGTCCTGTCGGGTAATCGAAACTTCGAAGGCCGGGTGCACGCCGAGGTGCGCATGAACTACCTGGCTTCCCCACCTCTGGTGGTGGCCTATGCGATCGCCGGCACCATGGATATCGACTTATATAATGAACCCCTGGGCCAGGATACTGATGGCAATGATGTTTACCTGAAAGATATCTGGCCCAGTTCCAGTGAAGTGCAGGCGGTGGTCGGCGCGAACGTTAACCGCGAACAATTTAGTAGCACCTATGCCAATGCCTTCAAGGGCACCGAACGCTGGCAGAAGCTTGATGCCGGCAGTGGCAAGCAGTTTGGCTGGGAAGCGGACTCTACCTATATTCAAAATCCACCCTACTTTACCGGTATGACCGCCAAACCGGGTGCGCTGAAGCCGATCTTTGCCGCGCGGATACTGGCTTTGCTGGGTGACTCGGTTACCACTGACCACATTTCACCCGCAGGCGCGATCAAAGCCGACAGCCCGGCAGGCCAATACCTGCAAGACAATGGCGTCAATGCCTCGGACTTTAATTCCTATGGCTCACGCCGGGGTAATCACGAAGTCATGATGCGCGGCACCTTCGCCAACATCCGTCTACGCAATCTGCTGGCGCCCGGCACCGAAGGCGGCGTCACCCTGCACCTGCCTTCACAGCAACAGATGTCGATCTACGATGCCGCGATGAAATATCGTGATGAAGGCTTCCCATTAGTTGTGCTGGCCGGTAAAGAATATGGCTCCGGTTCGTCACGCGACTGGGCGGCCAAGGGCCCGAACCTGCTGGGAGTACGCGCGGTCATCGCCGAAAGCTATGAGCGCATCCATCGAACGAATCTGGTCTGCATGGGCATCCTGCCGCTGCAATTTAAAGCTGGTGACAGCGCCAAATCTTTAGGCCTGACCGGTCATGAACTGCTCAGTGTGGGCGATATACAGGACGGCAAGGCGAAACAGGTACAAATCACCGCCGTTGCCCCTGATGGCGAAAAGAAAACCTTCAAGGTCAGCGTGCGCATCGACACCCCACAGGAAGTCGAATACTACCAGCATGGCGGCATTCTGCATTACGTGCTTCGACAATTGTCATCATCTTAACGACTTACTTTACCCGTCATACTTTTCGCAAAAGTGTGACGGGTTTTCCGCTTTCGATCTTAATTAATCCAATCTGATACCTTGATCACATCCTTGCTAAAGCCCATATAGGTATTGCCGATAACGAAAATGTTAGCAAAGCAATGTTCAATTTCCAGCAGCGAGGTACACAGCAGTGAGAATTCCGATTTACGGTCCAGCAATAGGCACTCATCTTGGCAAACCCATCTTCTCGACCATCGAATCTGAAGACGGTAAATTTGTCTTTGACCGCCTGGCCGAATGCGACAGAGATGGCTGCCCCCTTCAGCAGCTTGCAAAAGCCGAACTGATGGTCAATCCAGGGCTGATCTACCGCCCGGCATAAAAACCTGTTCAAGCCTGAAAACGTTCAGGCAGGTGTGAGATCCTTCACACCTGAGAAGCAGGTGGATATTGGCTTTACCTGCTGACAAGCATTTCCCCGGATTTATCTTTGCTCAAGCTAAGATCTTCTATTTAAACGATATTTGTTAACACCTATCCCCTAATTCCGCGCAAACTGTTAGAATCCTGTTCTTATTTCTATAAACAGGTATACCATGACAGCTCTGACTTCCCTCACTGCCGTATCCCCGATTGATGGTCGCTATGCCGCTCGCAGCGAAGTGCTGCGCGACCTGTTTAGCGAATATGCATTGATTAAACACCGGGTTATTGTCGAAGTGCGCTGGTTACAACACCTTGCCGCCGAAAAAAATATTGATGAAGTACCCGCATTTTCCAAAGACGCGCAAGCCGCATTAGAAAAAATCCTTAGCGACTTCTCAGTTGAGGACGCCCAGAAAGTAAAAGACATCGAACGTACCACTAACCACGATGTAAAAGCAGTTGAGTATTTTTTAAAAGAGGCGATCAAGGGTAACGCTGAATTAAACGCGGTCAGTGAGTTTATTCACTTTGCCTGCACCTCCGAAGACATCAATAACCTCTCGCATGCGTTAATGCTCAAGGGCGCACGCGAAACGGTGTTAATCCCATTGATGAAGGAGTTAATTGAAAAACTCACCGAACAAAAAGATAAAACCATAAACCATTCGATGCTGGCCCATACCCACGGGCAACCGGCCTCGCCGACCACGGTTGGTAAAGAGATCGCGAATGTTATTTTTCGATTAGAGCGTCAGATAAAACAACTTGCCGACGTTTCTATTTTAGGAAAAATTAACGGCGCAGTCGGAAACTACAATGCGCACGTTGTCGCCTACCCGGAAGTGGACTGGCCGAAGTTTTGTGAAACGTTTGTTGCGGGTTTAGGTATCGAGTTTAATCCGATGACCATCCAGATCGAACCGCATGACTACATCGCGGAATTCTTTCATGTCGTGATTCGCTTTAATACTATTTTGTTAGATTTTGATCGGGACATCTGGACCTACATTTCGATGGGGTACTTTAAACAGAAAACCATTGCCGGTGAAGTGGGCTCATCGACCATGCCGCATAAAGTTAACCCGATCGACTTTGAAAACTCCGAAGGCAACCTTGGCATTGCCAATGCCCTGTTTGACCACCTGGCGATGAAACTACCGATCTCTCGCATGCAACGTGACCTGACCGATTCCACGGTGTTACGCAACCTCGGTGTCGGCATTGCGCACTCGTTAATCGCCTATCATTCGACTTTGCGCGGCCTATCCAAACTCGAGGTCAACGAAAAGGCCCTGTTAGCTGATCTGGATCAAAACTGGGAAGTACTGGCCGAACCCATTCAAACCGTGATGCGTCGCTATGCTGTGCCCGAGCCCTATGAAAAATTAAAGGCCCTGACTCGCGGACAACGCATCACCAAAGACAGCATGCATGCGTTTATCGATACGCTGGAGATCCCCGACAACGAAAAACAACGTTTAAAAGAGCTCAGCCCGGCCAGTTATATCGGGCTTGCCAAAACCTTAACCTGAAAGCGTTCGCCAGATTTACTCTGGTTTAAAACGTAGAAGCGGGCTCAGACCCTTTAATAGCATTATCGCGGTCTGAGCCCGCTCCTACAGGCAAATTACTCTGGTAACCAGCCGTAATTAGATTATAATTTTTATATAAGCAACAAAATCAAGAGCAAACAGCAATGGATGACGATTTAGAGGTTTTAGAAAAAACCGAGCACCGACTCGGTGAGTCTGGTGATGATATCCTGATCGACACGAGTGAAGAAAATCAGAAGCTGATCCTGGAGCTGGTTGCACAGACCTCTAAAACCATCGACATTTTCACCCGTGATATGGCTGCTCGTATTTACGATAACAGTAAATTCATCACCGCAATCCGCAACCTGGTGGTCGGTAATAATAAAATTAAAGTTAGAATTTTAATCATTGATCCCGACAAGTCCATCAAAAATGGTCATCGCATTGTCGAGCTGGCACGACGTTTAAGCAGTTCGATCGAGATTCGACATGTACATATTGATAATCGTTCAGATGCACAATCCTTTTTAATCGCCGATGGCCACGGCATCTTGCATCGCAAGCTGGCCAGCCGTTACGAGGCCACGGTTAATTTCAATAATCGGCAGTTTTGCCGCGAACGCCTGACTTATTTCAACGAGGTATGGGAGCGCAGCCAGCCCGTATTAGATTTTAAACGATTACATATATAGAAAGTTTGAGCCCATGAAAAAAATCATCACCCTCCTGTTACTTTTAGTCTCAATGAACGCCTGGTCAGACATGCTCATTGAAACAATACAACTGCATAATCGTAGTGCAGATGAAGTTATTCCCATCGTCGAGCCCATGCTGGATGAAGAAGGCAGTCTGACCGGAACCGGATACAAACTCATTATAAAAAGTACACCGAGCAACATAACTCAGATTCGGACATTAATCGAAGAGATTGATATCAACCCCCGTAACCTGAAAATTTCTGTATCCTACCGAGATCAATCTAATCAAAATGACCGCGGCGGTTCTGTCAGTGTTAAAACCAAAGGAGAAATCGGCAGTGTTGAAATCGGTAATCCAGATAACCAGCAGGATGGCAACCTGACCGTCACTGGCGATAATGACAAGGTTAAATTTGATGCGCGCATCTATGAAACCAAAGCAAAAAATAATAAAACCGATATACAAACCATGTCGGTCACCGAAGGTTACTGGGGCACCATCTCGATGGGCCAATCCATCCCCTATGCGCAACGTCACAGAAACCGCGATGGCACGGTAACCGAAACCATTCAGTATAAAAAAGTTATGACTGGCTTCAGGGTAAAACCCCGAACCAATGGCAATAACGTCACCTTAACCATCCAGCAACAAAGACAGAACCGTGTAGACAACGGCCTCGCCATCGATTCCAGCGAGCTCGAAACCGTGGTTACTGGTAAACTAGGGCAATGGATCTACATCGGCGGTACGGATCACAGCAAAAATCTATCTCAATCCGGTTTAACCTATAGCACCCGCGTACGCTCAACCGATGTTAATCAGGTCTGGATCAAGGTAGAACGCCCGTAAGCCAAAGCTATGTCAGTAAAACCTGCTTTTAACATACTCTACACCATTACCCCTGCCTCACCCGAAGCTCATGTCTTTGAGGTGGTGTGTTGTATCCAAACCCCTGACCCCGACGGGCAAATCGTTTATTTACCGGCGTGGATACCGGGAAGTTATATGATCCGTGATTTTGCTAAAAATATTACCAAGATAAACGCCGTCAGTAACCAGCAACCGATCACGTTAAGCAAACAGGATAAACAAACCTGGCGGTGCGAGAAAACCACCTCAGCCATTGAAATTCGCTACAAAGTATATGCCTGGGATTTATCAGTACGCACCGCACACCTGGACACGACTCATGCTTTTTTTAATGGCAGCAGTGTGTTCCTGGCGATTAAAGGACTGGAAAACGAAGCCGCACAGGTCACCATTAATTTACCGGCTGGTGAGCAATACAAAAACTGGCGCGTGGCAACAACGTTAAGTCGAGAACACACCGAACTGTTTAGCGCGGGCAATTACTCGGCACAAAACTACGAAGAATTGATCGACCACCCGGTAGAGATGGGACAGTTTGATGAAATCAATTTTTCCCTTAATGACATTCCCCATCACATTATTGTCACCGGTATACACAGTAGCAATCTAACCCGACTCACCGATGACGTAAAAAAGATCTGCCAAACCCATATCAACATGTTCGGCGAACTGCCCGAGATGGAACGATATATGTTTTTACTTACCGTAGTCGGAACGGGTTACGGTGGATTAGAACACCGCAGCTCCACCGCATTGATCTGCAACCGCAAAGATCTGCCCACGAAAAACATGCAAAAGCTAAACGACGATTACGTCAACCTGCTCGGCCTGTTTAGCCATGAATACTTCCACACCTGGAACATCAAACGCATCAAGCCCGAAGAGTTCATACCCTACTCATTACAAAACGAGACCTACACTGAATTACTATGGGCCTTCGAAGGCATCACGTCATACTATGATGAACTTGGCTTAGTCCGCAGCGGCACGATCGATGAACAAACCTATCTTGAGCTGCTCGGCAAAAATATCACCCGAGTCATGCGCGGCGCAGGCCGACACAAACAAACCTTATTAGAATCAAGCTACGATGCCTGGACCAAATTCTACCAGCAGGACGAAAACGCCCCCAACGCCATCGTCAGTTATTACGTCAAAGGCGCGCTGTTTGCCATGTGTCTGGATCTGAAAATACGCGCGACCACAGAAAACAAAAACACACTCGATGACGTCATGCGCGAGTTATGGATATCCTATGGCAAAGAAGGCACCGGCATCACAAACTCAACCATCCCTGAAATCGTACAGACCTTAACAAAAACCTCGCTAAACGATTTCTTTACCGATTATCTAAACACCACAAACGACCTGCCACTGGACGAATTACTCAAAGATGTTGCTCTGACATTAGAGGCCCGAGCCACCGACAACCTGGACGACGCCGGCGGCAAAGCTAAAAGCGACGACATCCAGACCTTTAATTTAGGCGTCAAACTGCAAAGCAATCCGCTCGGCGCAAAAGTACAGGTTGTTTATGACGGAGGCGCGATACAACAGGCTGGAATTGCCAGTGGCGATGTTATTATTGCTGTGAATAAATTAAAAGCCAGTAAAGAAACCCTGTTATCGCTATTGTCGGCCTGTTCTTCTGGTGATCATGTTATCTTTGATGTATTCAGGCGTGACGAGCTAATTTCATTTACAGTCAAACTTCAGGAGCCTGTTGGAAATACTTATTTCTTAATTACTGCAGATGATTCCGAAAAAACCATGATCCGGACTAAATGGTTTACCTGAAATACTTAAATAGTATTATGCAATTATTGATTGATCTCATATCGAGTCATTTCTATCGCAATTTTTGCTAATTCTTTCGAAATAGAATGCAATTTCAGCTTATCTTCGTGCTGACAAAAAATAGCAAAAGGTAAGGCGTCGCGCACAAGCTTGTTACCATCAGGGATGGTGTTACTTGCAAACTCATTGAAGCCAGATAGGCTGGAATTAACGAGTAGATATACGGCAATACTGTCTGGAGGAAGAGTAAGCTTTAGAGATGAAATATCGTCTATACGAGCCGCAGGTACAGAGCCATGAAAAACTTTAAATATATTCGAAGAAAAGATAATACTATTAGCTTTATTATCATATGATTTATTTTTTAAGTAACTGCTGTGCAAAGCTTCAGAAATCTTTGACCCGGGACAGATAGATTCCTTTAAATTGTTACCTGGGCTGGAAATAGATTCATTAAATTTTGTTAGATCAGCATTAAAAATACTGAGCCACTTCCCATAATTATTTGCTACAAAATCTATACCTCTGGTTTCATCAGATTGGCATGCTGTTGAAAATTGCACAAATATAAAAACTAAAACAATGCTACGTATGGGGTTGGCGTGATTAGGCTGCTTTTTCATCGTTCGAGTTTTGCCTGCTGTTTTCTACAAATAGCTCCAAAACATCAGAGATCTTTCTTTTAAAGAAGCATTTTACTCTCGATATCATCAAATTAATGGAATATCGGTTTTTATTTTTTTATATATTTATTAAAGTCCGAAATTTTATCTGTATTAGTTAATTCAATGTGATTGTACTGTCCAGAGAAAAAGCATGAGTCTTCGGGTTCATTTTCAGGTTTAAGCATTATTTTGCGCGAACATAAATCATAAATAATCCCTTTTACAATAACTTTTTTACCTATCATTGCTTTATGGATTTTTGAAACTGTATCGATTCCAGAAAAATCCCCATCAGGGAAAAAAGCCTCGTTAATCTTGTCCCAGCTTAAAGCTAACTGCTGAACACTCGAATTGTTATCAATTGATTCGACGCTGACACTTTCCACGTCAATTGACATATCTAATGCTGGCAACCCGCTTCGAGAATTATCAATTCTCTCTTTTGCTTTAAAAACACCAGACACATATATTTGTTCTGATTTTTTAGGTTTATCACTAAACGAGGCCAGGTAGACAATTAAACCTGCAATTGATAACGCTACGACCGAAATGAAAAACTTTTTCATGTCTACATATAATCTTCAATATAAAATGTAATTGTTTCACGCAATTTTATTAAATCCGATGTCAAAGAATAGCCGAAGACGTCTCTTCGTTATAATAATGCAGCCGCGCTTTGTTAAAGACAGCTCTAAACATACTGAAAACCGAACAAAAACTTATTTTTTTTATTCCTGAAGTCTGCAAAAATCAGTACGTCGCAAAAAACTTAAACAAATTCTGAACTTGACGGAGATGTGTCATTGTCAACATAATGATCTATAACTGGATTAGTAATGAATGGGATTTGCAACAACCTGTCATACCATTTTGATTTCATTAACATCTTTAATGGCATAACAGTCCCCACAAGCCATTCATCTTCTTTATATAGATATTTATTATATTGGGCAGTATCAAACCAAACCTTTGCTGCATTGGTAATTCCTTCAGGCTTGCAGTCAATTAATTTATCTGAATCAATAGGATAATTCTTCATATAAACTGGATTCAGATGTTTCTTCCATAGATCCATGCGTATTTTTTTAACAACACTTTTATCTTTAAATGCTATGTTAATTTCGCTATCGTAATCCATGCTGCGTATATTTAAGTTAGCAGAACCGATACTGGCAAATATATCGTCAACTATTAGTGTTTTAACATGCGCATCAATTGCCTGGTAATGAACCTTATCCGGATTTGGGATTTTTTTAGTCCATGCGTAAATTTCTTTTCTTTGAGCATGTGTCATGCGAGCTTTTATATTTTCAACATATTTTGCTTGAGATGAATCTTTACCCCAAATAGCGACCACTCCGGCATAAATATTATCACTATGAATATTGCTAGTACCAGCTAAATATTTAGCCATTAAAGATCCCGTAGTACTTGATAGCGTATTAGCAACGATACAGTATGGTGTAAAAATTTTCCCGAATTCCTTATAAGCATTTTCTACGATTTTCAATGTGTCTGTAGTCGGCGCTCTCTCTAGCGCAGAATCTGGTACGCGTATCACAAGGTGGAAATCAAAATCCCCCTTACGTGCCCTTACTCGTTTTGCAATGTCACGAGCAAGTTCTTCGTGTCGAAAATATTGATTTTCCATATAGATATAATGATTTGCATTCGCAATAGCTTGGCGATATATTTTTAATATTGCTTCTTCTTTTTTAATTTTCCTGGTACGTACGATTTGCGCCGGAATACCATTATATATTGGATTTATTCGCAAGGAATTCATGTCATTTATGAATATTTTATCTATTGGTGATGTATTTTTAACACCAGACTCCGCTCGAAAAGGAACCGGAATATTTCTGTTTATACCTGGAACAAATACGGGTATCCAGGCAGTAGATTGACGCCCCGAACGTGCCCAACGTGCAGCAAAGTTCTTTTCAAGATCTTTAACGCAGGGCCCTTCTACCTTAGCCGAAATATCATGCCTCGGTGTCGATCCAGGATCACGCATAAAGTTAAATACAAGGTTGTCGTTGGTATCCCAGTCGGAGGTACGCATATTCATGCCCATCACATACCCGACCTTATTGTCAACAACAACCGTTTTCTGGTGGTGTGATGCGGTAATACTTTTTGTTGTTTCATATCGAAGTTCGATATTAACAACATCTTGTATTCGATTATACCATTCCCAGTCATCCCTGTAGTAAGGATCTTTTTCTGATTCTTTCATTAGCGCTGGGATCCGCATCAACGTACCTGATTTATACAAGCCCCAAAGTATAATTCGAACTTTCACATTACGATTAAGTGCCGCATCTATAAGTAATTCGCCAATAGAATCGAGGTCTTTATTTGCGTTACCACGAACTAGTCGAAATCCAGGCATAAAAGACCAGAGAGCAATATGGACTGAAGATCTCGCAGTTCGTATTGTTTGATGTATATCTAAAAATGTTTTTTCCCCACATATTAGCGGTTCAACTTTATTTCCAAATCGAACTGGGTAGCCCTTTTTTTTATCGTAAGGGGCAAACCAGGGCGCGGTAATAACGGTAGGGCAAGCCAGACACATTTTTTTTGAACGCTTATCTACATCCCTTAGCTTTGTGAGCAAATCAACACGTGAGACTATATCCATTATATTATCCTTGAGCGGCGGTATTCATGTTAGTGTTTTCCAATGATTTAATTAATTCTTTCATTGGTAATATGCGAGGTTGAAAATCCTTTAGCCAGCAACCGTAAACACGTTTATTGGAATCACGGTATTGATCATAATATTTATTCAGCTTGTCAGCATTTAAATTGGTCAATGCAACCAATGCACTGCTTGCGATATCTTTATCCCGGTCATTTAATCGTTTTCGTAATAATGGAACCGCTTTGGTGTTTCCAAGATTGCCCAGGGCACAAATAGCATCCTGGTAAGTAGTAGTACTATTGCCAAGCCCACGAGGCGGTGACTTATTGACATATTGATATATAAAATCAAAGCTGCGCGGATCGGCTAACTGGCCAAAAGCAACAAACAATTGCCGAGACACATAATCCGGTTTCTTAGCCGCTTCAAGAAGAATCGGCGTAATCTCTTTACCACCAATATAAGCAGCAGCCAAATATAAATCAGAAGGGAAATGATAGCGTGGTATCTTATCATCAAGGCTACGCTTTATATCTTTCAGGATAAGCGGTAATGCCTGTTTAGCACGTAGTTGGCCAAGCGACTCCAGAGCACGTTTACGAATTCGTCGATCATCGGTCTCAAGATTAGCGATCAGAATCGGCACACTTTGTTCTTTTAACTCAGGAAACCATTTCAGGGCTCTTAGCGCGCCAGTGCGCGCTTCTTCACGCATTTTGTTGCGTGCCAACCCTAATAGAGCATTAACTACTTCCTGATAGCGCTCACCAAAACCTTCTTTACCGTAGGATTCTTTAATTTTACCCAGCTTGAAGGCACTATGGTGTTGGGCAGTTTGATTGCTATCTTTTATTCCAAGCAAGTATAAATCGGTGGCATGTGGTAAATCCTTAATCCAGCTACCAGTGATCATTGCTACCCGAACTTCCTCATTTTTTTCAACAGGATATTGTGCAAACAAAACGTCGACAGCCTTTGGAGTAGCAATACGTGAAATTGTAAAAGCACTTGTCTTACGCACATCTTCTGACTTGTCATTTTTAAGAAGTTTCGTTAGAGCTGTTAATGCAAACCGTTCTCTATTATCGATAATAGGTGGCTTTGGATTAAAGTTATCAATCGTAAAAGCAGCCGTTACACGAACATTAGAATCCTGATGTGCAAGAAGGTCGACTTGTTCTTTTATGAAACGATCAGCATTCTGTTGCTCATATTTTATTTTTTCCTGGGTTGACATTGCCGCTTCATCCGCGACAAAATTACTGGCGCAATACCCTATACCAGAATAAGCAAGTATTACAATTATAAATAAGCCTGAAATTTTCATTTTAACGATTATTTTATTTTTTTATCTATGCTGGACGATATATTCGGATCCAGACTATATTTTTCTGTAGGAAGATCTTGCTCTGAACGGTATAAATTAGCTGCCAAAATCTGCGCATGCTTGTCACTAATATCGGTTTCAATCAACCCATCATAACCTAACAGACCTAGCCTTTCCTGTTGACCTTGAGCGTCGGCTGGATCAGAAAAATCGGTCATATCAAGCATGTATTCCTGACCTAGCACACAAACGCTGTAATTGGCGGTTGGGTCTGCACATCTTAGCAATATTGTTCCTGTCGCATCAGTTTCAGCCGCCCTAATAACCCCACCCTCTTTTTTAATCAGATAAGGTTCACGCGAATACAATGATGATACTTCACCCAGGTTAGCCGACAACTGAATCTCGTAAGTGGTCGGCATTAACAATGGTGGAGAATCATCAGATGTAACACCATTCAATTCCACAACAAACCGGTATATCAACGGGCCATCATCGTCAACTTGTTCGTCTTTTTCAAGATCGGCTTCAGCATCTTTTGCGCTACGCACCCAATCAAAAACATAATGGCCTTCCCCTGAATCGAGGACGACCATTTGTTGATCGATTTGTTGTTTGCTGTCATCCGCATCACACTCATAAATAGTAATCGTAGCAGTCTCACCTGGCTTAGCTTTTTTAACCGTAAACATCTGTTGTACGGTTTCACCCGGTGTAAACCGTTTCTCACTCCAGACTAAATGAATAATTTCAGGATCTGCAGGATCAATTAACGCATTTATCCCCGCAAACCCAATCGGCGCAGCCGTACTCACCGGCCCCGGCGGATTCGGTCCCGGCACGGAGTAATTCACCTTACCGTTAAGCTGCACACCACCACTACCACCAAAAAACACCTTCTTACCGTAAAAACTCACTACACCGCCGGCATCAATCTTAAACCCACCCCCAGACTGCTCAAAGGTAATGTCACCTCCTCCCTGGCCCTTGATATCGATCTTGTTCGCGCTTTGTATAAACACATCGTTATTTTTAACCGTGGCAAATAAACCGCCCGAGCCCTTGATGGTGATATTCACATTATCTTCAACGTCGATCACCATGTGGCGTCCAGTTTGTAACTCAGTATTTTTACCTGATTCGGTTCGCATATTTTTATGCGCGGCGTGTTCGTGATCGGTTTTGGCCTGATGATGAATTTCTTTGGTTTGCGTCTCGGTGCGGTGCATGTTCTTCACTTTCACCAGTCGGTCGTTGCCGACCCGTTCGGTCATGGTGTCGTCGCTCTGGCGATGAATAGTCTTTTTGGCAAACGTCACCATCGCGCCGTGCTCGGTAGCCAGTCTCACTTTATGCCCGACGGCGGCGGCGTCCATATGCAGAATGTTATAACCTTCATACGTTCGTAAGGTAATGGCTTCTTTTTGTTTGGTGTCATCAAATGTGAGTTCGTTATCGCTTAGGGTGCGCAGTCGGTTGACCGATGGGTTGGCGCTGGTTACTGGTGAGACCCGTTCCGGGTTGGGCACGGTGCCGACGATCATCGGTCGATCGGGATCGCCGTTTAAACAACTTATTAATACCTCATCGCCATCATGCAGCGGCGTATGGAAACCGACGTTACTCTCGTTCGGTAAACCGCCGTACGGTGATATCCGCCGCATCGGGGTGGTCGCCTGGGTATGCTGGCTGCTGGATAAATCAAACAATGTGCGCAACTGATATTTGCCTTGCTCATCCAGTCGCGCATACGGGCCGTCGCTTTCAATGCGGGCGGTCATCGTCATCGGCAGTTCCGGGTGCGGCACGGTCGCGCTGCGATACGGGGTTTCGCGTTTGATGCAGGTGGCTTTATTTCGGTAGGCAATATCCTGATCGCCTTCGTTATGCCCAGCGAACTGACTGGCCTAGTGCGTCACGACGGTAATAAAGTAATCAGCATTGTATTGCGCATCAAAGTCACTGGCTTCCAACGAACAGATGTGCCCCGCGGCCATGTCGACCACGTTACCGCGGGCGGTTAAATCAAACGCAAAGGCCCCGGCCTGTTCGGCAATGCGCTTGCTTTGCGCATCCGAATCGTCCAGTGAACGTGTCCCCATACCATATAATGTCTCACCCGGTTGTGGCGTCGGTCGGATAGATGTGGTCGGTTCAATCGCGGTGTTGGCCAACAATGCCGTCGACGGGGTTTCTTCATTATAATCATGCACCCGCGATTGCGGGATCACAAAGCGGGCGGTGGCGGCCAGATGATGCACGCCGACCAGCGCCTGGCCCATCACGTCTTCATTCGCCCCGCTCGGGGCAATATAGTTCAAGACCTCGCGGGCAATATACGGACAGTGCGCATTGTGATCGGTGAACACCACCACTTCCTGATCGTCTTTAGCGATCGAATAAAAATAGATCCCACTGTTGGCGGCCAATCTCTGAACAAAGGCCCAGTCGGTTTCGTTGGCCTGCAAGGTATACGGCTTGACCGGATAGGCGCGGGATAAATCAAAATGCAGCTGGTCTTTATTGAAACCATTGCGCTCGCAAGTAAGCTTAATTAAATCGGGGACACTGTGGCCTAAAATAATGCGGGTGTCGGTCTGGTGTTTCAGGCGGGCTAAACCGGATTCAAAGGTGAGTTCCACGGTTAAACGACTGTCGTCTTTCACGCCCAGTTCACGCATCCGGGTGACCACCCCAATGACTGTGCGGGCAATGCCATCCTGGCCATGAAACGCCATTTTGGTGGTCGCACCAATAAATGAGCTTAACGGCGCGTATTGGTCGGTGAGCAGGGTAACAACGAAGCGAAAGCCACTGGACACGGCCTCCTCGCCCGACATCGATAATACCGAATGCGGCGAACCGTTGATATCTATGGTGATTTTGGCCTTATTGGCCGGAAATTTTGCCCATCCTGGTGCGTTTAACATGGTGTCCTACCCTGTTGTTTTATCCTTGTCTGAGTTTACGGTTTTGGGGGTGAAAAGTCTAAAAAAACGGCATATAACGATGGTATTATCAGTTACAGATTAAAGTCGGCTAGAAACGAAACGATCATTAGTGTCGGCTTATTCGTGAGGTGGCTGGGTTGTGATGGTTGCATGTCTGTGTTCGACCCAAAGCGGACACTCAGTCTTATATTAATCGGGCTATTCGAAGTGGGCCGCTCTTGGATGACTGATCAAAGGGTAAATGCCGTAGTTGTGGAAGTAAAAGAAATCATAAGCCAATGGCATGAACATTTTGTGAAAGATCATGTAAATGAGACTGACATGGAAAAACTGTATACAGCATTTTGAGGAAAGTGTGTTAGAAGGGATTATGCATTTAGCACAGTTAAAGATTGTTTTTTTGTCTGATAAAAATAACAAATGAAGCGAAT